>Ga0134126_10003151_pt1 | contig 20598 bp, 18 predicted proteins | sample KB31752_FD_96881 | JGI IMG/M metagenome (GOLD analysis project Ga0134126, IMG submission 96881) | Terrestrial soil microbial communities with excess Nitrogen fertilizer from Kellogg Biological Station, Michigan, USA - KB3-175-2 | ecosystem: Environmental > Terrestrial > Soil > Unclassified ... | reverse complement strand
GCGCCGACCAGGACGACCGTGACGACCAGCAGGATTCCCTCCCACACCAGGTTGACGAACAGTCCATCCCGCGTCGCCGGCGCGGTCGGCGGTCTGGGCGGCGTCACGGGCTGCGCCTGGGCCGCGGGCGCCGGCGACCACACGGGCGGGGGCGGGGGCAGGGCGCTGCCCGGATAAACGGCGCCGGGATTGGCGCCCGCGGGATTGGCGCCCGCGGGATTGGCGCCCGCGGGATTGACCGGCTCGCTGGGCCGCGTTTCATCGGCTGGCTGGCTCACGACGTCCCCTTGTGCCATTGTGCCCGGCGGCCCCAGCCGAATCTTATCCACCAATGCACAACTAAAGTATGAAATGTCAGCCGTTAGATCACGCGCATCCGGCGCGGCTGACGAGGGGCCGGCGCGGGCAGGCGGAGCGGGCCGCGGCCGGGGATGAACGAGCCCAGGATCGCCGCTGTCCTGGCGCCCGTGGCCGAGGCCACCGCGCCCGGCAGGCCGTGGGCCGACAGGAAGCCGAGCAGCGCGAACAGGTAAGCCTCCTTGGCCTGCGCGGGCAGGCCGAACTCGTCGATCAGGCGAATGCGGGCCGGGGCGCAGCGGTCGGCGATGCGGGCCAGCAGCACCGGGTTGCGGACGCCGCCGCCCGCCACCACCAGCTCGTCGAGCCGGTGCGCGCGGCAGGCATCGCCGACCAGCACCGCGGTCAGCTCGGTGAGCGTCGCCAGCAGGTCGTCGGTGCCGATCGCCTGGCCGCCGACGACGTCACGGAGGTAGCCGGCGTGAAAGAGCTCCTTGCCGGTGGACTTGGGGAATGGCAGCGCGTAGTACGGCTCGTCGAGCAGGCGCTTGAGCAGCCCGGCGTCGACGGTGCCGCGGGCGGCCCGCACGCCGTCGGCGTCCATCCGCTCCGCCCCGGCCGTCGCGTTGGTCACCGCGCTGTCCATAAGCGCGCTGGCCGGGCCGAGGTCGTAGGCGAGGAGCCGCCCGTCGTCGTCGCGGACCGTGATGTTGGAGATCCCGCCGAGATTGAGCGAGCCGCGCCGGACATCGTCGGCCAGCACGAGCAGCCCGTCGAGGATGGACGCCAGCGGCGCGCCGTGGCCGCCCCTAGTGATGTCGCGGGTGCGCAGGTCACACAGGGTGGTGATGCCCGTCGCCTCGGCGATCCAGGCCGCCGCGCCGAGCTGCAGGGTGCCCAGGGCGCGGATGCCCTCGACCCAGTGATAGACGGTCTGGCCGTGCGACACGACCAGGTCGGCCGGGCCGTCCGCGAACCGCTCGGCGGCAGTAGCGGCGACCCTCCCGAACAGCTGGCCGAGCTCGGCGTCCAGCCGGCAGACCTCCTGCAATGTCGTCGGCCGCGGCGGCAGCATGTCCGCGATCCGGGCCCGCAGGCCGTCGGGAATGTCCTGGCTGTGCAGCCCCCGCGGGCGCAGCAGCAGCTCGTCGCCGGCCAGCTCGAACTCCGCGACCGCGGCGTCCACCGCGTCGTAGGACGTCCCGCTGATCATGCCGATCACCGTGTAGGTCACGCCGGCACCTCCTCGGCTCAGGCCGGAGCGGATGACGGGCCGATCACCCGGGGATGCGCCGCCGGGTTCGCCGCCGTTTGGCCTGCGCCGCCTCGAAGGTCCGCTCCAGCGCCACCCGGCTGGCCGGCAGCTCATGCTGGGCCAGCACCACGAACAGGCAGTCCACGACGGTGAGCTGGGCGATCCGGCTGGTCATGGCGCCGGACCTGAAGGCGGTCTCCCGCGCGGCGGTGAGCAGCACGAAGCCGGCCCCGACCGTGATCGGCGAGCGCGGGAAGTTGGTGATCGCCACCGTGCGGGCGCCGTGCCCGCCCGCCTCGCGCAGCGCGTCGATGGTGTCGGCCGTCGTGCCGGTGTGCGAGAGCGCCACGGCTACGTCGTCCGGGCCAAGCAGCGCCGCCGAGGTGATCGCCATGTGCGCGTCGGGCCAGGCGAACGCGGGCTTGCCGATGCGCTGCAGTTTCTGCTGCAGATCCAGGGCCACATAACCGCTGGCGCCGACACCGTAGATGTCGATCCGGCGGGCGTCGGCCAGCACGTCTGTCACTCGGACCAGCATCTCGATGTCCAGGTGGCGGGCGGTATCGGTGACCGCCACCGCGTCCGCGTGGGCGATCTTCTGCACGATCGTGGCCGGGTCGTCGTCCGGGACGATCTCGTGGGACGGATCGGCCCCTGGCGCGCCGACCGACTTTGACGCGGCGCTGGCCAGCGCGATCCGCAGTTCCGGATAACCGCGCAGGCCCACGGCCCGGCAGAACCTGATCACCGTGGTGGCCGAGGTGTCGCAGGACGCGGCCAGCTCGGAGATCGACTGCATGGCCGTGCCGAACGGGTCGGCCAGTACCTGCCGGGCGACTCGCTGCTCTACCGGGGCCAGGCTCGGCAGCAGCGCGCGGATGCTGACCAGCACGTCCGAGCCGGGGTCTGGGGAACCCCGCTCCGGGGCGGCCTGCCGGCCGCGTCCTGCCATTGCTGCCTCCTCGGTCACGGGCCCCCGCTCTCGGCCGCGCTACGCCGGGTCCTGATCCCGGCCCGCGGCGGCCAGCGCCTCGCGGACACTGCCGCCCGCCGCCATCAGCGCGGCGCTGGCGGCGGCTGGCTCCAGCCCCGACAGCATGCACAGCAGGGCCAGCCGCAGGTCGCCCTCGCACCGGGCCAGCTCGGCCCGGCACTGCTCCTCGGTCGCACCAGACGCTTCCATCAGTATCGTGATCTGTCGCCTGCGCAGCTTGGAATTGCTGCCTGCCAGCGACACCATCAGGTTCGAGTACGTGCGGCCGAGCCGGACCATCACGGCGGTGGACAGCGAGTTCAGCACCATCTTTTGCGCGGTCGCCGCCTTCATGCGGGTCGAGCCCGCGATGGCCTCGGGCCCGGTGTCGGTCAGCAGCAGGTAATCGGCCAGCGCGGCCAGCGACGCGGCCGGATTGCTGGTGACCAGGACGGTCAGGGCGCCCGCGTTCCTGGCCGCGGTCAGCGCGCCGGCCACGTAGGGCGTATGGCCGCTGGCCGACAGGCCCACCGCCGTGTCGGTCGCGCCCACCTGCGCCGCGGCGCTCAGGCCCAGGGAGCGCCGGTCCTCGGCGCCCTCGATGGCGCTTCGGACCGCGTCCTGCCCGCCGGCGTGGTGGGCCACGAAGATCCCCGGCTCCACCCCGAATGTCGGCACCACCTCGGCGGCGTCCAGCACCCCTATCCGGCCAGAAGAGCCGGCGCCGAAGTAGTGCACCCGCCCGCCGGACCGCAGCCGCGCCGCGGTCAGGTCAACCACCTCGGCCAGGGTCGGCAAGGTGGCGGCGACGGCCTGGGCTACCGTAGCGTCCTCAGCGTTGAGTAGCCTGAGCAGGTCCAGCGTCGGCACCGTGTCAATGTCCGTGGTGCGGGCGTTGCGCACCTCGGTGCGGGACGTGGCAGGCGCCGACATCGTCGGCTCCAGCTGCTCCGGCTGCGGTTCTGCGGACACCGCCCCCTCCCCAATCCGCCCTGCGGCGACCGGCCCCTGTAACTGTTTTTCGTTGTCCGTCCCCGAATTGTTGCATAGTCACGCGTGGACCGGGACCCGGCGGGCGGCCAGCACCACCGCCATGACCAGGAATCCGGCGATCAGCGACGCCCCAACCCGAAGAACCCCCAGCCGGTCAGCGCGGCCACGTAGTAGACCACCGCCCAGGACGTCATTAGATCGCTGTCCGGTATAACGGAAGCCGAACTAGACGCTCAGGCCCAGATCAGAACTCGCCCTTGTCGCGCTCGACGAGCGCGCCCAGAGTCATGGTCGGCTCTGAACTGCACTCGTACTGGATTTCCGGCAGGGCCAGCGGGCTCCCGAAGCCGCCGATGCCCTTGGACATCGCGATGTCGACCAGCGCCTGCTGCTGGGTCTGCGGGTCCGCGTTGAGGAACTGCTGGCAGGTGGAACTCGCGGTCAGGCCGCTACCGCCGGCCGCCGTAAGCAGCTTGATCAGGAACACGACCACGACAATGGCGGCCACCGCGAGCGCGACGAACGCCCCGGCGTGGTTCTTCTTGTGCGTGACCTTGGTGCGGGTCGAGTTGTAGACGTCGCCCTCGTGGTAGCTGCTGCCACGGGTCGCCACCCGGCTGCTGCCGGTGATGGCGTCACCGCGATTCCCGATCTGGGCCTGCCCGGAGCCGGACAGATTGATGGTGCTCGGCCCGGTGCCGCCGGATCGCTCGCCGAGGGCGGCGGCCACGGCGGCCTCGAGGTTCTGGAGGAACACATTGTCCTGGCTTGCCGCCTGGTACAGCAGGCGGCGCAGGGCGTCGTCACTGCCGGGGCCGGCGCGGAACGCCTGCCAGGCGCGGGCGTGGCCGTCTCCCTGGAGTCGCTGGCTGACCAGATCGCCGAGGGCCCTGGTCGCCACCCCCTGGGCGACCGCGGCGCCTCCCGATGCGAGTGGCGCCAGGAGCGTTACGGCATGGGCAACTGTCTCGCTGGACTGCATGCTCTGGATCCCCTCCATGTTCGCAGCCTGCCGATGATCAAGCTGCGTTAAGCCGGGCGCGAGAAACAGCCGCCCGAGCGAAAGGAGGATGCCTGAAGACGATCCCTGGTCACCAGCTGTCCGGATTTCGTCGGACAACCTCGTACACGGCGGACCTTCGGCGTCCGCGGGCCGCTAATAGGAACTGCCGGGTCGTCTAGGCGGGCGGAAGCTCCGCGTAGATCTGGTCTAGGCCGATAAGGCGGATGTCGGCATTCGAGGCGGCTTTCAGTTCGGGGCTGAAGCCCGCGCCGGAATAGCAGCTGAGCAGCGTCTCCCGCGTATCGAATCCCTTCACGGCGAGCAGGTCCCGCGCTCGGCGCAGGCGCCCGACATGGCCGAGGTCGATGAGCCGATCCCACTTCGCCTCGCCCAGAGAGAGGACCCGGCGCGGGAGTCCTGGCTCGGCCGGGGCCAGCACCACCACGTCGACCTGGATCTGGGTCCGGCCGGCCGGATCAGGAACGATCCCGGATCCGACCTCGCCAGGCAAGCCGCCAAAGACGCCGGGCTCGGCGCTCATCGCGTAGCCGCGGCAGAGCGCCTCGAAGTGCGGTCCCGTTACCTGGGACAGGAAACGGGACCTGGCACCGGGCCAGACCACCGCGCCGTCGCCGAGTTCGAGGCGAGCCCATTCGCGGCTCATGACGGCCTGGTAGAAGGTGACCAGCGGCTCGGCGATCCGGTAGCGCGCGCGGCCTGACCTGAACAGGTCCGGTTCTCTGATCAGCAGCCGGGAATCCTCGAGAACGCGAAGGGGATGGGCCACCTCGTTGGACTTGCGGCCGATGTAGCTGGCGATCCCGCCAGAAGTGTTGTTGCCCTCGGCGACAGCGGCGAGCACTGAGTGATACAGCGACGGATCGCGTATCTCGGTCTCCTCGGCCAGCAGGTAGCGGGCTTCGCGGAACAGCGGGGTCTGCGGATTCAGCACGGTCCGGATCACCCACGCGTCGAAGTCGGCCAGGTCGGCCGGGCTGTCCTCGCGGACGAGCTCCCGGCGGTACGCGGGGGTTCCGCCCACCACCGAGTGGACGAGCACGGCCAGCCTGGGATCGGAGATGGCCCAGAAGCGCGCGGCATCCCGGTAGCCGAAGGGGTGGACCATCAGTTCCAGGCCAGCCCGCCCTCGCAGGGGCGCCCGTCCGGATAGCAGGCCGCCCATCACCGACATGGCCGAGCCGCAGAGCAGGAGCCGGGCCCGGCTCGCGGAGCCGCTTCCCCCCGGCCCGAGTTCGCGCTGGATGATGGACGGAAGGCCGGGTGAAGCCCGGACCAGGAAGGGGAACTCGTCGATCACGACCGGGACCGGGCGGTCCCCGGTAAGGCGGAACAGGTAAGGGATGGCCTCCAGCCAGTCCCGGAACGGCGGGACCGGCGTTCCGCTGAAGCGGACGAGCTCGTCGGCGAACAACCGCAGCGAGACCGACTCCGTCAGCTCCAGGGCGGGAAAGTAGATGCCGCCCAGGGCGGTGGCCAGTGCCTGCAGGAGATAGCTCTTGCCCTGCCTGCGCCGCCCGCTCACCACCCCGAGCGTGGCACCGGGCCGGTCGTCAGTGGCGAAGGAAACGAGCCCGCGCCACTCGGTGTCCCGGTCGAACAGGTGGGTCGGCTTGGCTGCGTCTCTTTTCGTCGAACTACGCATGACCGAAGTATAGTTGACCGAACTATACATCGACCACTTAAGCTGATGAGGGGCTAGGTGGGCAGGGTCCAGTCCTGGGCGGGCGTGTTGTTGCAGGTGTAGAGCTGGAGCTGGGTGCCCGCAGTCGTGGATGAGCCGGGGTCGTCCAGGCACAGGCCAGATCCAGGGTTGATCAGCTGACCTGACGTGGTGGCGTGCCATTGCTGCGCGCCGGTCCCGTTGCAGGTGTACAGCTCGATCAGCGTGCCGTTGGTGGTGCCGCTCTGCGTGACGTCCAGGCACTTGCCCAGCACCTGGAGGGTGCCGTCCGGCTCCACGGTCCAGTCCTGCGCCGTGCCGCTGTTGCAGGTGTTGATCTGGACCGGGTTGCCGTTGGCGGTGCTGGCGGACCGGTCCTCCACGCACAGGCTGGCCGAGAGGCCGGACGTGATGGCCCCGGCCCGCGCGGCGGGCGCGGCGGGCAGGGTCCAGTTCTGGGCGCCGGTCTGGTTGCAGGTGTAGAGCTGGAGCTGGGTGCCCGCGGTCGTGGATGAGCCCGGGTCGTCCAGGCACCGGGCCGACTCCGGGTTGACCAGCGCGCCACTGGACCCGGTGGTCCACTGCTGGGCACCGGTGCCGTTGCAGGTGTACAGCTCGATCAGCGTGCCGTTGGTGGTGCCGCCCTGCGTGACGTCCAGGCACTTGCCCAGCACCCGGATGGTGCCGTCCGGGGCGATGGTCCATGACTGGGCGTCGCTGCCGTTGCAGGTGTAGATCTGCACAGCGCTGCCGTCGGTGGTCGAGGACTGCCGGTCGTCCAGGCACAGCCTGGACGAGACGCCGGAGGTGACGGGGCCGGCGCGGGGGTCGGGCGGCGCGACGGTGTTGCCGCCGTAGGAGGGCGGAGCGGCCGACGCGGCGCTGGCCCAGGAGGTGCTGGCGGTGGTGCCCAGGGTGTAGCTCAGCGTGCCGCCGCTGGTGATGGCGGCGGCGGGCGCGTAGGCGTTGTTCCAGGCCGACCCGTTCCAGGTGGCGGACTGGACATAGGGGGCGTCGTCAGCGGCGCCATTGCCGTCGATGGTCAGCGTGTTGCCCGACGGCAGCGTGAGGACGGCCTGGGAGAACAGCGGCGAGCCCAGGGCCAGGGTGGCGGTGCCGGGCGTCATCGGGTACATGCCGAGCGCGGACCAGACGTACCAGGCGCTCATGGTCCCCAGGTCGTCATTGCCGTCGGCCAGGCCGCCGGGGCTGTCGGCCCAGATCTGATCCTGGATCTGGCGCACGGTCTCCTGGGTCTGCCATGGCTGGCCGACGTAGTCGTACTCCCACGGCAGCTCGATGCTGGGCTCGTTGCCAACCCAGGCGTAGCCGTTGGCGCCGGTGAAGCTGCGCTGGACGGTGCCGAGGTAGGCGGCCATCGCGGTGTCACCGCCCTTGGCCGCGGCCAGCCCGGCCACGTCGAACGGGACCATCCCGGTGTAGATCCACGAGTCGGCCTCGACAAAGTCGGTGCCGCTAGTCGGGTCGAAGCCGCTGGCCCACCCGCCGTTGGCGTTCCTGGGCTGGTCGAAGCCGCTGTCGGGGTTCAGCACGTTGCGCCAGTCCTGGGCCCGGTTGGCGAAGGTCTGCTGGTCGGCGGTGTTCCCGAGCGCACCGGCGAACGCGGAGATGGCGAAGTCGGCGGTGTCGTACTCCAGCGTGGTCGAGACCGGCCCGTAGTAGTTGCAGCAACCGTAGCTGCCGTCGGCGGGCAGGTAGCCGGGCGCGCTCAGGTAGTTCAGGCCGGGCCGGATGTTGCTGGTGCTGCTGGCCTCGGCGACCATGTCGGTCAGCGCGGCGCCAGTGCTGAAGCCGGTGGCGCCGAAGGCGTAGTAGTCGGCCAGGATCGAGTCGGCCGGGTCGCCGACCATGACGTAGGACTCGCCGTTGTCCTCCATCCACTTGGGCAGCATCCCGCCCTGGGCGTAGTCGTCGACCATGGACTGCGCGGTGTCGCTGGCCGCCTGGGGATCGACCAGGGCCTCGAGCTGGGCCTGGGACCGGTAGATGTCCCAGCCGGAGAAGTTGGTGTAGAAGGCCGAGTGGCCGGAGTCCACGGTGTGCACCTTGCCGTCGACGCCCATGTACTGGCCGTTGTCGTCGGAGAACACGTTGGGGTGCAGCAGCGAGTGGTACAGCGCGGTATAGAAGGTCGCCTGCTCGGCGCTGGTCCCGCCGCCGACACCGATCTTGCCCAGCATCGCATTCCACGCCGCCTCGGCCGCGTTCCTGGTGCTGGCGAAGTCCCAGCCGGAGTTCTCGGCGGTCAGGTTGGCCGCCGCGTTGGCGGCCGACACGTAGGACACCCCGACCTTGGCCAGCACCGTCTGGTTGCTGGTGGTGTTGAAGGTCAGGTAGGCGCCGGCGGGCCCGGCCAGCGCGGCGCTGACCGCGCGGCGGCTTCTGGGCAGGCGGCCGTGGTAGGCGGGATGGTTGGGCCGCTCGGCCTTACGGGGCGACACGGTCGTGAGCCGGTGCGTGCGGGGGCCTTGGCGGATGGTCAGGTGCCGGGCGCCGCGCTGGAGGCCGGCCGGGCCGAAGGTACCCGTGGTCGCGAAGGACTGGCTGAACCGCATGTCGAAGTACATGGTGTAGGTGTTGCCGGCGCCGCAGAAATTGCCGGACGTGACCGAGCCCTGGACCTCGGTATTGCTGACCACGCTGAAGGTGGTCGCGGTGTCGCCGCCGGCGCTGTCGTCTAGCTTGAAGATCAGGTTGGCGGCGGCCGAGGCCGGGAAGGTGAAGTCGGCCATCCCGGTCCGGGTGGTGGCGGTGAGTTGGGTGGTGACCCCGTTGGCCAGGGCCACGCTGTAGTAGCCGGCCTGCGCCGACTCGCTGGAGTGCGAGAACGAGTCGGTGGCCGAGGTGTTCACCGCGCCGACGGTCGGGAGCACGGGGACGTCGCCCTCGGCCGGGCAGCCGGGCCCGGACAGGTGGGCCAGGCTGAAGCCGGTGATGGCGGAGTCGTTGTACTCATAACCGCCGCCATCGGGCCGGGACGGGGTGTCGGGGCTCCACTGCACCATGCCGAACGGCACGTCGGCACCGGGGAAGTCATCGGCGCTGTTGGTGGTCCCGATGACCGGGTTGACCAGCGCGGCGGGGTTGGTCACCAGCGCGGCCTGGGCGGGCAGCGCGCGCAGCACGGGCAGGGCCAGCAACCCGGCCAGGAGGCCGCAGGCACCGCCCGCGGCCGCCAGTCGGCGACCTGAGACTAAGCGTGCACGGGGAGAGGAAGAGTTCATGCCGCGGCCCCTTTCGGTGACACGTCGGCCGCGGCCAGCAACGCCGAACCAGTGACCGACAACGTTGTCAGCCGATATATAACCGACCGAACGCTCCGAGACAAGACATAGGTTGTATTTCGGTCAGCCAGCCGGACGTCCGCCACGACATGGCGGCTGCTCTCAGGTCGTTCTCGCAGCGTGGTGGCCACAACCACGTCGTTGGCGGACTCGTCTCCAGGGCCGCACCGACCACCGCGAAGCGCCCGGCGAGGCCATCCGCACGGTCGGCTTGGGGCTCATAAGCCGGTCTCAGGTCTTATACGCCGACTAATGCGGCTATAGAGCACCGTCAGCCAATATTGTAAGAAAAAGACCGTAACCTACGTTTGGCCGGGCCGAAAACGGCTACAAGGCAAGGAGGATCGGGCCTCATCCCCGGGTCCTGAGGGAGGCTGGCACAGATGAGCGGCAGATCGCTGCCCCAGCGGGTGCGCCTTGTCGTCGCCTGGGGCCAGGCCCGACCCGAGGCCGTGGGCACCTGCGCCGGGGCCGTCCTGGGACTCAGCACGATCGTCTTCTCCGCCACCAATACCATAAGCGCCCAGCAGGCCATCGCCATGGCCGTGCCCGCCATTGTCGCTATTACCGTCGGGCTGGTCCGCATGGTGGTGCTCGACTCCTGGACCGCATGGCGACGGGGTTTCGAGCAAGGCTGTCAGGCCGCGTTAATCTATCGCCTGTGCAGCCCGAACGGGGATGACTCCGGCGGGCCCGAGCATAATGGCGCGGCCGACTCCGGCCGGATGGCGCCACGGCTGGCCAGTCCCAGGTGGCCACCGGGTGCCACCAACTGACTTTTGCCGCCCCGTGGATAGCCCCGTGGATAGCCCCTGGATAGCAGTGCCCGTGCCGGCGATCCGGCCGCAGCTCAGGACCGGGAGCCGCCGCCGGCCTGGACGTTCTCGGTGCCGCCGGCTGGCCGGGTCGGCCGGCGCGCGTTGATGTCCTCGACTCCCAGCAGGGCGAGTACCTCCGCCAGGCTCGCCCCGGTGGCCTCGGCGATGCGCCTGACCGACGAGATGGTGGTGGGTTCGCGGGGTTGGCCCACGGCGGCGATGAGCTCGTGGATGGCCTCCTCGCCGTAGCCGAGCTCCCGCATGCGGACGTAGACCCAGCTGGCGATGCGCTCGCCCGGCGTCGGGGTGGCGTAGTCGGCGGCGAAGGAGGCGGGTGCCACCTCCGGGGGCACCGGACCCGGCACCAGCGGATCCGGCACCAAGGGATCCGGCTCTCCTCCGCCAAGCACCGAGGCGAAGCTGCCTGGTGCCCACCGGTACATGGCCTCGGCGGTGGCGACTGTGGCTTCCGGGTAGGCGCCGCGCTCGCCCTTTTCCAGGCGGCTGATCGTCTTGATGGACAGCTGACCGCCGCCCTGCTCATGGGCGAACCGGCCGCGCTGGCGAAAGCCATACCCGAGCTCCGCCCGGCGTCGCTCCAGCGCGAGACCCAGCCGCCTCCATGCCTCAGGAGGAAATCTGTCCATTGAAGTCCAGTCTGCGTGAAGACAGGAGTGCCATCGTGCCGGACATAGTTTGTCACGTCAAGGCGACGTGGTCACTCAGGCGGGGCGCGCGGCGGGTCGCGAGCCGACCGTTCTGGTCAGCCGACGTGGCGACGGCCACGGGAGTGTCGGCCGCCCGTCGCATCGCCGGCCCGTCCGAAGCTCATTGCGGGCGCTCTACCAGCGCAATGATTTTGCACGCCGTGGTCGCAGGGTCGGCGGCGCGGGCCTGGGGCGGCGATTTCCCTGAGGTGTCGCGGGCCTAGGCCGCGCTTTTGCCAGGTCGCCGGGCCGCCATCAGAAGGGCGTGTCACTGGCCGGAGCGATCGCCTTTTGTCATTACCCGGTATATCGCTCGCACCCCTGAGCTGCGCCTTAGTGTCTATCAGTGTTCAGTTATGGCTTGCCTCCTGGCCGACGTGACCTTATCTTTGTCCGCATGAGCGCGACACAAACGGTCATGACCGCCGCCACAAGGCCTGGAGGGCAGGCGCGCGGAAAACTCCGCCAGAACGGAGCAGCCATCCGAAGCCTCCGCGAAAAGGACGGCTGGCACCAGCCGGACTTCGCCCGAGAGGTGGGGATGAGCCAGTCCGCGCTGTCCAACATCGAGCGGGAGAAGCGAAGTGCCAGGCCCGCCACCATCCACCGGATCGCTCGTGTATTGCGCGTGCCGGTAGCCGCGATCACCCGAGATCTGTACGGCTCTGACCGTTAACCAGTAAAGGAGACCCCCCTGTGAATTCCAATCAGACCCGACCGTCGAATCCGCTGCTGACCCCGGCTGAGGTGGCCGCCGCGTTCCGTGTCGATCCCAAGACGGTCACCCGATGGGCCAAAGCCGGCAAGCTGCATTCCATTCGGACCCTGGGCGGGCACCGCCGATATCTGGAGGCGGATGTCGTGGCCATCCTGTCGGGTGGCCCGGGGAGTTCGGCGTGGCCGGCCGCATCCGGTCAGACCTGATTCGTCAGGCCGGCTGCCCGACCACGGAAAGTCTGATTCCAGGGCCATTGAATGGGCCCGGTGCCCGAATGGGCCGGTGTCCGAATGGGCCTGGTGTCCGAATGGGCCTTGCGTAGGAATGTGTACTGCGTCGCCAGGCAGATGGGGGCCGAGCTGATGTCATTCACGTTACTGACCGATCTCCCCCGGCGGGAATCCAGGTATCAGCCACGGCACAGCTCGTCACGCTGGGCGCGGGCGGGTTCTGGCCGGCTTGCCGAGGCTATGCGGGTCGCATTTTCGCGTAGCTGGGCAGGCCAGCCAGAATCGCCGCGGCCGCCGAACCGTTTCCTGGCACCCGGTCAGGGGGCAGCGGCGTCCACCTGCCCGTTCCGGAACGTCCTGGCTGCGACGGGCCCGCCGCGATGCCCGTGTCCCTGCGGCCGCGCCCTGAAAGACCATCGGCGCTGATATAGAAGGTGCTGCTCATGACCGTTCAGAGCTATCTCGGCCGAGGAGGCGGGTCCACCATCCCTCCTGGCCAGCCCGACCAGGACGAAGTGCTGCGGCTGCGGCAACGTTTCCGGCAGCACCACATCTTCTTTGTCGTCTCCGCGGATCGCGGGGTCCGGTACATGGCTCACGGGGCCGATCTCGGTGCGCGGCCGCATACGGTCATCACCGACGACCTGGACGAGTTGCGATTCGCGCTGGAGCAGACGGTGAGCCCGCTGCCGTAGGCGCCACGGGATTCGCTGACGGCCGCGCTGCCCGATCAGGCGGCCGCCTCCAGTGCGGCACCGATGATGGCGAGGCCTTCCTCGAGCCTGGACGGGGGCTCGTAGGCCAGGCCGAGCCGGACGATGTGCGCGCTGTCGCCGAACCAGGGGCCGGGCGCGACCAGCACCCGCTGCTCGGCCAGGTGCGCGTGAAACCGGTCCAGCTCCCCTGGCCCGAAGGCACCGGGGTCCAGCCGCAGGCAGCAGAACGCGCCGGCCTGCGGTGGCAGCCACCCGGCCCGGCCCCCGTATCCCTTGATCCAGCGGGCCACGATGCCGCGGGCCTGCGCCAGCACCGCGCCGCGGCGGGCCAGCACCTGGTCGGCCTGGCTGAGCAGCCGGATGGCCAGGAACTCATCCAGCGATCCGCAGGCCAGCGAGGTGTTGAACCGAGCCAGCCGGAGCTGCTCGTAGATCCCCGCATCGGGCGCGGTCAGCCAGCCGATGCGCAGGCCGGGCGCGCCGTAGGCCTTGGAGACCGAGCCGCAGGTGAGCAGGCGCGGCGACCGCCCGGCGAAGCTGGCCGCCGGTGCGTCGCCGTAGGTGGCCTCCCGGAAGGTCTCGTCGATCAGCAGCAGGGCCTGCGGGCAGGTCCGGGACATGGCCGTGAGCAGCTCGCCGACCTCCTCCTCGGTGAGCGGCACGCCGGAGGGGTTCTGCGGCGAGGCGAAGATGACGAGCTGGGTGCGGGGGGAGAGGTGGCGGGTGAAGGCGTGGAGGTCGACCCGGTACCCGTCCTCGAACCGGGAACTTACGGTCACGACGGGCGCGCCGATGCCGCGCAGCGCGCTGAGCGTCGGCGGATAGCCGGGCTGGCCCAGCACCACCTCGCCGTCGCTGCCCAGCAGCGAGACCAGGAACAGGGCCGCCGCGGCGCCGGCGGTGATCAGCACCTGGCCGTCGGGGATGCCGTGGCGGCCCGCGACCAGGGCCCGCAGCTCCGGGTCGCCGGCCGAGCTGCCGTAGCCGAGCTGCACGCTCGCCAGGCCGTGGAGGCCGTCGAGGCCGGGGACGCCTCCTGGGCCGAGCAGCTCGGCCACGGTCAGGTCGGCGCCGATGCTCTCGCCCAGGTTGTACCGGGGTGCCTGGTCGATCAGAGCCGTGATCGGGCTGGCCGGGAACTGTCTCATGGCGATCTGGATCCTTCCGCGCCGTCAGGTTCTGCGACCTGGCCATGCTCGCCGGACGGGGATGGCGATCCCAGGGCCAATGGCGCAGAATTGGTTTGCAGATGAAGCCAATCGAGCTGAGTGAGCGCCTGGGCCGCTGGTCGTCGGGCCGTGGCCCGCTGCCGGTGCTGCTGGCGGCGGGCCTGCGGCGGCTGATCGGCCAGGGCGAGCTGGTGCCCGGCGAGCCGCTGCCGCCGGACCGGGCACTGGCCACGGCGCTGGCGGTGGGGCGCAGCACCGTCGTCGCGGCCTACGACCTGCTGGTCCAGGAGGGGCGGATCGTCCGCCGCCAGGGCAGCGGCACCCGGGTCGCCGGCCCGCCCAGCCCCACCGGGCCCCCTGGCCCCCCCGGCCCGCCGGGGCTGGCCGGACCGGCCGAGCCGCTGCCGACGACCAGCGCGCCGATGTTCTTGCACCTGCTGGAACCGCCGGACGGGGTGATCCCGCTGGCCTGCGCCGCGCCGGACCGGCCGCCGCCGGAGGTGGCGGAGGCCTACGCCCGCATCGTGCCCGCGCTCGGCCAGGCAACGGGTGACATCGGCTACTACCCGGCGGGCCACCCGGCGCTGCGGGCCGCGATCGCCGACCGCTACACGCGGCGCGGCATCGGCACCGGCCCGGAGCGGATCCTGGTCACGGCCGGCGGCCAGCAGGCGCTGTCGCTGCTGGCCTGGGCGCTGCTCGCGCCGGGAGACCGGGTGCTGGTCGAGGCGCCCACCTACCCCGGCGTACTGGAGGTGCTGCACGAGCGGGCGGCCGTGCCGCAGCCGCTGCCGGTCGGGCTGGCGGGGCTGGCCGGGCTGGGCGGCCTGGATGGACAGGCCAGGGCGGCCCGCGGCCGCCGCGTCGCGCTGGCCTACGTGATCTCGACGTTTCACAACCCGACCGGCGAGGTGCTGCCCGCCTCGGCCCGGCGGGCGCTGGTCCGGGCGGCGGCGTCCGCGGGCATCCCGCTGATCGACGACGAGGTGCTCAGCGACCTGGCCTTCCCCGGCGTGCCGGTGCCACCGCCGCTGGCCGCCTACGGCGACAGCGTGATCTCGGTGGGCTCGCTCAGCAAGAGCGTCTGGGGCGGGCTGCGCATCGGCTGGGTGCGCGCGCCCGAGCCGCTGATCGCCCGGCTGGCCCGGCTGAACGCGGTCCACGACCTCGGCCACAACGTGCCCGGCCAGCTGGCGGCGGCCGAGCTGGTGCCGCAGGTCGAGGCCCTGGCCGGTGGCCTGGCCGCGCAGCGCCAGGCCCGCCACGACCACCTGCTGGCCCGGCTGGCCGAGCACCTGCCCGGCTGGGCGGCGGATCCCGTGCCGGGCGGGCAGACGCTGTGGGTGCGGCTGCCCGCCGGCGACGGAACCTCGTTCGCCCAGTGCGCGCTGCGACACGGGGTCGCCGTGCTGCCCGGCGCCGGTCTGGACACCTCCGGAGGCGGTGACCGGTGCGTGCGGCTGCACTTCGTCGCGTCGCGCGACGACCTGACCGAGGCGGTACGGCGGCTGGCCGCGGCCTGGCAGGACTACCAGCTCCCGGCTAACCGCCCGCCGAACGCGCGTCCGGGTCCGCTGCCCGCGATCTCGGTGTAATCCGCCCCGGTCAGGCGGTCCGTCAGGGGATGGGAACGGCCTTCCAGGTCGCGCCGGCGTTCACCGTCTTCATCAGCCCCTTGCCGTAGCCGATGGCCGGGCCGCCGCTGAAGTGGATCAGGTAGCCGGTGCTGGCCGAGACGTAGGCCAGGTCCCGGACGTCCAGGCCGGCGTCGGACAGGCCTCGCAGGTTGGATCGAGCTGGCGGTCGTGGCGAGAGGCCACCGAACGGGCCGTGGCGGCCAGCCGGGCCCGCAGATCAGGCGGCCCCAGCACCTCGATGTCGGGCCCCAAGATGAGGAACTCGCGGCAGGCATGGTCGGCCGACTCGATGGGCACCACGCCGCGCCGCCACCCGTCCGGGTCGGTGTGCCCGGCCCTGGCCAGCGCCGTCGCGGCCGGCCCGGACAGCCACGACTCCGCGCCCGGCGCGACCCGGATCAGCGCGTCACCGCCGTGCAGCCGGGCGTGGAAGTCGGCCTGGTAGGACTGCCAGTACCCGGCCAGGCTGAAACCGTCGGGCACCCGGTAGCCCTCATCCAGCACGGTCAGCGCGAGGATCTGGTCGATCCGGTAGGTCCGCGGCCCCGGCCCGGCCACCAGGTACCAGCGGCCCGCCTTGAGCACCAGGCCGTAGGGCTCGAGCCGGCGGTCCACGTCGGTCGGCGCCTTCCAGCGGCGGTACCGCACCGCCAGCACCCGGCCGCGCCAGACCGCGTCGGCCACCGCCGGCAGGAGCGGCACCTCGTCCGGCTGGGCGTACCAGCCGGGGGCGTCCAGGTGAAAGCGCTCCTGCACCCGCTCGATCTGCTGGCCCAGCTCGGGGGGCAGCGCGGCCAGCACCTTGAGCTGCGCCGCCGCCAGCACCGCCCCGAACCCGAGCTCGGCCGCCGGGCCGGGCAGTCCGGACAGGAACAGCGCCTGGGCCTCATCCGCGCTCAGCCCGGTCAGCCGGGTCCGGTACCCGTGCAGGAGCTGGTAGCCGCCGTGGTGCCCGGCGTCCCCGTACATCGGGATGCCGGCCGCGTGCAGCGACTCCACGTCCCGGTACACCGTGCGCACCGAGACCTCCAGCGCCTCGGCCAGCTGGGCCGCGGTCATCCGGCCCCGCGCCTGCAACAGCAGCAGGATGGACACCAGCCGGCTTGCGCGCATGATCTGATTCTGCCGAACTCCACTGACAGAAGGTGTCAGGGGAGTCGTCTTACCTTGCCGTCATGCCCTTCAACGAGAAGCTGCTGACCGCCTTGCCGCCCATCGAGGTGGCCGGGCGGAGCATCAAGCGCTACCACGTCACGCCGGACCCGGCCGGTATCGAGCCCGAGGTCGCCCAGGCGGCCTACGGCATCGTGCCCGAGCTGCTGCCCGAGCCGGACAGCACGCCGCCGGCCGCGTTCATCGTCGTGCACCGCAGCGCCGGCGACGGGTCGGCTTACGTGAACGCCTACACCTGGGTCTGGGACAACGTGCTGCACATGCGCGGCGCGGCCGCCGCCCAGTCCGCGCTGGACTGCCCGGACGACGACATGACGCACTTCATGGTGCTGGACCGCCGCTGGATCGGCTGCGTCTGGGAGCTGGCGCCGCTGGCCCACGAGCGCGATGCCTGGGTCCGGCACATGCTCGCCCCCGACCAGCCCGACCTGGACGCCTACCTAGCCGACTACCTGCCCGACGGCACGACGGGAGAACGCCGATGACCGGCCAGCCGATGACCAGCGAGACGATGACCAGCCAGCCGGCCGGCACCGCCCGCGACCCCCGCCGCGACTTCGACTTCCTGCACGGCAGCTGGCGGATCGACCACCGCCGCCTCACCGAGCGCCTGGTCGGCTGCCAGGACTGGGAGGAGTTCAGCACCGACCTGCGCTGCTACCCCATCCTGGGCGGCGCCGGGAACATCGACGAGGGCGCGTTCCCGAGCCGGGGCTACCACGCCATGTCGCTGCGGCTGTACGACGAGCAGGAGCAGGCCTGGTCGATCTTCTGGATCACCAGCCTCAGCGCCGCCATCGACCCGCCCGTGATCGGCCGCTTCGGAGACGACGGGATCGGGGAGTTCCTGGGCCCGGACACCCACAACGGCATACCGGTCCTGGTCCGCTTCCTGTGGTCGGACATCACCCCGGCCGCGGTCCGCTGGGAGCAGGCGCTATCGACCGACGAGGGAAAGACCTGGGAGATTAACTGGGTCATGAACCTGACCCGGACCCAGTAGCTGGCCGCCGCCCGCGGCCGGTCAGGGCCGGCCGGCCCCGGGCACGGCCACCGGCAGCGTCAGGATCTGCCCCTCGCGCGGCCCTTCTGTCAGTCGCTTGAGGTTGTCGCTGGCGCTGTCCGTCGTCCGCCATTCGGCGGTCAGGATGAACAGCGTCCGCCGGTCCGGGCCCCCGAGCATCACCGCGAACGGGGCCCGGTTCTCCTCCAGCTCCACCCGCTGCAGTATCTCGCCGCCCGGCGCCACCCTGGCCACCGAGAAGCCGCCCGTGGACACCCACACCGCGCCTTCGGCGTCGAGGCTGATGCCGTCCGGCCCCAGCCCCTCGGCGAACACCCGCCGGCCCGCCAGACCGCCGTCCGGCTCGATGTCGAACGCGGTCAGCCGTCCGGCGAACGACTCGGAGATGATCAGCGTCCGGTCGTCCGGCGTGATGACCATGCCGTTGGGGAACTGGATGTCGTCCGCGACCTGGCGCACCCGGCCGTCGGGCGTGATCAGCTTGATGAAGCCGGGCTTGGGCGCCTCGCCGCCGGCGAAGTCGAAGTCGGCGCCGTTGACGTAGACGTAGCCGCGCCCGTCCACGACGATCTCGTTGGCGGCCTGCTCGGCCACGGTGACCATCGACCCGTCCGGCTCCTGGGCGCGCACCTGATCCCCGGTCAGCAACAGTCGGCCGTCGGGCCGCCAGGCGATCGAGTACCCGAACGACCGGTCGGCCTTTACCGGCATGACCTCGGTACGGCCGTCCAGGTCGACCGCCACCACCTGCCGCTCGATCCAGTTGCAGAACCACAGCCGGCCTTCGTGCCACCGGGGTGACTCGGGTATCCCCAGCCCGCTGACCAGGACTTCTGGCTTACTCATGACGCCTCCATGTGTCGCTTCCTCGTGTGCTTCACCCCCTACACGAACGAGGCCGGGTCAGATCGACACGGGACGGCAGGCCGACTTACCCGGCGGTGAGGTCGTCGGAGCGGCCAGCGGCCAGGCGTGACCACTGGGCGGTCGGCCGCCCGTCGCGACGGAACTGCTCACCTCGGGTTCCGAAATGCTGCGGCCAGCCCTGGGGCGCCCTCGCTGAACGTGGCGTAGGTGACATCCCGCGAGTGCAGGTAGGACAGCTCGAGGACCTGGCCCTTGAAGAAGGTGCAGCCCTCGCACTGGCCCTCGGCGGGCTGGCCGTCGTGCCACATGTGGAAGTAGGCGATGAGCTGGCGGCGCCCTTCGAACACGTCGATCAGCGGGACCGGGCCGTGCTCGCCGATCAGCGGGATGGACGGGTCGACCTCGACCATGGGCAGCCGCCGCCGGGTGGCGGCGATGGCGTCGCCCTCGCGGGTGTGCGCCTTCTCCCGGACCAGCAACTGGTCTAGCTGCTCCTCGACGGGTGGTCAATCTCATCGCCCTCGCGCGGGAGTTCGGCCGCCGGGGCGCGGGAGTTTCAGATAGGAATAGCTGTGGGGGGATAGTGACTGATGAACGTAGTTGTGCCGTTTCGGGCGGGAGTGGGGGTTCGCGGGTGCATGGCTGGGGGCGGCCGGGAGTAGTGACGGCGGTCGCATTGCTGGGGTCGGCGTTGCTGGCGTCGCTGTGGGTGCCGGCGGTGCCGGCGGTGGCGGCCGGTGCGGCGGCGAGCCTGCCGCGGGCCGGGTCCGCCGCAGGTCCGCACGACAACGTGGCGGAGGCGCACTCGCCCCGGCTGCTGCGTGAACTGGCCGGGCCGTCCGGTGCGGCGGGCCAGGCGTGGCTGGGTGCGCGGCCGGCGGCGGTGCCGACGGGCCCGGCGGGCGCGGTGCGCGGCGTGGACGTGGCGGCATTCGAGCACCCGGTCACCACGGCCTACCCCAAGGGGGCGCCGATCGACTGGGCCCGGGTGGCGGCGGGCCGGATCCGGTACGCGGCCATCAAGGCGACCGAGGGCAACTACTACGTCAACCCGTTCTACGCCCAGGACCTGGCCGGGGCCAGCGCGGCCGGGCTGCCGGTGCTGGGTTACGGGTTCGCGAATCCCAAGGCGGGCAACGGCACCGCGGCGGGCCAGGCCCAGTACCTGGTCGACCACGCCGGGACGGTGAACGGCCGGACGCCGCCGCTGATGCTGGACATCGAGTACAACCCGTATCAGGGCGGGGAGTGCTACGGCCTGTCCAAGGCGGCCATGGTGACGTGGCTGCTGAACTTCGACGGCGAGGCCCGCAAGCTGACCGGGCAGGTCCCGGTCCTCTACACGACCGGGGACTGGTGGCACCGGTGCACGGGCGACAGCGCCGCGCTGAGCGCCAGCCCGCTGTGGGTGGCCTCGTACACCACGGCCGCCGGGCCGGTGATGCCGGTCGGCTGGGGCGACTGGGCGCTGTGGCAGTACACCAGCACCGCGCGGGTGCCGGGCATCGACTCCAACGGCCACACCGACGTGGACGCCCTCAACCTGATCGCGCCGGGCGCGCAGCAGACGGCGGTCGGCATGTCGGTGTCGGTGCCGGTGAGCCAGGCCGTCGCCGGGTCGGCCTCCGGGCTCAGCTACACGGCGACCGGGCTGCCGGCCGGGCTGGCCGTCACGCCCGGCGGGGTGGTCTCCGGCACGCCGACGATGACCCAGTCCGCCCAGGCCAGCACGGTCACGGCGGCGGCCGAGGGCGAGACGCTGGGCTCGGTCGGGGTCACCTGGGCGGTGGGCGGCGCGCTCAGCGTGACCGCGCCCGCCAGCCAGCAGACCGCGGCAGGCGCCCCGGTGCTGCTGACCGTCCCGCCCGCCTCGGTGCCCGCGGGCCAGACGGCGTCCTACTCCGCGACTGGCCTGCCGCCGGGCCTGAGCATCAGCGCCGCCGGGCAGATCGCGGGCTGGCCCGACCGCCCCGGCAGCTATCACGCCACGCTCATCGCGGCCGACGGCCAGCACGACATGGGCGAGGCCTCG
>Ga0134126_10003150_pt1 | contig 20598 bp, 18 predicted proteins | sample KB31752_FD_96881 | JGI IMG/M metagenome (GOLD analysis project Ga0134126, IMG submission 96881) | Terrestrial soil microbial communities with excess Nitrogen fertilizer from Kellogg Biological Station, Michigan, USA - KB3-175-2 | ecosystem: Environmental > Terrestrial > Soil > Unclassified ... | reverse complement strand
TCTCCCAATATTTGCCGCAACAATACTTGCTGCAGCAAATACTGTCAAGCGCTTCACCGGACGGGCGCGCCGACGCGCGCCCGCAGTCACCGCGAGCACCACGGCTCGCCGCGTTATTGATCTACTTGGTTTTTTTGTCTCGGGCGATCAGGAGAGTCCGCCGGGCATGCGCCGCGCCCGAGGAGGCGGCGCATGCCATCGGTCCGCTTACCTGCGGTTGAGCGCGATCAGTCGTGCATCACGGCTGACATCGTTGCAATCGATACCCGCGGACCGAGTGAGCTGCAGGCTGGCCGTCGCGCAGTCACTGTGTGCGACAACCGCCACCGACCGGGCGAACGCCATGGGTGCCGTGGCGAGAGCGGCGCCCACGATCGTGATGGCAAGGGCACTGACGGCAAAACCGGCTTTCTGGATGGCGTTCATGATGACTTCTCCCGTTCTCCTCTTCTCTCGCCCCCAGAACACCCTGAGCCGCCGGAAGTTACAGGGATCGCACCAGGGGCCGAGCCTCAGCTGCGGCCTGCGGCGGGTAGCGCGCATCGGTGTGCGCTAGAATTTGCCTCCAGGCCCTCCGGAGGTGCATGCCATGCGCGCCTTGCGAATCCTCGGCATCATCATCGGGTGCTTCGTCGCGGCGCTCGTCGTCGCGGTGATCGCGCTCTGGCTGATCGTCAATCCCAACGACTACAAGGGACGCATCGTGGCGGCCGTCAAGAGCTCGACCGGCCGGGATCTCTCCCTGCCCGGGGACATTCATCTGGCGATCTTTCCCTCGATCGCCCTGAAGCTCGGGCCCGCGAGCCTCGGGAACCCGCCCGGATTCAGCTCGTCCCAACCGTTCGCCTCACTCCAGCACGTGTCGCTGCGCGTGCGCGTACTTCCGCTTCTGCACCATCAGCTCGAAGTTGGACGGGTGGAGATCGACGGCCTCGACCTGCGCCTGCTGAAGAATGCCCAGGGTCAGGGTAACTGGGCGATGCCTGCCGCCAAGACGCCACCGCCGGCCGCACAAGAGTCAGGCGCCAGTCAAGTGACACTCGGTGGCATCGGAGGCGTCGTGGTCAGGAACAGCCGCGTCAGCTACCAGGATATGGTGGTGAGCGGTGTGAGTGTCGACATCGGCCGCGTGGCGACCGGCATTCCCGTCCCCGTGAAGTGGAATCTGGATCTGACGACGGGTTCCGGAGCGCGCCCCATCCCGTTGTCTGGAACCGCCACCCTCGAATACGACGCCAAGACCGCGCACCTCACCGGCCTCGAAGCGCGGATCGACGATTCGACGCTGCGCGGGAACGCCGCGGTCACCAACCTGACGACGGGGGCGATGAGCTTCGACCTGTCCATCGATCGCATCGACCTCGACCGCTATCTCGGCCCGGCAAACAAGTCAGCCCAGCCCGGCGCTGCGCCGGCGGGACAGGCCGCCGCAGGCCGGAGCGCCCGGCAAACCGAGCTGCCCACGAGCGCGTTGAAGACACTGCAGCTGAACGGCAAGCTCGCGATCGGCAACGCGACGATCTACGGCATGAAGCTCTCTCAGGTCAAAGTCGGCCTGGCCGCCGACGGCGGCCTGCTGCACATAGCGCCCGCGACGGCAATGTTGTACGGCGGTAATTCCAGGGGGACCGTGACGGTCGATGCCCGCGGGTCCGTCCCGATACTGCAACTCGACGAGAACCTTTCGAGCATCGATGTCCAGCACTTGCTCACGGATTTCGCCAAGATGAATCGTGTCTCAGGCCGCGGCAATGTCACGCTGAACATCACCGCGCACGGTAATACGACCGCCGCCCTGACGAGCTCGCTGGGCGGACATGCCGCCGCCAACCTCGCGAATGGCGCCATCCAGGGCATCGACCTCTGGTCCGCCATCAACAGCGCCGTCGCGCTCGCGCAGCGCCAGGCAATGCCCTCCAGAGGCGGCGGCAACAGCACGCGGTTCGATTCATTCAAAGCCTCCGCCGATCTGACCAACGGCGTCGCGACGACGAAGGATCTGGACATCTCCTCGGGCGATCTGCGGGTCACCGGTCAGGGCACGACCAATCTCGTCAGCGGCGCTATCGGCTACCACCTGAATGCGACCCTCCTGAAGGGGCCGGGGACCGGAGGCACGCTGGCCGACATTCCCCTGCTCGTCGGCGGAACCATGAAAAGTCCCAGTGTGCGTCCCGACACGCAGGCCCTGGTGAAGTCCGTGGCGCAACAGCAGCTGCGCAAGCACAAGGGGGAAGTCGAGAACAAACTGCGGAGCGTCTTGAAGGGGCTGATCCACTGAGGGCGGTGAAGCCCGTCAGCGTGCTTTCGTACCCAGCTCAAGCCCGGCCTCGGCAAATCCGAGGTTGCCGGTTTCACCAATCCGCCTGTGCCGGGCGCAATCCGTGCTCCGGGCGTCTCGTGGCGACGATCCGCATCGGCATCTCCGGCTGGCGCTATGCGCCCTGGCGCGGCTCGTTCTATCCGGCGGATCTACCGCAGCGCGCCGAGCTCGAATATGCGTCGCACCGCTTCCCGACGATCGAGATCAACGGGTCGTTCTATTCCCTGCAGCGGCCCGAAAGCTACGCACAGTGGTACGCGGAGACGCCGGAGGGATTTATCTTCAGCCTCAAAGGCGGCCGCTACATCACGCACATGCTGCGGTTGCGGGAGATCGCCGAGCCGCTCGCGAACCTCTTCGCCTCCGGCATCTTCAACCTGCGCGAAAAGCTGGGGCCGATCCTCTGGCAGTTCCCGCCGAACTTCCCATACCAGCGCGAGCGGCTGGAGAGCTTCTTTCGCCTGTTGCCGCGGGATACCGAGGCGGCCTGCGCGCTGGCACGTCGACGGTCGGCTTGGATGAAAGGTCGGGTGCGCCTCGCCGTGGACGCGCGGCGTCCGCTTCGTCACGCCGTCGAAATCAGACACGAAAGCTTTCTCGACCCGTCGTTCATCGACCTGCTGCGCGAGCACCGGATCGCGCTGGTCGTCGCCGAGACGGCCGGACAATGGCCGCTGACCGAGGATGTGACGGCGGATTTCATTTACATTCGCCTGCATGGCGATGAGGAGCTGTACCGCAGCGGCTACTCGGACCGCGCCCTGTCCCGCTGGGCACAGCGCATCCGGGCGTGGCGCGATGGCTCGGAACCGCCGAACGCGCAGAAGATCGCGGCAGGGGGACGGCCTTCGCGGCGACCGCGGGATGTCTACTGCTATTTCGATAATACCGACGTCAAGCTGCGAGCTCCCGTCGATGCGCAAGGGCTGATGCGCAAGCTGGGAATCATATGGCGAGGCGGGGCTGCTTTGTCACGACGGGCCGCCCTCGCCCGTCTAGGATGAGGAGGCAGCATCCAAGGGTTCCCATGCAGGACCATTCCGGTGAATTCGAGCGCCATCGCCCGCGGCTATTCGGCATCGCTTACCGGATGCTGGGCTCGCGCACAGATGCGGAGGACGTGTTGCAGGACGCCTACCTGCGCTGGCATCGCGGAGCGTCGGAGGAGGTACGATCGTCCGAGGCGTGGCTGGTGACCACGGTCACGCGGCTGTGCATCGATCGGCTGCGCACCGCGCGCGCCGAGCGCGAGCATTACATCGGCCCGTGGCTTCCCGAGCCCTTGATCGGCGATGCGGCGCCCGCCGCGGACGCTCGCGCCGAGCTGTCCTCCAGCCTCTCGATCGCGTTCCTCGTGGTGCTCGAGCAGCTGGCGCCGGACGAGCGCGCGGCCTTCCTGCTGCATGAAGTGTTCGATACGGACTATGCCGAGATCGCCGAGATACTCGGCAAGAGCGAGGCGGCCTGCCGGCAGATCGTGAGCCGCGCCCGTAAGCGAGTCCGCGGACAGAAACCGCGCGCACAGGTGAGCGATGCGGCGCGCCGCTCGGTCCTCGAGCGCTTCGCGAATGCCATCCAGACGCAGGACAAGGGCGCGCTCTTGGAGCTGGTGGCGGACAAGGCAAGCTGGACCTCCGACGGCGGCGGCCAGGCCAAGGCAGCACTCAAGGTAATCCGTGGCCGCGAGCGCGTCGTGCGCTTCGCGGTGGCGGTGCTGGGACGTCTGGCGGACCGGGTGACATTCGAGATGATCGCGGTGAACGGCGAGCCCGCGCTCGCGATATGTGCCGGCGGCAAGCTCTTTTCCATCATCACGGTGCGCACCGACGGGCTGCGCATACTGGATGTCTATACGGTGTTGAATCCGGACAAGCTCGCCGCGACGGCGGCGCGCACGCACGACTGAATACGCCGTCACAGATACGGGTCCTGCTCCGTCTATGGAGCGGAGTCTGAATTCACGAAGGAGATCAGCATGAAGCCCCGTATCGACTCACGACGCGTCAATCCCAAGGTCCGGCAGCACCTGCTGGCGATCAACGGCTACCTGCACGGCTCCAGCCTGGGCAGCCGCCTGCTGCACCTGGTCGAGATCCGCGCATCCCAGATCAACGGCTGCGCGCAGTGCCTCGACATGCATACGCAGGACGCCCGCGCGGAAGGCGAGTCCGAGCAGCGCCTCCATACTCTCGCCGCCTGGCGTGAGACGCCTTTCTTCGATGCGCGCGAGCGCGCGGCGCTCGAATGGACGGAAACGGTGACTCTGGTCGCGGAGACTCGCATTCCGGATGAGGTGTACGAGCGTGTGAAGCAACACTTCAGCGAGCAGGAGCTGATCGATCTGACTATCGCCGTGACGCAGATCAACATGTGGAACCGACTGAATGTCGCGTTCCGGACGGTCGCGGGAAACTATCATCCGGGCATGTACAAGGAGTGGATGGCGGCAGCCGGAGTGTGAGTCGCTTCCTCGGGACGTGGGGTCGGCGGGATGCCGAACCCCGCGTCAGTCACGTCCCAAAGCCGCCATGCGCTCCTGGAAGCGCTTGCGATAGCGCCGGCTCAATCTCAGTCGCTCCCTGGATCTCAGCACCACTTCGTACTCGCCGCCGGCCTGCAGCTCCATCCCGCGGATGCGATCCCGGTTCACGATGATGGAGCGGTGGATGCGGATGAATTTCTCCTCACCCAGGTCCTGCTCGAGCTCCGCCAGTGTCCGCCGCAGGATGTGGGTATCGCTGCCCACGTGCAGGCAGGCGTAATAACCCGCCGCCTCGATCCAGTCGATGTCGGTGACATCCAGGAACAGCACCTGACCCTGGCTGCGGACCACCAGCCGTTCCGCTGCCCTGGGTTTCGCCGGCAGGTAGTGCGCCAGCTTCTCCTTGGCACGATTCAGAGCACGAACGAAGCGGGCGTCATCGAAGGGCTTCAACAGGTAATCGAGCGCCCCCGCCTCGAAGGCACGGAGCGCGTACTCATCGTAAGCCGTCACGAAGATGATGGCCGCCGGCAGCTCACCGCCCAGGAGCTCGAGCACGTCGAAGCCGTCGCACTCGGGCATCTGCACGTCGAGAAAGAGCAGATCGGGCTTCGACTTTCTGATCTGGTGGATGGCATCGGGGCCGGATGAGCATTCAGCTATGGACTCGATGTCCGCATCGCGGCGCAGCAACAGCGTGAGGTTGCGCCGCGCCAACGCTTCGTCGTCGACGACGAGCGCTCGGATCGGCAGGGCGCGCTTCCCGATGGACACCGCTACGCCTCCCTGAAAGGAAGGGTCACCACCACCTCCACTCCACCGGGATCGGCATGCCTCAGCTGCAAGCCGGATTCGTTGCCGTGGAGGATCTGCAATCGCGTACGCAGATTACGCAGCCCGACGCCGGTCTGCGCTGCCTCGCCTTCCAACGGCACACTGGAGCCATCGTTGTAAACGCTCAAGCGCAGGTGATCGCCATGCCGCGCGCCGAGAATCCGCACGGTTCCGCCGGCAATCCGTTTCGATATGCCATGCTTGATGGCGTTCTCCACCAGCGGCTGCAGCAGCAGGTTGGGGACCAGGGCGCCCAGCAGCTCCGCGGGAATGTCGATGTTCACCCGCAGGCGCTCGCCAAAGCGGACCTTCTGGATGTCGAGGTAGCGCTGCAGATACTCGACCTCCTCCTGCAATGCCACCTGTGACCGGTGGGAGTCCTCCGAAGAGCGCCGTAGGAACTCACTCAACCCGACGATCATGCTCACCGCGGCGTCATTCAGCTGGTCGCGCACCAGGCCCGCTATGGAATTCAGCGCGTTGTACATGAAATGCGGCTCGATCTGCCGGCGTAGCGCGGCCAGCTGCGCCTTCGAGAGCTCTTCACTGAGCCGCGCGGCTTCGGCTGCCTGACGCGCGACACTCTCGCGCGCGTCGATCAGGAACGTCACGGTAACTATCAGCGCGTACGCAATCACGAAGGTGAGGATCTGGTAGATGAATGAGACCGTCCACGTGTCCATGAACGTGGGCCACTTGCGATTGCCCCACGGGTTGAAGGCCATCTGGAGCACCGTGGACCAACTCTCATAGACCGCGCTGATGGTGATGAAGGCCGCAAGATGCACACACGCAGCCTGCAGGCTGATGCCGCGAACGATCGGGTAGCGCCGTACCAGGTGAATCACGAGTGGAGTCGCCAGCGCCCACGGCAGCCAGGAAACCAGCTCGGTCCCGAAGAGCGGCGGCCACGGCTGATGCCGGCCTTCCGCGTGCATGATGAATACGGACTGACTGGCCTCGAAGAGCGCGCCAGCTGACCAGATCGCGGCGATCCAGCGCCAACGGATCGGGCGCGTACCACTCTGAGTTGAGGTCATACCGACTACTCTACGCCAATGCGTCGCCGGCGCGCATCCATGTATGCAATGAGTGCCCGGCCGGATGCAGCAGGCGGTCTTCGTCCGCCCCGACAACCGCACCTACACTGCAGTCAGCGAGTCTCGGGGAGCGCGGCATAGTGAAGATCGACAGCTGGTGCAGGCGATTCGCGCCCATCGCGGCCGCGTTTGCCGCGTTTTTCCATATAACCCCGACGCACGCTCAGCATGCGTCCGACAATCCCGTGGTTTCCGCGCAGGATGCGTTTGGTTTGACGCTGGGACTGGAAACGATCGGCATGTACAGCCCGGGTCAGGTACGGGGTTTCAGTCCGGCGGCGGCCGGCAATGTACGGATCGACGGATTGTATTTCGACGAGCAAGGGTCGCTGTCCAAGCGTGTTGTCGAGGGCTGGGCGATTCGGGTCGGTGTCAGCGAAGTCGGCTATGCATTTCCAGCGCCGACCGGCATCGCCGACTATCAGCTGCGTCGCGCCGGAGATGGCACTGCGGGCGCCACGATCATCGCCAGCGCGGGACCCTACGATGCGCGCGGCGTCAGCATAGACGGAACGCTGCCCCTGGCTGGGAAAGCGCTTGTCCTCCCAATGGGGGTCAGTACCCAGGTCAGCACGCAAGCACCGTTTGGTCCTTATCCGGGAGAGACATCGACGGTGACGAGTGCGGGAGCCACGCCGCAATGGACGCCCAATGACAAAGTGACTGTACGAGGTTTCTTCGACTGGCAGCAGACCCGAGGGGCAACGACGTTCCCGCTGTACTTCACTGCAGGTGATTTCCTGCCGCCTCCGATCTACCGCGGGTACCTGGGCCAGGATTGGGCCAAGGGCAGCAGCGCGAGCGAGAATCTGGGCGTGCTCGTTGCCGCGCGGCTCACTGCACAGTGGTCGCTGACAGCGGGCATTTTCCACTCGCTCGCGGACAACCCCGTGAGCTTCGCGGATCTGTACAGCGCCATTGAGCCCAACGGCGAGTCCGATCACCTGCTCGTGGGCTTTCCGGATCAGCGGTCTTCCTCCACGTCCGGCGAGGCGCGTATGACCGGCCGCTGGCGCACGGGCGACTGGCGCCATGAGCTCATTCTGCTGGCTCGCGGCCGTGACGTCCTGGCGCGGTACGGTGGCGAGGACGTCGTCGATGTGGGCCAGACCCTCATCGGCCACTCGCTTCAGGTCCCTGAACCCACCTTCATCTATTCGGCGCGCACGGAAGATCACACGAAGCTCTGGAGCATGGGTGCCGCCTACCATGTGGATTGGCGCGGGCTCGCGGAGGTCGAAGCGGGAATCCAGGAGGAGAACTACCACAAGACCGTCATATCGCCGCAAGCGCCTACCAGCGCGCTGACGGACCATCCGCTGCGCGCCTATGGCAATTCGGCAGTCGCACTCAGTCGCCGCTTGACGCTCTATGCGGGCTACACCCAGGGTCTGGAAGACTCAGGCGTCGCGCCCAGCTCCGCGCAGAATCGCGGCGCCGTGCTGCCCGCATCCCGCACCTGGCAGGTGGAATCGGGCCTGCGGTATGTCGCGACACCGCGATTGAATGTGATCGCGGGCGTGTATGAGCTGCAAAAGCCCTATTTCAATCTGGATATGGGCAACGTCGATCGTAACCTGGGAGTGCAGCGCGCCAGGGGCGTCGAGCTGTCGATCTCGGGGCAGCAGCTCGCGCATTTCGACATCAACGCCGGCATTCTCTACGCCAGAGTCAGCATCATCGGGCCGGACCTGGCCGCGCAGGGGGTGGGGCCGATAGCGATCGGGCAGCCCCGTCTGCAGTACACGCTCAACTTGGACTACACCCTGCCGTGGTGGCCGGCCCTGTCGCTGGACCTGGCGGCCATTCATTTCGGGGCCGAGCCGGCCAGTGTGGACAACCGCATTTACTCGCCCGCGACCACCCAGCTGAACCTCGGCGCGCGTTACAGGTTCACGGTACTCGGCAAGAGCAGTTCCCTGCGCGTGCAGGTCCAGAGCGTGACGAACTCCTACTGGTGGACAAACCTCTACACGCCCGGCGACTTTGAATGGCCCGGCCCGCGCACGGTCTTCGCTTACATCACGACGGATCTGTGAGGGCCTCCGGCAAGGGCAGGTGACGCGGAGGAACCGGGGTGGATTGCACGATCGACGTCGTGGTCTGCCCGTAGGCGAGGAACTGGTCGAGGATCAGATCCAGGCTGTCCAGCGACTCGAGGCGCACCTGCAGAATGAAGCAGTCCTCCCCGGTGATGCGGTGACACTCCACGACCTGCGGCAGAGACCCGGCCAGCTCCGCGAGCTTCGGCAACTTGCCGGGCATTGGACGTACACGGACGAAGGCCGCAATGGGATAACCCAACGCGGCGGGATCGACTTCGAGCCGGCAACCCCGGATGATGCCCGCCTCTTCCATGCGTTGGATCCGCTCGCGGGTCGCCGGCGCGGACATTCCCACGCGCCGCGCCAACTCCGAGACGGTCATCCGCGGATCGTCCTGAAGCAGAGCCAGGATCCGGACGTTGCGGCCGTCGCGCAGCGGATGCGCAACCTGAAGGTCCGGGCGGGACCTTTCCTTCAGAGTAACGGATTTCTTTGCTATTGGCATTCAGATGGCCATTCAAATGGTGGTAGATGCCTGGGATTATGGACCCAGCATGAAGCCGCTGCCACTACCGCTCATTCAGCGCGGCAACCCGCGCTTCGGCGCATTCGTCGTCAACGGCGTCCCGCCGCACGCCTACTTCATGGTGAGCGCGGTCTTCCATTATCTGGGGCCGGCGTTCGCGGTGCTGTTGTTCGCGCACATCGAGCCGCTCGGTGTGGCATGGCTACGGATCGCGAGCGCAGCCATCATCTTTGCTGCATGGCGTCGACCGTGGCGCTACTACCGCGGCCTGCCGGCTTCGGCAAAACGAAACGTGCTGATGTTGGGCACTGTCCTTGCACTGATGAATGTCTGCTTCTATCTCGCCATCGACCGCCTGCCGCTCGGCACCGTGGGCGCCATCGAGTTCCTCGGTCCCATCGGCCTCGCCGCGCTCGGCGTAAGGTCCAAGCGGAATTTCGGCGCCCTGGCCCTCGCGACCGCCGGCGTATACGTGCTGACGAACGTGCGGTTTGCGGGTCAGCCGCTCGGTTTCGCTTTCGCGTTTGCCAACTGCGCCCTCTTCGTCCTCTACATCATCCTCGGCCACCGGATCGCCGCCGACGGCGGCAGGGCCGGGATCGACCGCCTCGGGGCCGCCATGCTCGTCGCCATGGTGGTCGCCTTTCCGATTGGAATACGGGACGCCGAACCCTCCTTCGTGAGCCCACTACTGCTGGCGGCGGCCATCGGGGTCGGTATCAGCTCCTCCGTCATTCCCTATGTGTCGGACCAGCTCGCCATGGCACGGCTACCGCGCGCGACATTCGCGCTCCTGCTGGCGCTGCTCCCCGCCATGGCGAGCGTGATAGGCGCGCTGGTCTTGCATCAGTGGCCGACGCCTGCGGAGATCGGGGGCATCGCGCTAGTCATCGGCGGCGTCCTGCTTCATCGTACGCCGCAGTAGGCGCGCCACTTCGCTGAGCTGTCGCATGGAGGGCATCCCCGCCGAGGCGGGCCTCACGCTCGAGCAGCGCGCGCTTGCGATCGACGCCCCAGCGATAACCCGCCAAGGCCCCGTCTGCACCGACTACGCGATGGCAGGGCACCAGCAACGCGAGGTGGTTGCGGGCACAGGCGGAGGCGACGGCGCGAACGGCCGCCGGTTGACCCAACCGCGCCGCCACTTCGCGGTAGCTGCGCGTCTCGCCCAGGGGAATGTCGCGCAGGGCGCGCCAGACTCGGGACTGAAACGCGGTGCCCTGTATGTCGACCGGCAGATCGAGTGCTTCCCGCGGCAGCAGGATGAAGTCTCGAACGGCCTCGAACCAGGAGTACAGCCGTTCCTCGTCGTTGTGCAGATGCGCCTTCGGGAAAGCGGCCCGCAGCTCCTCCAGCATGGCTCCGGGCTCATTGCCGAAGGTCAGCCAGCAGATACCGGAGTCCGTCGCCCCGAGCAACATCCAACCGAGGTCGGACAAACCCATCCACCAACCGATATCCAGCGCTCCCCTCAAGCGTCCGGGAGCGACGCCCAGCGCCTTCGATGCCGCAGCGTAAGCGGACGATGTCGTACCGAATCCCGCATCGAGCACGGCGTCGAGCGTATTGCGGCTGCCTGCCGCGCCCTTCGCCAACCGGTGGAGAGCGAGCGTCTGCCCATACGCCTTTGGGCTGACGCCCAAACGGCGCGTGAACTGGCGCTGCAGCTCGGCTCGGCTGACACGCACGCGCTCGGCAAGCTCTTCGAGTGACGGCGCTTCCGTCTCAATGATCCGGCATGCGCGCTGCAGGACCTTGGGCCATTCGAGCTGACGAGAGTGTGCCAGGCCGCTCCGCGGAGAAGCATCGCGCTGTGATCTTTTCCGTGTGATTTTCATGCGACCCTCCAGAAGCTCCGCAATGTTTCCATCACCTCGGCAGGCTCCTCGACATGCGAAAACGAGCCACTGCGCTCCAGAACCTTGAATTGCGCCGCCGGGGCGAAGTCGCGGAAATCGCCTTGCAGCTGCGGAAAGAGCGCGCGATCGTACCGGCCGCAGAGAATCAGCATAGGAGCCGCGATGTCCTTCAGACGCGGCCGGAAATCGGGGATCTTGACGATCTCGCCGCCGACGATGAAGTCGACGTCCGGCCCGCAGAAAACGGGGTAGAGCTCGGCGTTGCGCGCCCCCGGCTCGGTGAGCAGCCGCGCGGCGTTGTCGGGATTGTAGAAGCGGACCAACCGCATTCCCACCGCGAACTCCTGCTGCATTCTCGGGTCGGTCGACATGATCCCGTCGCGTTTCATGGCTGCGATTCTCGCCCAGTTCTCCGGAAACTGGTGGGCGATCTCGCGATTGATGTTCACGTGATTCAGTTGCCACATCTCGGGGCTATGGAGTGTATTGCCCAGAGCCAGGGTCCGCACCCAGCGGGGCGCTTCGAGCGCGAGGGCCTGGGCGATCAGACCGCCATAAGAGAACCCGTAGAGGTGCATGGGACCCAACCGCAGATCCTCGAGCAGCGCCGCGATGTCCTTCACATCGCTCTCGAACGTGATGTCCTCGAGCCGTGCGGGCCTATCCGAGCGACCGCGCCCGAACAGGTCGACATAGATGACGCGGTGCGTGCGCGCGAGGTCATCGAAGTGCGGATGAAAAATGACATGCGATCCGGCAGGCCCGAGACCGGATAACACGAGCACCGGATCGCCCTCGCCTTCCTGCTCGACCCAGAGGCGATGGCCCCGGATGTCCCGGTGGGCTCCGGCGGGATGTCTGACGGTGTCGCTCACGACTCACTCCTCGAAGATGGTTGGACTGAGGCGCACTCTAAGTGTGCGGCCGCGCCCCTTCTTCCGGATTCGTGCGCAGTCGCGCGAGGAATGAATCAGCCTTCGGGGGGATCGCCCAGGCAGCGTTTGGCGAGGCTCAGGATGGCCTGCGACTGGTAGCGCTCCGCCAGGAAGCGCACGTGGAGGGCGAAATGCCGGTAGCGCTGCCCGTCGATCTCGGTGAGTTGGCCCGCCCAATTGAGGATGTCCCGCATGTTTCCTTCCAGAGCGAGCGCATGCAGCCGTTCGATCTCCGCCGGTGGCGGTGTCAGGCGGCCCTCCTCGGCCACCGGCGCGGCGGCGGGGTCAAGCGGCCCTGCGGCGGCGCTCACATGATGCGCCGGCGCGGTCGCCTGGATCACCAGATCGAAGCGGAAAGTGCTTCCCGCACCGACCCGGCTCGCCACTTCGATGTCACTTCCCATGAGCTGTACGTAGCGGCGGCTGATCGGCAGGCCGAGCCCGGTGCCACCGCGGCGTTGCCCCTCGGCAACCTGCTCGAAGGGCTGGAAGATGGCCTCGAGCTGATCGGCGGGAACGCCGATGCCGGTATCCTCGACCTCGAATCGCAGCCGCTGCGGCTCGGGACGCCAGACCCGCAGGCTCACTGAGCCGCGGTCGGTGAACGCCACGGCATTGGCCAACAGGTTGAGCAGCACCTGACGCAGCCGCCGCTCGTCCGTCAGGATGACCTCGGGCACTTCCGCTGAAGTCTCCAGGCTGAACTTGAGCCCCTTGAGCTGCGCCCTGACGGCGACGAGTCCCGCGATCGAGCGCAGGAAGGGCCGCAGGGCGAGGGCCGCGTTGTCGAGCCCGAGCTTGCCCGACTCGATCCGCGCGAAATCGAGCACCTCGTTGATGAGGCCGAGCAGGTGCTCGCCGCTTTGCCGGATCACCTCGACGCCGCCTTTCTGGCGCTCGCTCAGGGTTCCGTCGCGCTCGAGCAGCCCCGCATATCCAAGGATGCCGTTCAAGGGCGTGCGCAGCTCGTGACTCATCTGCGCCATGAAGTCGCTGCGCAGACGGACCAGCCTCCTGGCCTCCGCCAGTGCAGCTTCGCGAGCCGCTTCGGCGGCTTTGCGCTCGCTGATGTCATAAGAAGCTCCGACCGTACCGAGTAGCGTCCCGTCGTCATCCAACACGGGCGCGCGGTAGGTCTCGATCCATTGCACGGCGCCATCCTTGCCCGGCAGCGCCTCTTCGACCTTCGAGAGCTCTCGGGTCGACATGACTTCACGGTCGCCGGCGCGGTGCGCCTCGGCGATGGCCGGCGGCCAGAGGTCGACATCCGACAGACCGGCCATCTGCCCGACGGGACGCCCGCTGGCCTGCGCTTCAGCGCGGTTGACGGCGAGGTAGCGGCTGTCCGTGTCCTTCAGCCAGATCCGCAGCGGCAGGGTGTCGATCAACGTGCGCAGATAGCTCGCCTGCTGACGCAGCTCCGCGGTGCGGTCCTGCACCATGCGCTCGAGGTTGGCGTTCAGCCGGCGAAGCCGCAGCATGAATATGACGGTGATCGCGGCAATCATGACCGCGCCGAACAGCATCGTGAGCAGCAGGCGGTCCTTGAGCAACCGCTGGCGCAGAGCCGCGGCCTGCTGCTGATCGCGCCGGGTCAGCGCTTCGATCTCGCGCTGGCGGCTCTCACGCTCGTAGCGGCTCGCCAGCTCGAGCATCTGGTTGCTCATGCGTGTCTCTACGCTGCGGTTGGCAATGGCGTCGGCGGCTGTCGAGAGCTGGTAGGCGCGGCGGAAATCGCCGGCGAGCGCGGCGAGCTCACCGAGGCGGCGGGCGCTGCGGCTGATATAACCCGGGAAGCCGATGCGCCCGGCGAGGGTGTACGCCCGCTCGGCATCCGCCCGGGCAGCGGGCAGCTCCGCCAGGCTCTGCTCGTTGGCGCTGCGGGCGTTGAGCGCATACCAGAGAGCGATCGGTGTCGGATAGAGCTCATAGGTGATGATGACCCGATCGAGGATTGGCTTGGCCTCGTGGTAGCGCCCGTGCTCGTGCAGGAAATTGGCGAGGCCCATGAATCCATAGTTGACGCTGAGCGTGGCGCCGGCCTCGCCATGGATCGCGATGGCCCGGCGGAGCAGCGCCTCTGCCCGCGCCGCCTGCCCGCTCGCGTCAGCCGCATCGGCGAGAGACCGCAGGGCATCGCCCTCGAGCAGCCGTGAGTGCGCCGCCTGGGCTTCCTGCAGCATCTGCGTGAAATATCGGCGCGAGTCGGCGCTGCGACCGCTTTGCCCAAAGGCTACACCCAAGCCCTGGGCGGCGTAGGTGAGCGCAAGGGGATTGCGATTGCGGCGCGCGATGTCCAGTGCGCGCACGCTCATCAGGACCGCTTGGTCGATCCGGCCCAGGCGCAGATACATCATCGACGCCCGCAACAACGCCTCGCCCGTGAGGGCAGGGTCATTAACATCGCGCAGTGCGGCCACCGCGTCGGTCGCCACCCCACTGAGCGCATCGATCCGGCCCAGGTTGACGGTGGTGAGGGTCAGATTGAGGTCCGCCTCCACTTGGCCGACCCGGTCGCCGCTCTGCCGGGCCAGCGCGAGAGCCTGCTCGGCGTGTGCGGCGGCCTGGGCGGTGAGTCCAAGGTAGACTTCCGTCCGGGCGAGCACGTTGAGCGCCCGTGCCTGATCCGCGGGGGAGGCGTGCGCCGGTAGGGCCGCACGCAGCCGCAAAGCCTGCGCATAGGCCCGCGGGACGTCATTCTCCGCGAGCGCCCGGGTGTCGTCGGCCGCTGCCCGCCACTGCTCGATGGACATCCCGGCATTCGCCGTGGCCAGGTTGAGGAAGAGCAGCGTGGTCGACAGGCCCAAGCCGAAGACCCGAGCTAGGCGGACCATGGCGCGCATGATTGATTCGCGATCGGTACGCGTGTATTGGAGTATCGTGGCTACGATCCTCATCATCGATGATACACCTATCAACCTCGCGGTGATGGTCGGTCACCTGGAGGCACAGGGTTACCGCGTATTGGTTGCCCAGGATGGAGAGGAAGGACTGCAACGCGCCGACCTCATGCGCCCGGACGTGATCCTGCTCGATGTGATGATGCCCGGTCCCAGCGGGTTCGAAGTCTGCCGCAGACTCAAGTCCCGCTCGAGCACGCGGGAGATCCCCGTCATCTTCATGACCTCGCTCACCGAGACCCGCGACAAGGTCGCGGGATTCGCCGCCGGAGCGGTGGATTACGTCACGAAGCCGCTGCAGGCGGACGAAGTCATGGCGCGCATCGACACGCATTTGAAGCTGCGCGCCGCCCAAACTCAGCTCGAGGCACAGAACAACATGCTCGCGATGTATCGCGAGGATCTCGAGGAGCAGATAGCCGATCGCACGGCGGCGCTCCATGAGAGCAACCGGCGATTGCGGGCCGAAGTGGCCGAGCGTGAGCGCGCGGAGCAACAGGTCCGACGGCTCAACGAGGAGTTGGAGACGAGAATGGCCGAGCGCACGGCGCAACTGTCCGCGGCCAACCGGGAGCTGCGGGCCTTCGATGACCTCCTCGCCTATGCGCGAGTCGGCGGCGCCCCGGTGCGTGCCGAGCCCGTGGCACTCGAACCGCTGGTCCGCCGGATCATCGAAGCCGCCAGAGCGCGGATGGCGGCCGCCGGGGCGACCATCGAGGTGCGCCGCCCGCTCGCGGTCCCGCGGGGGGACGAGACCCTCATGATTCAAATCCTCACGAACCTGCTCGACAACGCCCTCACCCGCCGCCAGCCGCAGGTGCCGCCCGTGATCCACCTGTCGGCGGCCCTCGAAGGCGACAGGGTGCTGCTGCGCATGGCGGACAACGGCGCCGGCATCGCCACCACGAGTCGCGCCAGGGTCTTCGAGGCATTCGAGCGGCTGCAGGCGAGCGGCGAGCAACCTGGCGTCGGCCTGGCCATCGTCGCCAAAGCGGCGCGATTGATGGGCGGCGATGTCGCCGTCGAGTCCTCCCTCGGTGGGGGGAGCACCTTCAGCGTGCGGCTGCCGGCAGCGCCACGGGAAAGTTGAGCGACAGCAAGGGCCGCGACACCATCAGGCCTCTTTGCCCACCACCTCCTCGGTCGCGACGTCGGCTGTCTCCGGCATCGGGGCGGCAGCCGCCTTGGCGGCCAACGCGTCGGAGATGAAGAACTTGTACAACGCGACGCCCAGAGAGCCGCCCACGAGCGGCCCGACGATAGGGACCCACCAGTAGCCGTAAGGACCCGGGAACGCGTTGGAGCCCCAGCCGAGCAACCAGCAAAAGAGCCGCGGGCCGAAGTCCCGCGCCGGATTGATGGCATAACCCGCGCCGGTTCCAAAGGACATCCCGATGGCCGCCACCGCCATGCCGACCATGAAGGGCGCCAGATTGGCCTTCACGCCCACGTTCATGGAATCGACGATGGCCAGCACGAAAACCAGCAGGAAGAACGTCCCCACGATCTGATCGAACAGCGGCCAGAGCATGTTGACGCCGTAGTAATGCGCCGGAAAGGTGGCGAAGATGCTGAAAGTCGTCATGCCGGCGGGATCCGCGCGGGAAATCACTCCATGGGCGGCGTTCCACATGTCGATCGCGGGCACGTAGTCCATATACGCCAGCGCAGCACCGGCAAAGGCGCCGGCGACCTGCGCCGCCGAATAGGGAAGAACCTTCGCCCATGGGAAATCGCCCTTGACCGCGAGAGCAAACGTCACGGCCGGGTTGATATGCGCGCCGGTGACGCCACCGGCCACGTATACGGCCATGGTGACCGCCATGGCCCATCCCCAGGTGATCAGCAGCCAATCGCCGGCGCCGGCGAATATCGTGGGCGTCCGGCCGGACTCCGGCAGCCCGACCACCGCAACGGCCACCACGCCGGCGCCGAAGGCCAGCAGAACGAAAGTTCCAAAGAACTCGGCCAGCGCCTCGCTCCATATGCTGCGAGCGCGCCAACCTGTCTTGACTCCCATCTTCACGGGCATGAGATTCGCCTCCGACTCACTCGACCCAACCGAATGAGCGTGTGACCGCCTTCTTCCAACATTTGTAGTACTGATCGCGCTGCCCCTGGGGCATCTTCGGAGTCCAAGTGCGATCGACCGACCAGTTGGCGCGCAGATCCTCGGTGCTGTCCCAGAACCCGACGGCCAGACCGGCGGCGTACGCGGCACCCAGCGCCGTCGTTTCCGTCACCTTGGGACGGATCACGGGCGCGTCGAGAATGTCCGCCTGGAACTGCATGAGGAGGTCATTGACCACCATGCCGCCGTCCGTCCTCAGGCTCGACAGCGCGATGCCGCAGTCGGCCTGCATCGCCTCGACCACATCACGGACCTGGTAGGCCGTGGATTCCAGGGCGGCGCGCGCAATGTGCGCGCGCGTCGCATAACGAGTGAGGCCCGCGATCACGCCGCGCGCGTCATCCTTCCAGTACGGCGCGTACAGCCCGGAGAAGGCCGGCACGATGTAGACATCACCGTTGTCCTCGACGCTGGCCGCCAGTGTCTCTATCTGTGGGGCGGCATCGAACAGCTTCAGATTGTCGCGCAGCCATTGCACCAGCGCGCCGGTGATCGCGATGGCGCCCTCCAGGGCGTAGCGCGGCTCCTCGTTGCCAAAACGGTAAGCCAGCGTGGTCAGCAAACCGGCTTTCGATTGCACCGGCTTGGCGCCGGTGTTCATGAGCAGGAACGACCCGGTGCCATAGGTGTTCTTGGCTTCACCCGGCGCGAAGCAGGTCTGTCCCACCAGCGCCGCCTGCTGATCACCGAGAATCCCGGCAAGCCTGACACCCTGGAGCGCCGCCGTGTCGATTTCGCCATACGTTTCGGAGGAGGACACGATGCGCGGCAAACAGGTACGCGGGATACGGAACTCGGAAAGCATGCCGTCGTCCCATTCACAGGTCGCGATGTCCATGAGCTGGGTGCGGCTCGCGTTCGTCACGTCGATGATGTGCGCGCCCCCTTTGGAGCCCCCTGTCAGGTTCCACGTCAGCCAGCTGTCGATGGTGCCGAACAAGGCCTCCCCTGACTCCGCCTTGCGGCGCGCGCCCTCGAGGTTGTCCAGGATCCAGCGCAGCTTGAGGCCCGCAAAATAGGTGGTGAGCGGCAATCCGGTCCTGGCGCGGAAGCGATCCTGGCCGCCGTCGCGGGCGAGACTCGCGACCAACGGGGCGGTGCGCGTGTCCATCCACACCATGGCGTTGCACAGCGGCCTGCCCGTTGCCTTGTCCCACAGTACGGTGGTTTCACGCTGATTGGTGATCCCGATCGCGGCCAGATCGGCGGCGCGCAGACCGGCGCGCGTCAGCGCCGTGTTGATCACCTCGTCCGTGTTGCGGACGATCTCCAGCGGGTCGTGCTCGACCCAGCCCGGCCTGGGATAGATCTGCCGATGCTCCTTCTGCGCAAGGGAGACGATGCCTCCGTTCCTGTCGAACACGATGAAGCGCGTGCTCGTAGTACCCTGATCTATGGCGCCAACGTAGCGTGACATTCGAAGCTCCCCCTGGTCTCGAGGCTTCATGCCGCGGTCGGCAGAGGATACCAGATTGCCCCACGCGCCCTCATGCGGCCTGGGTTTCACGGCCGGCGGCCGAGCAGCCATCACATCCGCCAGCCTCGAAGGCCCGAGGATGTTGGAAGTGTCCGCGCGGTGGAAGACGACCCCGCGCGGAGACTCCAGCGGCTCGAGGTGATGCAGTGCGGCACCGCGGATGTTGTTGGAATCTTCTCTTGGGCAGGCGCGCACAAGAGGCATGGAGCGCCCGTGCACGCGCACGCTCCGCGCCGGACGCCGGCGGTTAAGGCTTCGTTCAGGAGCGCCGGCTACGATGCGAGAGCCGCTGAAACGGAGTGGGCGTGCGGCCAGGAAGCCATATTCTGTCAAATCAGGATACGGCGGAGGGAGCGAGGCCCACAGGGAATCGTTCGACGGGATTTCAACGCGAGCATGGATCGCAAACGACGGGACCCGCGGCAGGACGCTGTGGCCAGGAGCTTTTGCTTGCCAATCCTGCAATATGATCAAAGGTGCCCCATGAGACCATCGCTGTCCCACACTCGTTTCCCGCAATGGGTGCGGCTCGTGGCAGCCGCCTGCCTGACCTTGCCCCTGCTGGCCGCATGCGGCGGCGGCAGCAGCGGCGGATCTACCGCCACCATGAGCCTCGGCCTCGTCGATGGGCCGGTCGATTCGGCGAGCTCAGTGGTGGTCTCATTTACCGGCGTTGAGCTGCAGCCCAGTGGCGGCGGCAAGGCGGTCACCCTCAATTTCAGCACACCCAAGACCATCGACCTGCTGCAGGAGCAAAACGGCAACGAAGCCTCGCTTCTCGACAAGGTATCCGTTCCGGCGGGCAACTACGACTGGATCCGGCTGATGCTGAATGTCGCCGCTGACGGCACGGTGGCCAATTCTTACATCGAGATCAACGGCGCCCAATATCCGCTGATCGTTCCGAGCGGCGCCGAGACGGGTCTGAAGCTGGTGCAAGGGTTCACCATGACGGCCAACCAGGTCGCCGATTTCACCGTCGACTTCATGCTGCAACAGTCGATCACCGCGCCGCCGGGCCAGACCAGCGGTGGCGTGCAGGAGTACGTGCTGCGACCGGCGCTGCGCCTCGTCGACAACGTCCAGGCGGGAACGATCGACGGCACGGTGGCGCTGTCGACCCTGCAGAGCAACTCCGCGTGCCTGAGCGGGTACTCGGGCAACGGTCCGCTGCCCAACGCGCATGTCTACGTCTTCACCGGCAGCGTGACGCCGTCCAGCAGCCTGACCCCGGTGGTGGAGCCCGAGATCACACTGTCATCATCCGGCAGCTACTCCTACAGCCAACCGTTCCTGCTGGCCGGTGCCTACACGCTGGCCGTAGGCTGCACGAGCACATCCAGTACGGGGACGGCCACCGTCACCTTCTTGCCCGCTGCAGGCATGACCGCCACCGTGACCGCAAACCAGACTACCGCCGTGAACTTCTGATTCACGGACGGGCTGGCCAAGAGCCCCCTGCACGTCTCGCGGAGCGAGAAGCCCGCGAGCTTCCAGGCGTTCCTGCTTCGGCGAAAATCACGGACGTGCCGTGTCCAATCGGCGGATGCTCGAGCATCTTCGCTGTCGAGAGCCCATCGACCGACGATGGGACGAAAACCCGGAGCAAACGCAATGTCCACGACCAAGTTCCTGTGCCTCTTTCGGTTCGCCGCGGCCGGCTGGCCGGCAAAACCCTCGTCTCCTCAGGAAATGCAGGCGCAATACGCCGCCTGGAGGGCGTGGATGGCCAAGTTCGAGAAGGAGCTGGTCCCCGGCGACGGCCTGACGCCCGCGGGGGCCGTCGTCAGGGGCGGCAATGTGACCGATGGTCCCTTCATCGAGGCCAAGGAAGTGGTGGCCAGTTACTGCCTCATCGAGACGAGCTCGCGCGAGCGCGCGATCGAGATCATCAAGGCCTGCCCGGCAGGCATGGACCCCTCCGCCAGCGTCGAGATCCGCCAGCTCGGGGGCTACGGTGGCTGATCAGGAACCCGCGCCCGCGCT
>Ga0134126_10003149_pt1 | contig 20601 bp, 13 predicted proteins | sample KB31752_FD_96881 | JGI IMG/M metagenome (GOLD analysis project Ga0134126, IMG submission 96881) | Terrestrial soil microbial communities with excess Nitrogen fertilizer from Kellogg Biological Station, Michigan, USA - KB3-175-2 | ecosystem: Environmental > Terrestrial > Soil > Unclassified ... | reverse complement strand
TCTCAAAAATTTTAATCATGCTTAAAACAATCAGGTTATTAACTTCAAGCCTCGTTCTTGCTTCTTTACTCTCTTGCAACGGAGGAAACAAAAGCAATGACGAAACCAGTACGGCAAGTAACGACACCACTGTGGCCAGTAGTGATACTGCTACTTCCGGGAACAACAGTACCATGTCCAAAAGCGACACAACTGTTTTTACAGCTACTTTAAAAGGGTCAGATGAAGTCCCCGCTAACCCTTCAACCGCGACAGGGTCCACTACTCTAACCTATAACGGCGCTACAAAGACTTTCACCGCTGTTACTACTTATAGTGGTATCACACCTACTATGGGTCACATTCATAAAGGAGCAGTCGGACAAAACGGTCCCGTTGTTTTTCCATTCACTGAACTTGCATCACCTATTACTTTGACCAGCGGTACCCTTACTGATGACCAGGTGAATGCACTTTTTAAAGATTCCATGTATGTGAATCTGCATACCAAGAAATATCCTGGCGGCGAAATAAGAGGCCAGTTAACAAAGAAATAGTACGTATTTCTTTCTTGAAAAAAGAATATTCTGAATAGAGCTTTCTTCTATTTGGCGTTATGTATTTTGGCCATGTTGGTTAAAAAAAATAAACTTATACCAAATAAATTATAAAGACCCCTAAAAGGGGTCTTTATTGAAATAATTTTTTATTGAATTAAAAGAAATCTCAGTACAGATTCACTTCCTCCTTATCCCACTCTACTTTTACTTTTTGGGAAATAATAGAATCAATAGATTTGCCGCAGTAATCGGGCTGGATAGGTAATTGGCGGCTATAGCGGCGGTTAATCAGAACACAAAGCTCTACTTTTTTTGGGCGGCCAAATGATAATAATGCGTCTAATGCTGCGCGGATGGTTCTTCCGGTATATAATACATCATCTATGAGAATTACATTTTTATCTTCTATCGAAAAAGTAATATCGGTTTGATTGGCTGCATGTAGCTCTTTTCGAATATCATCGCGGTAAAACGTAATGTCTAATTTACCGTAGAGAAATTTATGTTCAGGTTTTATCTTTTTTAAATGCTCATAAATTTTATCTGCTAAAAAAATTCCGCGCGGCTGCAAGCCGATCAAAACAACCGATGAAAGGTCCGTATAATTTTCTACCACCTGGCATGCAAGACGCTCAATGGTAAGTTGAAGTTGATATTTATTGAGAATTGTATTCATTAGCGAATGGTCAATGGTGAATGGTGAAGACCGCCTGTTATTTTGAGCCTTCTCCTGTCTGTTTTTTACTTCTCTTTCATAAAAGAATAACGGTAATCAGTAGCCGGATTAAAAGTTTCTTTAATCGTTCTTGCACTCAGCCAGCGATACATATTTAAAATACTTCCAGCTTTGTCATTGGTACCACTTCCTCTTGCACCTCCAAACGGCTGCTGGCCTACTACAGCGCCGGTTGGTTTATCGTTTATATAAAAGTTACCCGCACTGTTCGTTAATTTTTTCGTAGCCAATTCTACCGCAATTCTGTCCTGCGCGATTACAGCGCCTGTAAGTGCATAAGGCGATGTAGTATCCACCAATTTTATGGCATCTTCAAATTTATTTTCATCATAAACATAGATAGTAAGCACCGGGCCAAAAAGTTCATCGCACATAGTTACGTACTTTGGATCGGTAACTTCTATCACTGTAGGTTCAATGAAATAACCGTTCGTCTTATCACATTTACCGCCTACTAATATTTTTACGCCTTTATCTTTCCTGGCTTGTTTGATATAAGCCTCTAATTTATCGAAACTCTTTTCATCAATTACCGCATTTATAAAATTGCTAAAATCTTCCACGGTTCCCATCTTCATGGTTTTTATTTCTGCAACCAATTTCTTCTTAACCTGTGCTGCAATGTTGGAAGGAATATAAGCCCGTGAGGCGGCCGAACATTTTTGTCCCTGGTATTCAAAAGCGCCACGGCAAAGGGCAGTAACCAATACATCCACATCTGCGCTCTTGTGTGCCAACACATAATCCTTCCCGCCGGTTTCACCTACTATCCTTGGGTACGATTTATAAATTTTGGTATTCTCTCCTATTATTTTCCAAATATTTTTAAAAACAGCCGTACTTCCTGTAAAATGAATTCCGTCGAAATCAGGATGGTTAAAACACACATCCCCCAAAATAGGGCCGTCAACGAAAACTAAATTAATTACTCCATCGGGCAACCCTGCTTCCTTCAAGATGCGCATAAACATCTGGGCACTGTAAACCTGTGTATTAGCACATTTCCAAACCACTACATTCCCACACATTGCAGGCGCAGTGGGAAGATTTCCTCCGATAGAAGTAAAATTAAAGGGCGTAATAGCAAGCACAAAACCTTCAAGAGGACGATACTCCATCCTGTTATGAACGCCTGCGCTGCTTATTGGCTGTTGCTTATATATCTCGCTGAGAAAATGAACATTAAATCTTAGAAAATCTATCAATTCGCAAACCGCATCTATTTCTGATTGAAACGGATTTTTACTTTGTCCAAGCATAGTTGCAGCGCAAGCTTCAGGGCGGTATTTTGTAGCGAGAAGATCTGCGGCTTTAAGAAAAATATTGGCACGATTCTCCCAGCTCAGGCTTGCCCATTTATCCCTTGCCTTCAATGCGGCATTAATGGCTTTTTTTACATGAGAAGCATCTCCCTGGTGAAAATTTCCTAATAAATGATTCTTTTCATGGGGTGGCCTTATTTCGACTTTTTTGCCCGTGCGAACTTCTTCTCCACCGATGTACATTGGCACATCTATCTTTTTACTTTTTAATTCTTTTAGCGCATTTTTTAAAAGTTCCCGTTCCCTGCTGCCGGGCGCATAATTCAGTACTGGCTCATTAGCAGGCAACGGATAATAGAAACTTCCAATATTCATAACCGATATTTTTAAGCATTGGGGATGCTATGATAAGTCATAATATAAGCGCCGTTCAGATATCGTTGGTCGGAGACCAGGTGACGGCGAAAAAACCGGAAGCGTGAACCAACCAAACTCCAAAATTATTTTTTCAAATACATTACTTCTTTTACCAGGTTTACAGTCCTTGGAACATCGGGTAAATATTGCGCTACCAGGTTTGGTGCATAATGCATTGGAGCATCTAAAGACGTAATTCTGCGAACAGGGGCGTCAAGATAATCAAAAGCCTCTTTTTGAATGCGATAAGCAATTTCAGATGAAATAGAAGCAAATGGCCACTGTTCTTCCACGATAACAATCCTGTTTGTTTTCTTTACAGAATCGAAAATAGTGTGCCAATCCAAAGGACGAATTGTTCTAAGATCGATAACCTCTGCACTGATATTTTCTTTCGCCAGTTCGTTAGCCGCTCCCAGCGCCACTTTCATCATTTTATTATAGGAAACTATGGTAACATCCTTTCCTTCACGAACTACTTTTGCTTTTCCGATAGGTATTAAATATTCTTCTTCAGGAATTTCGCCTTTATCACCATACATCACTTCACTCTCCATAAAAATAATCGGATCATCATCACGGATAGCGCTTTTCAATAATCCCTTGGCATCATATGGGTTGCTGACGGAAATTACTTTCAACCCGGGAATGTTTGCATACATCGCTTCGTAAGCTGTAGAATGTTGCGCGCCCAACTGCCCGGCGCTTCCATTAGGGCCGCGAAAAACGATCGGACAACCCATCTGGCCACCACTCATAGCCATCATTTTTGAAGCGGTATTTAAAATCTGGTCAAGTGCAAGATTTGCAAAGTTCCAGGTCATATATTCAACAATAGGCCGGAGACCGTTTTGTGCGGCGCCAACTGCAATACCAGTAAAACCGAGCTCGGCGATTGGAGTGTCAATAACTCTTTTTTCTCCAAATTCTTCCAGCATTCCCTGGCTTACTTTATAGGCTCCGTGGTATTCAGCTACTTCTTCACCCATCAAAAACACTCTTTCATCTCTTCTCATTTCTTCCTGCATGGCTTCGCGCAATGCTTCTCTGAATGCGATTTCTTTCATTAGTAATTTTTAGTTTTAAAAGCTTTGAAAATCATCCCAAATCCGTTTTCAAAAATGAGATGCAAAATTATCGGTTAAAGGGCAAATAATCAAAACTGTTTGTTGGGGCGGTGGTTATCAGGTATGAGGTATCAGTAAAAAAAGAAATAGGTAAGGTTTCTATTTAGTGCGTTAAACCAACAAGCTATCAACTATGAAAAGTTTAGAAGGAGATATAAGTTATGAGGTAGGAGTATTGGCTCAGCTTTCAATACTCTATTTCAACAAATCTTTCAGCTTCTCAGTCAATTTGTCTCCAAAAACATTTTTGGCTACAATTACGCCGTTTTTATCAATTAACACATTAGATGGAATTGCTTTTATTCCATATTGATCTGATGTTGCATTTTTCCAACCATGCAAATCAGAGACCTGGTTCCAGGCAAGATGGTCATCAGCGATGGCCTTTTCCCATCTTTTTTTATTGGTATCATAGGAAACTCCAAAAACTGTAAATCCTTTATCTTTAAACTGGTTATAAGCCGCGACCACATTTGGGTTTTCACGCCTGCAGGGGCCACACCAGCTTGCCCAAAAATCTATTAGAACATATTTTCCTTTTAAAGATGATAAACTAAGCTGGCTGCTATCAGGAGTATATTGCGTAATATCAGGAGCCTGTTTACCTATAGCTACTTTGGCGTAAATGTCTATCATCTTTTTAATTTGCACGCCTTTAGGAGAATTTTGAATTTTAGGATCGAGTTCATCATACAAAGGCGCTACATCACTCGCTTCCGCATAATAACTATAGTTTTCTAAAATAGCCATCGCGCCACGCATTGATTTTGGGTAATCTTTTACGAATGCGGCTACTACATCTCTTTTTGCGGCTAATACCTTGTTATCCACCTGGTCCAGGCTATCCATTACCCGGATATTTTTATCTGTATAAGCCTGCTCATACAATTTACTATTGCTTTCTTCCCATTGCGTTATTGGCTTCATCCTTATCTTCAATAACCTGTCATCTACATTTATTTCAGATCCCTTTATGGTCAATAATTTTAATGAATCTCCCCTACCCGAAATTTCCATGGTAGCCGGTTCTGCATAAAAAGTAAAATAATCATCATGTCTTTCAGGCATGGTTAACGTAGCAAAAGAAGGAGACTGCACAAAGCCGGTAAATTGAAATTTACCATCACGAATTGGTGTAGAATCATTGAAGGTTTTCCCGGGTTCATAGATATTAAGATACATAGTGCCGCTTTTTATTTTCTCCAAAAATCCGTTGATAACATAGGAAGAATCCTGGGCCTTGGTCGAACAACTCAAAATCAACACGAGATAGAAAATAGAAAGTACTTTGTGCATTTATTATGTTTTCAATCAAAGATATGTTTTTTAGAAAAAAGGTGTTTTGGAAAAATGAAGAATGGAAATCTTCATTTTTTGTTCGTTTACTGCAATGAATAACCATTTACTTTTACATGCGAATTTTATTTTGCTATGGATGAAAAATTTTATAAAATACATAAATAGTATCCAAAAGGATTTTCCCAATTTCAACATTTCGTCCATTCAAAAAATTGGCGAAGGCGATAACAGTAAAGCGTTCTCTGTCAATGAAGAATATGTTTTCAGGTTTCCCAAAAGCAAAGAAGCAAAAGTGCAAATGCAAAGAGAAATCGTTGCTTTGCCAATAATAAAGCCTTATCTCAATGTTCAAATTCCTGAGTTCAAATTTATTCCACCCAACAACAACTATGCAGGCCATAAAATAATCCATGGAACGCCTTTAACCGCTGAAATTTATAATTCACTAAAAAAGAAAACCAGGGAATCTATCCAACATTCTATAGGAAACTTCTTGTTGCAATTGCATCACATTGATTTATCACTTTTAAAAGATTGCAATCTTGAAACAATGAATCTAAAAGAAGAATATGCTGAAAATTTCGAAGAAGCGCAAAATTTTATTTATCCTGATATTTCAAAAACCAAAAGAAAGACAATCACACAATTATTTACAAATTACCTGGGCGATGCTGAAAATTTTAAATATGCGCAGGCTCTTATTCACGGTGATTTTAGCAAAGACCATATTTTAATTGATACAGCGAATCAACACCCGCCTGAACGAGCCATTCGGGCAGGAATAACGGGAATTATTGATTTCGGCGATATAGCATTCGGTGACCCGGCTTATGACTTTATGTATTTATTGGATGAATTCGGGGAAGACTTTTTACATGGCATTTTTAAGATTTATAAACCGCCTGATAAAAACAAATTAATGAGAAAATTAATTTTCTTTTCGCTCGCCAATAAAGTCCAAATAATTATTATGGACAAAGAAACCAATGATTCAGAAGCAATAGAAGAAGCTTATGCCTCTTTGGATTATTGGTTAGATAAATGGAGCAACACGGTTAATAATTCTTAATTTTATTTTTTCAAACATATTTGGCGACAACGTCCTCCGGCGATCTGCAGTGCCGGAAAAAACATGTATTCAAACAAACGCGAGATTTCTCAAAAGAGCGTAAATAACACTACGATGAATTTGCAAAGAAAGGAAATGCTTGATGCTGTCATTAAAAAAAATGGACTTGGGGCGCTTATTTTCTGGAGGCCTGATGAATTAGTTCTTGCCATTGAATACCAGCCATTGTGGGGTTTATCATTTTTAATTTATACCAATGATGATAAGCCCGTTTTATTTGTTCCTGAATTAGAACCGGAAGATATTTTACCAAAAAATATAACTATCAAAAGGTTTCCCTGGGGCAATATTTCCTGCAATGATCCCTGGGAAGTTTTATTCAGCATGGTTAAAGAAATATTAGTTGAAAAAAAACTGAATCAACTTCCGGTTTCATTTATAAGAAGTATTGGCGGAAGCGCTCCATGCATGATGTCTGCGGAGCAGCCTCCGCTTCCTGGTAATTTAATTGACAGTCTTTCGTCCGTAACAGGAGCCGGATACAAAGATGCAACCCGGGATTTACTTAAACTTTATTCCTACAAAACGCAAACAGATATCCAGCATTTAAAACTAACTCACAAAGTGACCGCAATGGCTGTAAAAACTTTTTATAAAAACCTAAAGCCCGGAATTACTGAATCAGAATTGGCGGGTTTAATTGAATATGAAGTGCAGCGCATGACAAGACTCGATGGAATTAATTTTTCTAAAGCATGGCCTTTGGTACAATCGGGTATCAACGCGATTGATGGAGGAAAGTACAACAGGTCAACCGGTAAGAAATTGCAGGATGCGGAAATGGTAATGCTTGAAATGGCCGTTTGTGTGAATGGTTACTGGGCTGATATTACCCGTACCGGCCAAACGGGCGAAGTAAATGCCCAAAAAAAGAAAATATTTGACACAGTATTAGCAGCGCAACAAAAAGCAATTGCGATGATGAAGCCCGGAGTAAAAATGGCTGACGTTGATATGATTGCCAGGAAACAAATTGAGGACGCGGGATATAAAAAATTTTTTAATCATGCATTAGGTCATCATGTGGGTTTTCGGTATCATGATATTGGCCCGACACTTTCACCCGCCTCTACAGGAGTGATAGAAGAAGGAATGTTATTAACTGTTGAACCAGGAATATATGGAGAAGAAATAAACTGTGGCGTTCGGATAGAAGACAATGTATTGATTACAAAAAATGGTCATGAAATTCTATCTGACTATGGAAGACTATTAACTATGCAATAAAACATTGTGGATAATCGAAAAGTAGCCCTTCTTCGTTTACACATGCCAGTTATTAAATAAAAATAAAACCATGAAAAGAATTGGGTTATCATTATTTTTTGCAGCATCTTTTTTCTATGTTGCGACAGCGCAGCAACAGTTGGCCAAGCCATCGCCACAACAATATACCTGGCAGGAACAAGGGCGGATAATGTTTGTTGCTCTCGATCCCTGCACCTGGCAAGGTCGCGAATACGATAACCATTCCACCCCCCTTAGCAGGATCAATCCAACCAAACTCAATACAGACCAATGGTGCAGCGTAGCGAAATCATGGGGAGCAAAAGAAATACTTTTTGTAGCAAAGCACACCGGCGGCTTTTGCTGGTGGCAAACACATGCCACCGATTACGGCATTCGCAATACGCCGTGGAAAAATGGCAAAGGCGATGTATTGGCAGAACTTTCAAAATCGTGTAAAAAGTTTGGATTAAATCTCGGCGTGTATGTATATCCCGGCGATGAATCATGGGGCGCTGGAATTGGTAGTGGTGGCCGCACGAAGGATCCATCTAAACAGGAGGCCTACAACAAAGTATATCGCCAGGAACTAACTGAAGTACTCACAAGGTATGGTGACATGATGGAAGTATGGTTTGACGGAAGTTGTATTATTAATGTAAAGGATATCCTTGCTAAGTATGCCAAACATGCTGTTATCTTCCAGGGTCCGGAGGCTACTGTGCGTTGGGTAGGTAATGAAGATGGAATTGCGCCATATCCTGCATGGAATAGTATTAGCAGCGCTGATTTAAGAACAGGTGTCGCTACTGCTGTGCAGGGCAATCCCGACGGAAACGCATGGGCGCCGCTGGAATGTGATCTGCCTTTGTATAATCATTATTGGTTTTGGTCGGCGGCAAATGAGAAAAAGAGAATAAGCCTGGGCGATTTAATGAATGTGTATTATAAATCGGTAGGGCGCGGTAGTGTAATGTTATTAAATGCAACACCGGATACCACAGGCCTTATCCCTGAAGGCGATGTATTGGCCTATTCTGCGTTAGGTAAAGAAATTAAAAGAAGGTTTGAACATCCATTAGCAAGTGTAACGAATCAAAATAACAATTTCGCGGAAATAGATTTCCAATCCCCTACAACCATAAACCATGCTGTGACTATGGAAGATTATCGGAGCGGAGAAAGAATAAGGGCTTACGAAATTGAAGGCCTGGTTAATGGTCAATGGAAAAAATTATCAGATGGATCTTCAGTAGGCCGTAAAAAAATTGACTGGTTCGATAATGTTTCTGTAAATAAAGTTCGTATCCGTATTACCAAATCAGTTGGCAAGGCTTTGATACGTTCGTTCTCTGTGTACAAAATTGATAACACACCGGAACTTTTAGAAAAACCCGTTGTTAATACCGGTTGGCAATACCTCAATTCATGGACAAGTGACATGTTGAAAAAGGGCAAAACAAGTATCACCTTAAATCTGACTCCATTTATTACACAGCCCGGACAGTACGAAGTAAAGTTTGAACAGAGTGGAGGTAAGAGTAAGCTGAAAATAATAAATGCAGAACTATTGTATGAAGGAGAAAAAACGTTACCAGAATTCCTGATACAGAAGGGAAATACATTTTATATCAATCGTACTGCGCAGTTAACCAACGAAACAAGTTCGGTATTGAACGTGACCTTCGGTTCAGAGAATGGAACTGATTGTGTCGGAAGTATTTATTTCAGGCTTCATCCAATGGAATAAAAACTGTTTTCGTCGTCGATACAGCGCAAGTGACAAAACTGTGAAGCATAATAATTAAAAAGTTCTCATATTTATAATTTTTAAGTCAAGATATTTAAAATGGAAAATGCAATCACGCTCAAAAATAAAAATATATTAGTAACAGGCGGAAGCCGCGGCATTGGCGCGGGGATATGTAGAGCGATGGCTTCTTGCGGAGCCAATGTAATTATCAACTATCATCGGCATAAAGAAAGTGCAGACCTGTTGGCTGAAGAGTTACAAAAGAATTATGGCGTGAAAGCTTTTTCTTTCAAGGCTGATGTTTCCAATCAAAAAGAAGTAAATAGAATGTTTGAATTCATGGATAAGTCGGTTGGTTCAATTGATGTGCTGGTAAATAATGCAGGTTGCGAAACGATAGAACATGCTATCGATTTAAAATTAGAGGACTGGGATTTGATTTTCAATGTAAATTTGAAAGGCGCTTTTATATGCTCACAAGAGGCAGGTAAGAGAATGATAGTGAAAAACAAGGGCGTCATCATTAATATCTCTTCCATTCATGATAAAGTACCGAGAAAAGGACTGGTTCATTATTGCTCAGCCAAAGCAGGAATGAATATGATGACAAAGTGTTTGGCGTTGGAACTGGCGGCTTATAATATACGCGCAGTGGCCGTTTCGCCCGGCGCTGTTGAAACAGAAATGAACAGTAATGAGATTGAAAAATTCGGTAGAGAAAAATTTAATAACTGGATTCCGCTTGGCAGAGTTGGCGTTGTGGAAGATGTAGCGTGGACATGTGCATTTCTTGCCAGTGATAAAGCCGCTTATTGCACAGGTACAGAAATATATATTGACGGAGGTTATAAGGAAAGCACCATTCCGTATGATCCACGCCCATCTAAAACTAAATAATTGCGGCATGAATTTAATTGAAACTTACCGATATGAAGGAAGCGGCTATAATCCATTTCTGATAAGAGAAGGCTGGCAGGTGGCGCAGTTGAATTATATGCCGGAACAGGATCTTTCGAACATTACAAAGATGGACAGGCATCTTTTGACGGATGAGGTTTTTGTACTATTAAAAGGGACTGCAATTTTGATTGCAGCAATTGAGAATAATAATAAGTTCAAATTCGAATGTGTCAGGATGAAAGCAGGAATCACCTACAACATACCTGTTCGATTGTGGCATAATATAGCCATGGATAAGGATTCTGAAGTAATTATTTTTGAAAAGGATAAAACGCATTTGGGAGATTTTGAGTACCGGGAATTAAGTACTGATCAAAAATCGGAACTTAAAAATCTTATAATAAAATCAAATAAATAATAAAAGCAGCATAGAGAAAGACATGGAAGTTTTTGATAAAAAACTATAAAAGATAATAAGTAAAACGTATAAATAATCATGCCTGAAAAGAAAGCCATAAACCAGAATCAGCAATGGTCTGATGATAATCAACTTTTTGAAATTTTTCGATCAGAGCTTTATACATCGGTGGTTGGTGATATCCTGGATGGATTCAATTGTTATCACCAATTTCTGCCACAGGCACTACAACCGTTACGCATAAACGATAAATTAATCGGCCGGTCAATGCCTGTGCTAATGATAGATGTTTATGGCCCTCAAAAAAAGCCATTTGGAAAATTAACCGAAGCCTTAGATCAATTAGAACCCAATGAAATTTATGTGGCGGGTGGCGGCGAAATGCGATGCGCTTACTGGGGAGAAATTTTAACTGCTACTGCAAAGAAAAGAGGGGCTACAGGCGCCGTCATAAATGGATATTACAGGGATACACTAAAAGTAATGGAACAAAACTGGCCGGTATTCAGCCGCGGGAGATTCGGGCAGGATTCGGGTGTAAGAACCCAGGTGGCTGACTACAGGTGCGATATACAAGTTGGCAATGTGTGGATACAGCCCGGAGATTTAATATTTGGTGATTTTGATGGAGTGGTTGTTATCCCCAAAAAATATGAATCAGAAGTTGTTCTCAAAGCTTTAGAAAAAGCGAGAGGAGAAAAATTAGTTCGTAAGGAAATTGAAAACGGCATGTCCAGTACGGAAGCATTTCGCAAATATGGAATTCTTTAGGTGAATGTTCGTTCAAATCAACAGGAACGAATTCCCGAAAGATACGACAGCCAGATTATTTTTAGAAGAACGGCGGTGACACGAGTTAAGGAAAACAAGAATCTTTGATATTTGTTCTTTTACGGGGAATGAAGTTCCTACTCAATGCATGCTTACCGACAACTTTGAATATTCCACAGTGACATTTTGAAAGCGCCGCTCACATCTGTTATCGTTTATTAAATTTTTATGAATCTAAAATTTTATGTCCTGCATCATTATTTAATTAACCAACTTATAGTTATATGAAATTAGGCATTGGTCTATACCGTCACATGTTAACCAGGGATTACTATGATTTTGCAAGGCAATGTGGCTGCACGCATGTGGTGGTGCACCTCGTTGACTATTTCCACCAGGGGAACCAGGAGAATAAAAATAATCAGCCGATAGGTGATGCATCAGGTTGGGGTATTGCGGGAAATTCTGATGAACTATGGGAATTAGACCAACTGATAAAACTTAAAAAAGAGATAAATGATGCGGGCCTGATTTTGGAAGCGATAGAAAATTTTGATCCATCGCATTGGTATGATGTTTTATTAGATGGTCCGAAAAAACAAGAGCAGATTGAATTTTTAAAACACGTAATCCAAAATGTTGGGAAAGCCGGCATTCCTGTTATTGGATATAATTTTAGTTTGGCCGGTGTTTGTAGCAGAATAACTGGAAAATTTGCGAGAGGTGCTGCCGTGTCTGTAGGTATGGATGGAGTTGACGAATCGCCTGTCCCAAATGGTATGGTATGGAACATGATTTATGATAGCAATGCACCTGCAGGCTATTTGCCAAAGATTTCTTCTAATGATCTTTGGGAAAGATTATCCTACTTCCTAAATGAATTGTTGCCTGTTGCTGAGAAATGCGGTGTAAAATTAGCAGCGCATCCTGACGATCCTCCAATGCCAATCGTTAGGGGAACTCCGAGATTGGTATATGAACCACAACTGTATCGAAAGTTGTTGAACATTAAACATAGCGATAGCAATACGCTTGAATTTTGCCTTGGTTCAATTGCTGAAATGACGGCGGGTAATGTTTATGAAGCCACTGAGGAATATGCTGATCAAATTGCATACATCCACTTTAGAAATGTTCGTGGAAAAGTGCCGCATTACAAAGAAGTTTTTATAGATGAAGGAGATATTGATATGATAAGGATATTAAGAATTCTGAAAGAAAAGAAATTTAATGGCGTATTAATTCCGGATCATACACCACAAATGACTTGTGATGCACCCTGGCATGCAGGAATGGCTTTTACTTTAGGATACATGAAATCCGCATTGTCATTAATCTGAAGAAAACTAAAACAATAAAATTATTATTATGAAAATAAAAAACCGTTTTCTTTCAATCACTATAAAGATGTTGGCGATGGTAACAGTGTATCTTCTTTGCACGCAGCCACTATCAGCACAAAGCACTGAAGACGTTAAACTGGCAAATGCATTACCTGCCAACCTGGAAAAATTATCTGAGCGAAGAACCGACCCGAAACCTTTGTATTTAATGAATTCTTCCCACCAGGATATTGCATGGATGGATTCACCGGCCAAATGTGAATTGTTCAGGGATACTTTGGTAATCACGCCACTATTAGCGCGAATGGAAAAAGATCCGGGTTATCATTTTGATATAGAAGATGTACTGATGATAAGAGAATATATTGGCAGGCACCCTGACCGGAAAGCATTGATCAAACATTTTTTGGATGATGGCCAACTCAATGTAGGCGGCGCTTTTAACATGCCATACGAAGACATGTATGGAGGAGAATCTTTGATCAGGGAATTTTACCAGGGTTCATTATGGATGCATAAAAATTTTCAGTATTGGCCTACAACTTACTGGAATGTTGATGTTCCCGGGCGTACTTTTCAAATGCCACAAATCCTTGCAAAATCAGGCATTAAAATGATGGTGTTAAGCCGCATGGAAAAAGGACTGTTCAATTGGGAGGCACCCGATGGTTCCAAAGTTCTTACTTTTTCTCCCGGGCATTACGGCGATATGTTCTTTGCTTTTTATAATAAGAAGGATATGAACAGTGGACTAAGTTATTTGGCAGATTATACATCCGATATTGAACAGCAGGCATTGGGCTCAGATTCAGGAAGTATTTCAGTTCCGTTACTGTGGGATATGGATATGGCTTCTTCTGGTGGGACCGCTTCCATTCTTGACAAATGGAATCATTTGGATGATAACGCTGGCGGCCAAACTGCCACAAAAAAATTATTGCTACCAAAAATAAAATATGCTACTTCCCCGGAAATATATAATGCACTAAAAAGTAGTCAAAATAAGCTGCCGCAAATAATTGGAGAAAGACCTGACGTATGGTTGTATATACATGGCCCATCACATGAAAAAGCATTGCATGCTTCACGTGATGCGGACATGTTATTACCGGCAGCAGAAAAATTTGCAACAATCAACTCCATCTTAGATGGAAACTTCGATCATTACCCTACCAACGAATTAGAACATGCATGGGAGAATAAAATATATCCCGACCATGGATGGGGCGGTAAGAACGGTGAAATCACTGATAATTTCTTTTTGCAAAAATTTATTTCAGCAAAGAGTGAAGGAGAAAATATTTTAAATAATTCACTGGAAGCTATTGCATCAAGAATACAATTTAAATTGTCATTGGGGACACCAGTTGTAGTGTTTAATGATCTTTCATGGAAAAGGGATGCTCCTGTAAATACTACAATTAAATTCAGTCGTGGTAAGGCCTTTGGAGTAAAAATTGTAAATTCTGCGGAGAAGGATATTTTATGTCAGACCAGCGATGAAACTTATTATAGTGACCACAGCCTGAAATCTGTAAGAGTATCTTTCATTGCACAACAAGTCCCTTCCATTGGTTACAGCACTTTCTATGCAGTGCCTTTAAAGTCAAAAGGTCATTCAAGTGCATCGGCAAAAGACGCAAAAGTGGGCCAGGTCTTTGAGACTGACTATTATCGTATTCAACCGGGAGAAGGTGGATTAACTTCCATCTTTGATAAGGAAACCAATACCGAATTACTGGATACCCAAAAGTTTATGGGCGGCGAAATATTTACAATGCATTCAAAAGGAAACGGCGCAGGTGAGTTTGCTGACATTCAACAACCCGATATGGAAGGATTTGATAAGACAAGCTTGCATCCTACCGAATGGAAGATTGTCGAAGATGGGCCGGTCTTTACTGCTATTCAATTTAGAAGTCCTCTAAAATATGCAGATGCGCAATTGACCGTGAAATTGTACAAGCATCTCAAGCGAATTGATTTTAATGTCGATATTCTTAATTGGGAAGGCGTATTGTATCGTGAATTCAGAATGGCGATGCCACTGAAGATGGACGAGTCAAAGGTAGCTTATGCAGTGCCCTTCGGAATACTCCGGGTTGGAGAAAATGAATTGCACCGTGCAGCGGGCGAACGTTATAAAACTGATTGTCGCGAGGTACATCCGCGTGGTGTCGATGCATGGATAGGAGCCGCAAATGATAAAGAAAGTGTTACCCTTTCTTCTGATGTTGCTGTGGCTGATTACATAGATCCAACCACTAACCCGGTTGCATACACGATTTTGCAACCCATCTTGTTTGCCTCACGCAAGAGCTGTAATGGAGAAGGGAATGAGTACCTGCAAACCGGCGATCATCATTTTACTTTTCCTTTTACCTCCGGCACCAATGACATACTGAAACAAAACAGGGAAGGAATTGGTAACCATGAGCCATTGCTTGTTGTAGTAAATCCCTATAAATCTGCCAGAGCATTTTTGAAAGAAGATGGTAGCTTTTTCAATTCTGACAACAATGATATTTTAATTTCAGCAATTAAGAAATCAGAGGATGGAGATAAAGTTTGTATCAGATCATATAATACATCGGGTAAAAACCAGGAGGTAACTCTTCATTGTTTTGGAAACATGACCCATCCTGTGAAAACAAATTTGATTGAACAACCGTTACAATCTCTACAAAATCAAAATTCTCCCAATAATTTAAAAATGGAGTTTGGAAAAAATGCTATTGAAACATTTACAGCAGGAATTACAAAATAAAAATTTTGTCATAGAAAGGTAAATTATATTTAAATAAAAATATCAAATTAGATTTTTCCTAATAACGAATAACTAACAATAAATGAATGATATTGTCATAGACCCGATTTCATTTTGATGACCCCGATCCAGTTAAGTTCTCCAACCCGTGGTTGATATTTTTTTGTATTTTTTGCAGACGCAGGAATTATTTATGTTACTCATTTACATCGTTTTGGGTCAAGTGGCGCGCCATTTTCTTTTTCCATCTATCCGTTTTCGCAAATCCCTCAAACAATGGCCAGTAAATGGATTGTCCGGTTTTCATTCTGCCATCCTACGAATGTAATTCGCTGTCTTATCAACACTCCCCTGGCTTTATTTTGTGAAGAGAAAAACAAATCTTTTCTTAATCGATGCAAAGCAATATCTTGTGTCTTTGTAATATTTTTGTTTTATAATTAACTGCAATGTCTTCGTCAAAATTATACCGGTCTACTATTTTATTTATGCGATGTACAGATAAATTTAAAATGTGGAGCTATTAATTCTATACGTGATAATCCGTACAAGAATTTTATGCCCAACACATGATAAGATGATACAATAAATTGGCAATAATCAATATAGCGCGTACATGTATATCTTCTACATTTGTTTGGGATTTAGAGTGTTTACTTTTGAGATAAAAGATTGCAAATAACTGCCTGCTTTACTTATTAACTGTATTAATTAAAAATGCCAAAATGAAAAAATGTTTTCCCTCGCATCAGTTTTTCAATAAAAAAAATGATGCCCGCTTCGTGTTCAGTCTGAGATGTATATCTATTCTTATCATGATTGCATTTATTTACTTTCCCTTGCAGGGTTTTTCCTATCGTGGCCCAGGTCACAATAAGTTAAGAGCTGAAAAAATTATGAATTTGACTAACGTTGAAAAGTCAAACAAATTCAATTTGAAGGACATAAGGATTACCGGAACGGTAAAAGATGAAAAGGGTAACCCAATGGCTGGCGTATCAGTCGTAGTGGTAGGCGAAAAGTCGGGCGTAAGTACTGACAATAACGGCAACTTTTCGATCTCTGTACCTCCTTCCGGCGAATTAAGATTCAGCTATGTGGGATACTCAAGTACCACTGTGTCGGTAAGAGGAAGAACCCATATTGAAATAAACCTCAAGCCTGATGCATCCTCTTTAAATGAAGTAGTAGTAACAGCCCTGGGAATTTCCAGGGAAAAAAAATCTCTGGGATATGACGTAGGAGAAGTAAGCGGGGAGAACATGAATCACGTGCCACAAACAAATGCACTTAATGCTTTAGCCGGGCAAGTTTCAGGTGTGGTGGTGAATTCGACCGGAGCAGCACCAACGTCTTCTGTTAGTGTGGTTATCCGCGGTATCAGGTCATTGAACAATGATAACCAGCCTCTGTTTGTGGTTGACGGCGTGCCGATGCAAAATTCCATGAACAATGTAGGCGTTAACAATGGCAATGGAAATGATGTCGACTACGGAAATGTACTTTCAGATTTAAATCCCAATGATATTGCAAACGTAACGATACTAAAAGGGCCCAGCGCAGCAGCGCTTTATGGCTCCAGGGCAGGAAATGGAGTCGTGTTGATTACTACCAAGGCTGGTAAAAAAGGAAAAGGCCTTGGAGTAAATTTCAGTACAACCAACGAAGCAAGTGTGCCTTATCATTATTTTCCACTTAACCTGAGTTATACCGTGGGTGGAGATCCTTACACAACACCTAATCCCTATAATAGTTGGAATGGCGTGATAGTAGATTTAGAAGGAACAGATACATACCGGTTCGGCACACCGCTAGACCAGGGCATTGATGCCATACAATGGAATAGCCCGTTACAAGCTGATGGCACCTACAAAGCGCTTCCAATGGTATCCTATAACAATCTGAAGAACTTTGTGCAGCCAGGGTTTACTACCAGCAATAGTATTTCTATACAAAACTCAACAGATAAGGATAATTACCGGTTTTCATATTCCAATATGTTCAACACAGGAATTGTACCTACTACCGGACTCACAAGGCACAACTTATCATTGAATGTCGAGCACAAATTGAGCAGAGGAGTCAAACTATTTTCATCCATAAACTATGCCCGCTCAAACGCCGATAATATTGCAGGTGGCAATGGAGCCAGCGCTATTGCAGACGCAGCTTATCTGTCTCCAAGCGTTGATGTAAGGCAAATGAAGGACTATTGGTTAACGCCCGGAATTCAGCAAAGAAAAGCACTACCGCCGGTAGGCACGGATGATAGCCCCGGTGCGCTCGATCCTTCTGACAATGGTGATGATAACCCATGGTTTGTTCTACACCAGGTAAAAAATAGCTTTTTGCGCAATCACATTTTTGGCAACCTTAAAGCCACTTTTGATATCAGCCCACACGTCAGCGCATTTGTGCGATACGCCCAGGACCTGTATTATGAAGACCGCCAAACAAAAATTTCAAAAAGCTTAAATAAGGAGTTGAACGGCTATTATGGGCTTTCAAATGAGTACAACACAGAAAGTAATACAGATTTTCTTGTTACCTACCACAATAAATTTTTACAAAAATTTGATATTTCTGCATCAGGTGGAGGAAACCTTTTGTACACAGAAGGGTCATTCGATCAGCTTTACTCCGCATCGGGTGCAGGCATTATTTCTCCTGAACTTTTTACTGTATCTAATATCGCGCAGAGTAATATCAGGTATAATTCCAGTCGCTTTACCAAATCCATCAACAGTTTGTATGCCACTGCATCTCTTGGTTATAATAATATGGCTTATTTAGATTTAACGGGAAGAAATGACTGGTCGAGCACCCTTCCCCCTGGCAACAACTCCTATTTTTATCCATCTGCTTCGCTAAGCCTTTTGCTAAATAAGATGATCTATTTTGGGAAAAATGTGAATCTTGTTAAGTTGCGCGGCGGTTGGGCAAGTGTGGGCAAGGATACAGGCCCTTATAATTTATATAACTCCCTTAACACAGGCAGCTATGGAGGCATCACTACTCAAACAGTTTCCGGATCTCTTTTGAACCCGAACTTGTTACCCGAAAGAGCTGTCTCTACTGAATTGGGCCTGGATTTAGCGTTTCTTGACAGCCGCCTGCGTTTTTCAGGTACTGTTTACCGTTCTGATAACAAAAACCAGATTTTGGGGATCAGTACTGCTTCCTCAACAGGAGCAACTTCACGAAATATCAATGCAGGACTGGTTCGCAGCCAGGGTATAGAAATGCAATTGGGAGGTACCATTATATCTAATAAAGACTGGCATTGGGATGCAAGCGTGAACTATACCAAGAACAATACATATATCTTATCACTGGTCAACGGACAAACCTTCTTCTCGTTCTGGCAAGATGGACCGACCGGCTCATGGACTTATGTAAAAGGGCAGCCGATACCCAACCAGTTTGATGCAAAAGGAAACCAGGTAATCAGCGATGGAAAAATCGGACAGTTGTGGGACAATGCGATGGCGACAGTTACCGACAAAACTTCTCCATATTACGGATACCCATTGCTTGATGATGGAGGTGGCTTGCAAAAAGCCGGGGGTGGAAGCTTCCAGAGTAAAATTACAGCGGGCAATTTTAACCCAAAACTTTTAATGGGCTTTCAAACTTCCCTCACCTACAAAAGTGTAACCCTAAGCCTCAATATTGATACCCGTTTTGGTGGCATTTTCTACTCTAAAACTACCCGATATATGGGGTCTGATGCAACATTGGCAAGCCAGTTGAATGTAGGAATACCAATACCAGCGAGCTACGCCAATAATATACCTGCTTACCTCAAATCAAACGCGGATAAATTCATTAAGGTTGTAGGTTTTCAGCAATATCACCTGGTAGGTGGTCCGAACACTGCACTGGGAGGATTTCCTTATAATAGTAATGGAAATATCACGATTAATGACGGCGCTTTCTATCCAGGAGTTTACAGTGATGGTAATGGAGGCTACATAGAGAACCTAGGCGACCCATCTACTACAAAATATGACAATTATGAGGATGCCGTTACCAATGGCCCATGGAGTTTTGCGCGGATGGATATGTTCTCGGCCTCTTACATTAAGCTAAGGAATTTGAATATTTCTGTGCAGATGCCGCAAAAGTGGTCAAACGCATTGAGACTACAAGGTTTTTCTTTAGGTGTTTATACGCAAAATATAATAATCTGGACTAAAGCAAAAGCCGGTATTGACCCCGAACAGGCATTTAACTACCAGCCAGGAACGCAAGGCAATGGTTCCCAGTTTAAGCAGGGTGAAGAGTATTATAATATAACTCCCTGGACTATTCCGTTAGGTGTAAAACTCGATGTTCATTTCTAATCACACATTTTAGTAAATCTTAAAAATAAAAAAGATGAAAAGTGCGAAAAAAATATTTATAATTAGCCTGACTTTCCTGGCAATTATTATAATCGTTGATTCGTGTCAAAAGTTTTCCGTTTTAAATTCCAACCCGAACCAGGTCACTCCCGACCAGGCATCTCCTGACTATTTGATGGCAGGCGTGCTTACCCAGGCAGCCACATGGTATGGCAATTTAGGCTCAGGGAATATATCAGGTGCGATGCAACAAACTTACCAGGACGCCTGGGGCTCCACTTTTAGTGATTATGAGTGGGACCAGCAAAATTTTGATTGGACCGGCAATTATGCCACGCTTGCGAATGACAAGTTGCTATTGCAAAAAGCTCAGGACTATAAATGGAATTTCCATCAAGGCGTGGCTTTGATTATGAGAGGTTTTGAATTTGCCAATATTGCGGATTTTTGGGGAGATGCGCCTGATTCAATGGCATTGAACGGCTCTTTAGAGGGAACTCAAAATCAATTCCCCACCTTTGACACTCAACAAAGCATATACGAAAGAGCCATTGCCGACTTTCAAGC
>Ga0134126_10003148_pt1 | contig 20604 bp, 10 predicted proteins | sample KB31752_FD_96881 | JGI IMG/M metagenome (GOLD analysis project Ga0134126, IMG submission 96881) | Terrestrial soil microbial communities with excess Nitrogen fertilizer from Kellogg Biological Station, Michigan, USA - KB3-175-2 | ecosystem: Environmental > Terrestrial > Soil > Unclassified ... | reverse complement strand
GTTATCAGCGACTGCCATAGTGGGTTCCTATCGTCCATTCCGACTCCCCTTGCCTCGCACGTTGCATGCCGCGGTGCGAAATCAAGGCCGCAACCGACACATTGCCGCTCGTCCTTCTTGTGCGCCATCCTCATCCGTGATGAATGCCCGTCCATGTATGGCTCGCACTCTCCTGCACCTTGGTAGCGGCCGTGGCATCCACCGCACAACGCGCGAAGACGAATCGGCTGAAGTCGACAATTGAATGATCCTGATGACTTCAGGATCTGCGAGGTCAGCCGGTCAAGGAGGCAACCTCGCGATGCAGCGCCAGCAAGTCCGGCATGGTCTCGGGAGATCGACGCCCGAACCCGCATTCGGTCGCTATGCCAAATTCCGCCCGCGCTCGCATGGCCGCGGCGAGACGCTTCTGGGCACCGGCGAGGCCGTCGGTCAAGTGCACGAGTCCGAGAAAAAGCGTCGTCTCAGACTTCAGCTTCAGACTGCGAAGTGGCGTAAAATAGTCATCGTCACTGCGGCCCCGCGGAACGGGCATGTGCATCCAATTAATCGGTCGCGTGACCGCGGCGCTGAGGCGGTTCGCCAGATCCACCATCAAGCCCATGTCCTTGGGCTCGACGATGTGCTTGTGTCCGGGGTCTCCATAGCAGAAGTGAAATCCCAGCTCGACTTCCGGCGGCACCCGCATCGCCCCGCGCACCATCGGCTCGACCAGCGTATCGATCGGCCAGCTCTTGGCGATCGCGGGATTCTCCAGAATCGCGCAGACCTCGATGGCGATATCCCATTGGACGGCAAGGTCCCGGTGCGGGATGGCCGATGTGATCTCATCCACTTCCGCGAACAGTCGGCGCTCATACACCGGCCAGAGATCGCGCACTTGATCCGGCTCGACGAACCCGAACACGACGGCAAGCGCGGTCGGCAGACTGACCTGGAAACGCGTGCCGGGCGGCATGGAACCACTGCTGCGCAGGCGGTGAAAGATCGCGTAGGAATCGATCCCCTCGTCGGCATAACCGAGCGGGCCGAAAGCGATCTCCGTCGCCTTCATGCCCGGCTTCATGCGAAATTTCGAAAGCCCACGCGCACCCTCTACACCCGGTTGGCCAACCTTCTGAAGCCCAGGCGTTTTCGCAAAGCGGTCCATCTGCCATTCAATCCAATTGGTCCGCTCACCGGTCTCGCCATCGGGAATGCGCGGCAACAGCGCGCCGAGCACACCGGCGGTCTGCCGGAATACCTCCTCGGCTGATTTGAGCGGAACGCTTCCGACCAGCTGCACGAGACGCTTGGGCTTCGATGCCATGATTCCTTGACCTCTCACCATATTACCGCGTACCCCGGCGCATCTTGCATCGGAATACACTTGCGGTCATTCATCAGCGATGAGGATGGCGCGTACCAACGCAGGGCGGCATTGTGCCGCTTGCGGCCTGGGAGGGGAATCCTTTGGATCAGAATCTGTTGACCGTCGCCCTGGAGCGGGCACGCGCATTTGCCGATCAAGACCACGCGAGCTGGATCGATGGCCGAGCCCAGTCGAGCGGCGGCGATTGTACCGACTTGATCGATCCTTCCTCCGAGGGGGTCATTGGCCGCTCCGCGGGCGCCGACGGGTCGCAGATCCATGCGGCGGTCGAGGCGGCCCGTCGTTCTTTCGAGAGCCGCGCCTGGCGCGGCCTGCGACCCGCGGATCGCGAGCGCATCCTGCTTCGCTGGGCCGATTTGATCGGGGCGCACGCGGACGAATTGGCCGCGCTCGAGACCTTGAATCAGGGCAAATCCGTCCATGTGTCGCGCATGGTCGACGTCGCGTTCGGGGTGGAATTCACCCGCTACATGGCGGGCTGGGCGACCAAAATCTCCGGAGAGACCGTCGATGTATCGATCGGTTTTCCGCCCGGCGTGAAGTATTCCGCCTTTACGAGGCGCGAGCCGGTGGGAGTGGTCGCCGGAATCGCGCCATGGAATTTTCCGATGTTGATCGGACTGTGGAAGATCGTGCCGGCGCTCGCCGCCGGTTGCAGCGTGATCCTGAAACCGGCCGAAATCACACCGCTGACGAGTTTGAAGGTGGCACGGCTGGCGCAGGAAGCCGGCGTGCCCGACGGGGTCCTCAATATTCTGCTGGGCAGCGGACGCGTGGTGGGCAGTGCTCTCGCCCGGCACCCTGGAATTGCCAAGATCTCGATCACCGGATCGACCCAAGCAGGCAAGGACGTCGGCCGCAACGCGATCGAGAACATGACTCGGGTCACCCTCGAGCTGGGTGGGAAGAATCCCGCCATTTTTCTGCCGGACGTGGCGATCGACAAAGTGCTGCCCGGGATCCTGGCGGGTGCGTTCCTCAATCAGGGGCAGGTCTGCGCAGCAGCGTCCCGGATCTTCGTGCCGCGCAACCAGCAGAGCGCTTATACCGATGCCATCAGCAGCGCGGTGTCAAACATGAAGGTCGGCTCCGGATCGCAGCTCGACACCGAAGTGACGCCCTTGGCCTCGAGGTCGCATCGGGAAACGGTGGCGCGTTATGTCGATATCGCGCGCGCCGAGGGGGGCGTCATCTCGGCCGGCGGTGCGGCCCCGGATCGGGCGGGATACTTCTATTTGCCCACGGTCGTTGCCAACGCCACCAATCAGATGCGCCATGTTCGCGAAGAGATCTTTGGCCCGGTGGTCAGCATCATTCCCTATGACAGCGCCGAACAGGCGGTTGCGATGGCGAATGACACGCCTTACGGCCTCGCGGCCAGTCTCTGGTCGAATGATCTATCGGCCGTGATGAGGCTCATCCCGACGATCGATGCAGGAACGGTGTGGGTGAACACGCACAACCTGCTGGACCCGCAGTTGCCATTTGGCGGATTCAAACAATCGGGTTGGGGCCGAGAGTTCGGGCGCGGCGCAGTGGAAAGTCATACCGAGCTCAAATCGGTTCTGATCGCGCACTAATGAGCTTGCGGAGTCATTCATCAGCCATCAGCGATGCGGATGGAGACCACCAGAGACTCAAAGATCGTTTCGCACGAATACGCCGCCTTTCATGACCAGCGGGATGTTCACTTCCGGCGACCTGAACAGCGACAAGTCCTTGAACGGGTCTTTTGCCAGAACGAGCAGATCAGCGTATGCGCCCGGCCGGATGCACCCGAGTTCGTCCGATTTCTGAAGAATCTCCGCATTCACCGACGTGGCGGACCGCAAAACATCGAGGGGCTTGCCAGTCTCACCGCGCAACTCGAACTCACCACCCTGATGCGGATGAAAACGGTGATCCATCAGATCCGTGCCGAATCCGAGTTTGACCCCTGCCCGGGTGCACACCTCGACAGAGCCGTGCATCGCCTCCTTGATACCTTTGAGTTTCTCGAGCGTCATCGGTGGCAGCGAGAGCTCGTGCGCGTGCCTCGAGAGCACGTCCACAACCGAAAGTGTCGGTACGACATACGCATCGCGTTCACGGATGACCTTTGCAGTCGAGTCCAGGTGAATCAATGAGCCGTGCTCGATCGTGCGCACGCCCAACTCCGCACATCTCCTGGCGCCTTCGTCCGTGTGCGAATGCGCCATGACATAGGTGCGGCGCGTCTGCGCCTCATATACGGCCGCCTGAATCTCCTCCGCCGTGTATTGGTTCATCCACATCGGATCCGTCGGCGAAAGGCCGCCGCCAGAGACGAAAATCTTGATCTGATGCGCTCCTTTGCGCAGTTCTTCGCGCGCCGCCGCGCGGACACCATCCACACCGTCCGCCAACACGGACAGCGCGCCGCCATAGCTTCCGCATCCGCAGGGCTCGATCCGGTTGCCGGGCCGAAAGTCTCCGTGCCCACCCGTCTGCGACAGCGCCTTGCCCGAAAAGAAAAACCGTGGGCCCGCGATCAGACCCTGCTCAATGGCAAGCGCCAGCCCGATATCACCACCCGCCGCATCGCGCACCGTCGTAAATCCACGCTTCAATGTTCCTTCCAACACTTTGGCGGCATGGCTCGCCAACAGGGCTGGCGGCATGTGTTCATTCGCGAAGATGTCAAAGCTCGGCGAATAGGCATGGAAATGCGCATCGATCAAACCCGGCATGAGAAAGCGGCCGCCGCAATCGACGACGTTTGTGTCGGCAAGCTTGACCTGGGCAGACACCTCGCGAATTCTTTCGTTCTCCACGACCACGCTCGCGCCTTCCATGGCCTCCGCGGAGTGCCCGTCCCAGACGCGGGCGTTCCGAAACACAGTAATCATCCGACTCTCCGCGCCCCAGGCCGGCTAAAGGACACCCGTGGAACTGATTCGCGGCGACGGTGCGGGGGAAGCCTTGCTGGATCGCAACCGGGCCGTCTTACCGGCATCCAGAGCCCATCCGGACCCGTTGCGAACCACGGCGACCCCATACAACGAAGCTGCGGCTTCTGCGTCAATGAAGTCGTTCTCGACATCTTCCAGCACCAGCGCCGCATCGCGCTCGACGGCTGGACCCCAGCCTCCGCCGCCCCCAGTGATGACTCGAATGACTGAGCCCTTCTCGAGCGGTCCAACGCTTGCAAGGCGCTTGCCGTATTCCCGCTGCTGCGCAGTTTCGGGGTTTACGACAAAACGCCCTGGCTCGCCGGTGCCGCCACCGTCCACCCCGACACTCGTCCGATCCACCGTGTTCTCGAGAATGAACGCGGCAAAACAGTCGGTCTCCAGAATCCGGTAGTCCTTGCGGACTCCCATGCCGCCGCGGTACTTGCCCACGCCTGCAGTCTCGGGCGCGTACTCCAGACGATCCACGCGCACGGGGAAGCGCGTCTCGAGTACTTCAATGGGTGTGTTAGGCAGGTCGCCATTGCCAACCAACTGGTTGGTGGTGCCGTCGCCATCGTAGAGCGCACCATTTCCCCCGTGCACCGGCTCGGCCATGACGAAGGGTTTGCCGTGTTCCTGTTGGGTACGCGAAACGAACGCACCCGTGAGCTGGTAGCCTCCCGCCGGGCAGCGGTCCGGCACCAGCTTCGCGAAACAACGGAACATCAACTCCATGAGGCAACTCGCCATGTATCCGTAAGAGTCGGAGGGTGCCGGACGTATCGGGCTGAGTATCGACGGGCTCGGGATGTCGAAGTCAATGCACTTTCCATGGCCGTCGTTGGTCGGATCGAACGGCATCAGAATGCCCTTGAGCGACGAGGCAAGGATGCCGCGCGTGCCAGGCTCCGGGAGATTGATCGGCCCCCGCGCGGTCGGGCTCGAGCCGGCCGTGGAGAACCGTACGCGATCACCCTTGACCGTAACCTTCAGGCACGCCCTAAACTCGCCCCGCTCCGATACGCCATCGCTGTCGAGCCGAATGGAGGCGCTGTATTCGCCATCTTCGAGCTTCTCGATGGCGGCCCGCATGGCGACGTCGGTTGACGAGATCACGTGATCCATCGCCGCAATCACAACGTCGCGACCGTACTTCGCACACGTGGCGCGTACCCGCTCCACTCCCTTGCGGCAGGCGGCGATCTGCGCCTCGAGATCACCGAGAACCGTAACCGGAACGCGGACATTGTCCGCGATCAGGCTCCACAACCCCTCGTCCTTGACGCCGGCGACAGTGATTTTCTGATGCCGGAAACACAGGCCCTCCTGGTACATGTCCGTCGTCGACGGGCACCAGCCACCCGGATTCTGGCCGCCGACATCGGCCCAGTGGGCCGCCATTCCGCAGAATGCCACGAGTTTGCCTTCAACGATGACAGGTATGTACAGATCGGTATCGGAAATATGTGTGCCGGTCTCGAAAGGATCGTTGACGATCAACACATCCCCGTCGCTGAAGTTTCCTTTCCAGTGCGCGATGCCCGATCGCACCGCATGCGGAAACGTCTGGCTGAACACCATGACGCCCGGCGTCTCGGCCCACATCTGCCCGCTGGCCGACATGATGCTTGCGCCGAAATCCTGCACCTCATACAACAGCGGGCTGTACGCGGTGCGAATTAGCGTCTTCGCCATCTCTTCGGTGGCGGACACCATCTGATTGCGGATGATTTCAGTGCGTACGACGTCGAGTGCTGACATGAGAGCTCTCCGGATCTGCTCAAGCTACGGGTTCGAGGATCAGATTGCCGTAGTCGTCCCGGCTGGCGCGCCAGCCGGGCGGAACGACGGTGGTAGTGGTCCATTCTTCGATGATAACGGGGCCCGTCATGGTGCTCCCGGGCTGCATCGATTCGCGATGAATGACAGGTGTCGCTGCGCTCATCTGCGCACCGTGAAAGTACACCGCTCTCTCACGAGACGTTGCCACTTTCACATTTGCCTCGGCACGGGCAAGTGCAGGAGGCTGAACCTTGCCGATTGCGCGACACCGCACCGACACCAGCTCCATTTCTGCGTCCGGATCCCCGTGTCCGTAGATTTGCCGGTGCGCTTTTACAAATTCCCTGCGCGCGTTCGCCAAAACCGAATCGGGATCCCGCCAGGCCGCATCCAGGGCAATCGTCAGCGTGTATTCCTGTCCGAGAAAGCGCAGGTCCAGACGGCGCACGACGCCAATTTTCGCCCGCGGAAAACCGTAATTCTGGATCGCGTTCACCGCACGCGTTTCCAACTCCTCGAGAGTGGCGAGCGCCGCCCCGATATGGCCGTTGGTGAACGGCAGCACCTTCGTCCGAACCTCGTCTTCCATGTAGTCGGATGTCAGAATTCCCCACGCGGAGAAATTCGCCGGCGCATTTGGCACCACTACTTTGCCAATACCGAGCTCATCCGCAACGGCGCACGCGAACACGCCGCCACCGCCACCGTATGCGAGCAGCACGAACTCGCGCGGATCCAGGCCACGAGCCACTGTCTTCGTGCGGATTGCGTTGGCCATGTTGTTTTCGGCAATCGCCACAATACCGCGTGCCGCAGCCGGCACACTCAGTCCGAGCTGCTGACCGATGCGTTCCACCGCCGCTCGTGCGGCCGCAACGTCAAGTTTGATACGGCCGCCGAGAAAGTACTCAGGATCGAGCCAGCCGAGAACGAGATGCGCATCGGTCGTGGTAGCCTCGGTACCCCCTTTGCCGAAACACGCCGGTCCAGGCGACGCTCCGGCGCTGCGCGGGCCTACATTCAATGCTTTGCGATGATCAAGCCACGCGATGGACCCGCCGCCGGCGCCAATGGACGTCACATCAATCAGCGAACCGACAATCGGTCGCCCGGAAATCGCCGTTTCGCTGCGTTCGAGAATTCTCCCTTCCTCGATGAGCGCCACGTCATAGGTGGTGCCGCCCACGTCCGTGCAGATTACATTGCCGTATCCGAGCTGCTCGCACAGAAAGGCGGCGCCGATGACCCCTCCGGCCGGACCGGACATCATGGTGCGGATCGGCTTCGCGGCCGCCATTTCCGGGTCCGCCACACCCCCGCTCGATTGCATGATTGCGACGGGCGCGTCGTAATCCGCCTCCCGCAGCCTGCTGAGTACGCTGTTCAGGTACTTCTCGACCGTCGGCTGAATGAATGAGTTCAGAACGGTCGTCGACGTCCGCTCGTACTCCCGCCAGACCGACGCGACCTCGTGCGACAGCGACAGCGGAATGTCGGGATAGGACGCTGCAATCCGTTTGCGGGCCGCCAGTTCGTGGACTGGATTCGCGTACGAGTGCATGAATGCGACGCTGATCGCCGTCGCGCCCCGTGATATGAGGTGGGCCACTTCACGGTCGAGTTCGGCGATATCCAGCGGCGTGATGACCTCTGCATCCACACTGATCCGCTCATTCACCTCACGGCGCAGGGCGCGCGGCACGATCGGCGGGGGCACCTTGTAAACGAAGTTGTAAACGGGAGTCCGCCCACCGCGGCCCATCTCCAGCACATCGCGGAAGCCGCGGGTGGTGATCAAGCCGACTCTGGCGCCCTTCTCCTGGATGAGCGCGTTGACGCCGACTGTCATCCCATGAAAGATCTGGCGGACGTCGTCTGGTTCGACGCTGAAGCTCCCGAGCCCCGTCACGAGCTGGCCGGCCAGCTCGTCCGGCAGCGAGGCGATTTTTTCGATTCGGAGGCGGCCGGTCAGTTCGTCGATCAACACGAAATCGATGAAGGTCCCGCCGACATCGATGGCCACGCGAAAGTGTTTGTTTGGTTTCATGTTCCCTTTTGGCTTGCCACGTCACTGCCCGGCGCGGGTGGTATCTGCTTGTGCATAGCCATTACATCCAAGCGCAGAAGGCCGGACAATAGAGGGGCGGACATGGTTCGGGGGATGTCGCAGGGGATGACATCTCCTGCCGGGATGCTAGTCGCCGACGAAAACCTTTGCAGTGCCCGGTGTGGCCTCGCTCGGCCGGGAAACAACGAGCAGCACCAGCAAAGCCGCCGCCAGCAAATGCGCGCCGATGCCGAGCGCGACGATCGATTCGTAGCCGTAGGAGCCCACTAGAGCGCCGCCGACCGAGGGCCCGATCGCCATGCCCACCGTCTGACTCGTCACGCTCAGCGCCACCACGCGACCAGCTGAATCCTGAGCGGACATCAGTCCGTTCAGATAGGTCAGAAACAGCGTCCAGGCAAAGGAGAATACCACCGCACCAGCGGCGTAGAGGGCGGCGTGCTGCGCCCCGATCATCGTGAGACTCAGAATGGACAGCAGGATCGCCGCAAATATGGGCCCGAGGCGGCCGAACCGGATGTTGACCAGGGCTGCGGTGCCGGCGCCGGCGATCGACGCCAGCTGGCCTAGCGACAGAATGGTGCCGATCTGTACAGCCGTTACACCGGATCGCAGTCCGAGTCGTTCGGTGAACGCCCACACCGCGCCATTGCCGATCCAGAAGAACACCGACACGGCGAGGCTCATGCCCGCCTGCCGGAAGGGAAACGGCGGCAGAACGCCACGAACCGTGGGTCGTGCAATCGGGCTGTCCGGAATGAACCGCACGCTCGCGAACACCGTGAGCAGAAGGGCCGCCAACATGTAATAACTACCGTCGGCGCCATAGTGAAGAATGCTCGCCGAGATAACCGGGACGAATACCGCGGCCAACACGTAAGTGAATATGAAGTACAAGCCGAACGTGCGATCAGGATCGGCGCATCGGCCGATCGTCGAAAGCACGGCCGCGGCGATGAGGCCGCTGCCGAAGCCTGCAAGGCCACGAAGCAGGAACAGCGCCAGAAAATCTCCGGAGACGAATGGCGCGAGCGAGCCGACGATTCCCAGCACGGCGCCCGCTCGAATCACGACGCGGCGGGTCCAGCGCGTTCCGACCGAGCTGACCAGCAAGGCCCCCGCTCCGCTGGCCATCATCTCGAAGCCCGCGATCAGCCCCGCTTGGCGCGGCGAATAGTGGTAGGCGTCGATCAGGGCGCCAACGATCAGTGGTTTCGCGATGGCCAGTCCGGCGCAGCTGAACCCTGTCCAGAAAAGCGCCACACTCATGGACCAATGGCGCAGTTCGTCCGTACCGCCGGGCGAGTGTCGCTGCATTTTCATTCCATGGGATGGGGGCGGGATCATACGGTGAGCTGCGCCTCACGGGCGGCGCGGGCGGCGCCCTCGCGATTCGACGTTCCGAGCCGGTCGAAAATCACCTTCAGATGGCACTTTACGGTTTCGGGAGACAGGCTCAACGCCCGCGCAATTTCCTTGGTCGAGCCGCCCTTGGCCAGTTCCCGCAGTACCGCCTTTTGCCGCGGCGTCAACAATTCCAATGGGCTGGTGCGCGCGACAATCTGCCTCGCCCATTCGCGGGACGAGGCCGAGCCTTCGTTGCCGAATTCCCGAACCACGTCCACTACTTCGCGGCCGTAATCCAGAAAGAGCCGCGTGGCGCCCGTGGTGTCGGTCAAAGCGAGCGCTCGCGCAATGGCTTGTCGGCCTTCGACGTCGTGATCGCCGGCAAGCAGCGAGCGTCCGAGAAGAATCCATGCACTTGCACTGATCAGGCGCTGATCCGATCCCGCACACACTTCCACCAGCTTGCGGGCGACCGCTATCGCATCAGCCGACCGTGCTTTTCCCAGAAACGTCGTGACGAGAGACCTGGCGAGCCATACGAGGGTAATCCACGGCAGCGAGCTGTCGCTGCTGTGCTCCCGCCAGCTATCGGAGAGCTGTTCGAGCACTTCGGGCCGGGAGACACCGCCGACATCGCCGTGGTTCGCCTCCAGATCGCACCTGATCGCCGTAGCGAGCAAAGCGAGGTGCTGAAGCTGGCGGTTTCGCGCCAGCGCGAGCGCGCTATCCAGCCGCTCGAATGCGTCGTGGAGCCGACCGCCCGCCACGTCACACACTGCGCGCCACGTGTAGTTTGCCGAATAGATCAGGAATGACAATGCAACCCGTGGGCGATTCAGCTTGTCGAAATGCGCGACGGCACCACGCAGGTTGTTACGCAAGTACTCGATCTGCCCTAACAGCGAGTGAGCGAGCATCCCCTGGTGACTGTCTTCGTGCCCATCCAGTTGCAGGCAGGTTGCCACGACTTTTCCGGCGGTTTTCGCCGCCACATCCAGCTCGCCGCGAGCGAGATTCAGCGCGGCCTGGTAAACCGCCGCGTCGAGTGCGCCGCGAACCCCGTTGACGTGTTGGGTGAGCTGAACGTAGTCATCGATGAGAGGCGCGGCGTCCAGTGCGCGCCCCTGGCGCAACAACAGTTGTATCTCGGTCGCTATCGGCACGACCCACAATCGCTGATCCCCGGGGGAGCTTGCGCGGATACGCAGTGTATCGGCGCGAAGCGCGCTCCAGTCGGGTCGGTACAGGCTGTGTTCGACCGAACTGAAGGCAACGATCGAGCGCGTGACTTCAAGATCGATCCGCGCCTCTTCATCCATTTGTGCGGCGAAGCGCCCGCCGGCTACGTCCGCTTCCAGCTTGGCGAACTCAGGCGCTGCGCGCGATGACTGAGCATGATGCGCAAGCGACACGATTCCCAGCAGCCGCAGCCGCAATCGGCTGTGCACCAGGCTCTCGGGCAGCAGCTGATACAACTGTCTCGCCTGAGAGATGCCCTCCGCCGTCACGTACCTGACTGCCCCAGCTGCCTCGACGATGGCACCCGCCAGCTCGTTCAGCCCCGCGCCGAGTGCGCACTCCACCGCCTCCAGTACCCGCCGCGTATTTGCATAGTGCCGTGCAAGCCTTTCGTGCAGCCGAACGATCTCGGGCCTCGGCCGCAGCTGCAGCGCGCCGAGCAGATACTCCTGAAACAACGGATGGAAGTGCGCCGTGATGGGATAGTTTTCAAGTGCAACAATCGGCACCAGCGGTTGCAGGCGAGCGATCAGCGCGGCGCAGTCGGGCCGACCCGTAATGGCCTCGGCATCATCGACTGTTACCGTCTTCAGAAGCGAGGTTTCCATCGCGAAATTGCGCAATGCATCGTCGAGACCGGACATGACCTCGGACGCGAGAAAATCGGCAATCCGGACCCGGGAGCTGCTCGCCGCCCGCTGATCCCAGCCGCCATCGGCACGGCTGCGGGCGCTCAGCCTGATGAGTTGCAACACGAACGCCCAGCCGTCGGACTGAGCGACCAGTTCGCGAATGACATTCGCGGGAACGTGGGAATCGAGGAAAACGATCGCCTCAGCGTCGCTGAAGCGCAAATCGTTGGCGGTGACCAGCCGGACGAAGCCGTCGAGCTCCAGCCCGATGAACCGTTCTGGCGAGATCGCTCGCGCTGCCACGAACATGCTCACGTTTATGGGCAGGAGTCTCGCGAACGCTTCCAAAGCGTCGTCCAGCAGGGGGTGCGCGGCGGCCTCGTACTGGTCGACAAAAATGCCGATTGAGTAAGGAAGTTCCGCAAGTAAATCAGGGAGTTGTTCGGCCTCCCGCAAAAAACTTCGCAATCCCAGGTTCGCCTGTTCAAAAGCTTCGGCGATGCTCCGCAGGAATACAGCGAGATCGCGGTCGCCTTCGTCGCAATTCAGCCAGACGGTTCGGCAGCCTTCATTTTCCAGCCACCGGCTGATTTCACCGAGAAGCGTCGTCTTGCCAAAACCCGCGGGGGCCGCCAACAGGCTGAGCTGCGCAGAGCACGGCGCGCCATGCAGACACTGCTCCACCAGCCGGGGGCGCGCCGCCGCTTCCGTCAGACTCGTCTGTGGGCGGAACTTCATTTTCACCGATACGTCACCGTCAGGGTGTTGGCCCGGCTCCCGACCCGAAATGCTGCCCCGCCCGATCACTACTTTACACGTATCTTTCGCAGATGGAACTCGGGAGACCTCCCGATCGCATAGACCGCTCGGACGGCCGCCAGTACCGGGGCCCCACCGTCCCCGGGGACGCTCAGAATTTCGTACCAAGTTCAACGCCATAGGTTCTTGGCTCACTCATGAAGCGGCCGATCCGGCCCGGTCCGAAACCATCGACCAGTGCGCTGGTCGGATACTGTTCGTTGAGCAGATTTCGGCCGAAGGGAGTGATGAAAAAATGCTCGGATTGCAGCGAGATCCGCAGATCGAGCGCATCCCGCGGTTGGGTGCTCAGCGTATTCAGGGAATCCCAGTAAATCGGACCGCGGCGGTGGATGTTGGCGTAGCTCGCGAGAGTCCAGCCGTTTGGAAGGGGATGGGAATAGCTCGCCCCGATCTGCGCGGTATAGGTCGGCGAGAGCGGTACTGTCTTGCCCTCAGCATCGGGGCTGAGCGCGAACCGTACGATCTTCGAATCCGCCAAGCCCATGCCGGCGGACAGTTGCAAACCCTGTGCAATCTCAGCCGCGACCTCCAGCTCGCCGCCGTTGATCTTCGCTTTATCTATGGTGGTGACGTTCTGCGACGGCGGATTGGCATTGATGAAGAACAGCTGCTGGTTGTCGACATCCGTGTGATAAAAGGCGCCGTCGACCGAGAGCCGCCGGTCGAGAAATCTGCCCTTGAAGCCGAACTCGTAATTCTTGTCGATCTGCTCGCCATAATCGCGCGTCGGCGTTCCTACTGAGAAAAAGGCATTGAATCCGCCACTACGGAAGCCCTTCGCCGCGGAAAGATAAGTTTGAAAGTCGCTCGTCCAGTGGTATTCGAGTGACACTTTCGGCTGCGTAGCGGAGAACGTTTTCGCCGCGCCCGAGCCTGCGAAGTTCGCATCCGACGATGTACGCTTGTCGGAGTCATAGCGCAGGCCGAGGGTGAGATCGGTTTTTGGCAATACCTCGGTCGTGGCCTGGCCAAACCCTGCATAGGATTTGCTGGTGCCATCGTCGTGACTCGCAAGCGCAAACGACCCGTTTGGTTTGCCCGTACCGTCGTCGAATGGGATCACCAACGCATTGAGCACGTCGCGATTCTGAAAGAATGCGCCTACGACCCACTTGACGGCCGAAGCCGGGCTGGCAGCCAAGCGCAGCTCCTCGGACCGTGAAAAGACGTTACGCGTGACGTTCTGCAGAAGAATTGGCGCGGGTGTGAAGTCGCCATCCCCCGAGAGGTTCGTATGGGCCGAGTTGTAGGCCGTAATCGACGTCAACGTGGCAAATCCCATGTCGTCGTCAATCTTGACCGAGGTATCGAGCAACCGCTGCCGGGCAACGGGTGCCACGTTCTCGGAGATGAACGATTGGCTGTAGTCCGAAAACTGGTCCCTGCTCACAATTTCGGCCGTGTTCACCCGGTCCGTTTTGGTAATGAGATTCACCCGCGCGCTGATGGTGAGTGCGTCGGTCGGCTTGTATACGAGTCGGCCGAAAAACGCCTTGTCCTCGAGGCTGTCCGCCGTTTCATGCAGGAAATTGTTCTCGATGAGACCGCCGAAATGATGCGAGGATATGGCGAGACTACCGGTGAGCACATCGCCCGCAATCGGACCGGACAGCACTCCGTTGAAATAGCGCTCGTCACCGTTACCGAAGCGGGCTTTTACCGAGCCCTTGGGCTGATCGGTCGGCTGCTGCGTATCGATGATGATTGCGCCCGCGAGCGCGTTGCGTCCATAGAGTGACCCCTGGGGCCCGCGCAATACCTGAATCTGCGCGACGTTCAGCAACTCCTCGTCTATGAACACGGGATCGGGCACTTCCACGCCGTCGACGACGAACGCTACAGGCGCCTCCCCGCCCTGCGCCATACTGATACCACGCACCGTGAATTGGAACGCGCCCGGCGTCGGCTGGGCATCGAAAATGAAGTTCGGCGTCAGATTGACGATGTCGACCACGTTGGATATGCCTGCGGATTCGATTGTTCCCTGCGTCAGCACCGTCATGGATTCGGGAACGTTTTCTACGTTTTCTGAGATCTTGCGCGCGGTGACCGTGACCTCCTCGAGTTGCCCGGAAGTTTCAGAAGCTGCAGCCGCCGCTGCTACGGGCGGGCAAAAGGCTACGGTCATCGCAAATGGGACCAGTAACGCTCTGCTGGCATATTGTTTCATTCTCGCTTTCCCTTTCTTTGAAGAGGCAAGGCAGGCTCAGGCGCCTCGGAAGCAGTGCCGTATCGGGTCCCGCGGTCAATCTCGATCAGGCTGCATTACAGCCTTGGAGCGCGCCCGTTACAACAAAGCCTCGGGGATGTTTCGGGGGATGAAACGGGGGATGGTGGCGAGATCACGACTACTTGCGGAGCGGCCGGAGCAGCACGAATTCAACGGTATCCCCCACGGCATGTGAGCTGCGATCCGGTAGTTCTTCGGGGCTGGCACAAATATATTTCGCTGAAGGAGACATGAAGGTGAAGCCTTTTCGCGAGATCGTAAGTAGCTGAGTCAGCTCGCGAGTTCGACTTGGTCGGCCCAGTCAATCATTGGTGGTACATTAAGTATTCTATTTATCATATTGATATATAATGTTTTTTTCAATCGTCTATGCGGCCATTTCTGTGACATTCGGTGTGATTTACCATCTGCGCGATCGGCCTATCGCACATGGAAGCGTCGTCGGTAAATGCCCGACAACAAATTTGGGATTGTGCGGATTTCTCTGCGATCTTGAACAACAGCAGGATCATTTCTTTTTTACGTTGTTCCGCCTCACCCAGAGCTGCACCGGTCGCGAGAGAAAGGCCTCCAGTGCAACTCCGTCGCTGCCGACTAGCAACTTTCGTTGAGGCTTGAACGCTGTTTCAAAAGCCATAAGCCCAGAGCGGGCATTAGCGATCCGCCCACTCTTCACTTCGATCGCCGTTATCGAATTTCCGGAGCGCACGATAAAATCCACTTCAACATCACTAACCCGCGAAAGGCGCCTGTCGTCCTTAACTTCTGCCTCTGCCGGTAGGCCCTCGGTCCAGCTGTGGGATAGGACGTCGGAATGGCAAATGGACGTGGTCGGCCCGGTCCATCATGGGGCGCCCGCCGGCCTCCGATCGATTGACACTTTCTGTCTCATCGCCGCAATGTCTGGTTTTTAAGAATATCATTGTGCTCGCCGACGGAAGTCATAGTATCGTCGGGTGTCAAACAGGTGTTTTCAATGCCCTTGCCGCGATGCTGAGCCAGGCGTGAGGTGGTCCTGCCCGCGAATGCGAGTAGCGTCGTGAGCGACGCCGGCCGGCCATCGTTGCGCACCGGAGGCCGAATTCTGGTCGATGAATTGGCGGTGCACGGCGTCGACCATGCTTTTTGCGTTCCCGGTGAAAGCTACCTGTCCGTCCTGGACGCTCTTTACGAGTCCCCCATATCGTTGACCGTTTGCCGCCAGGAAGGCGGCGCGGCGATGATGGCCGAGGCCTACGGAAAGCTGACCGGTCGTCCCGGCATCTGCATGGTGACTCGGGGGCCCGGCGCGACCAATGCCTGTCCGGGACTGCACATAGCGCACCACGACTCGACGCCCATGATTCTGCTCATAGGCCAGGTGGAGAGAAGCATGCGCGGACGCGAAGCATTCCAGGAAATCGACTATCGAGCGTTCCTGGGGCCCCTGACCAAATGGGTCGACGAAATCGATGACCCCTCCCGCATCCCGGAATTCATGTCGCGCGCCTTTCATGCGGCAACCTCCGGGCGACCAGGTCCCGTGGCGCTGGCATTGCCCGAAGACATGCTGACGCAGCGCGCGTCGGTGCCCGCCGGAAAGCGCTACCAGCTCATCGAGTCCGCGCCGGTGCCGGAGGATTTTGCGCGATTTCAAGAGCTATTGGCGCGAGCCGAGCGGCCTCTTGTGGTGCTCGGTGGATCACGCTGGGATCAAGCAAGCGTGGACCGCATCGGGCGATTTGCGGAGGCATTCTCGCTGCCCGTGGCGGTATCTTTCCGGCGCCAAGACCTTTTTCCATCCACGCACAGTCATTTCATCGGCGACCTCGGAGTCGGTACGAACCCCCGTCTGCTCGAATACGCGGGCCAGTGCGACTTCATTCTGCTCATCGGCGGACGCCTGTCGGAGTTGACGAGTCAAGGGTACACACTGCTTTCCATCCCCTGCCCGACCCAGACGCTGGTTCATGTGCATCCTGGTTCCGAGGAATTCGGCAAAACTTATCGGCCGGAAATCGCCTTCAATATGTCGCCGCACTCCTTCTCCTGCGCGGTTTCCCCGCTGCGGACGGCCCGGGATGGCGCTCGAATGAGCCGGGTTGAACTCGGCCGCCGGATATACGAAGACTGGAGCCGCCGGCCTGGAGCCGTGCCCGGCGATTTCAATCTTGGTCAGGCACTGTGCGCGCTTCGCGAAGAATTGCCCGACGATGCCGTCATCTGCAATGGCGCCGGAAACTATGCGATCTGGGTGCATCGATATCTCGATTATCGTCGATTCGGCACGCAACTCGCTCCGACTGCGGGCTCCATGGGTTACGGGGTTCCGGCCGCGGTGGCGGCAAAGAGGCTGCACCCCGACAGGATGGTGGTGGCGTTTGCCGGAGACGGTTGCTTTCTGATGAACGGCCAGGAGTTCGCCACCGCGATTCGGTATGAATTGCCCATCATCGTGGTCGTCATCGACAACGCCATGTTCGGTACCATCCGAATGCACCAAGAAACCCATTATCCCGGCCGTGTCATCGGCACCGGTCTTTCGAACCCTGACTTCGCGGCGTACGCGCGCGCGTTTGGAGGTCATGGGGAACTCGTAACGACGACGTCCGAGTTCATGCCGGCGTTTCGCAACGCCGTGGCGAGCGGCGTGCCGAGCATCGTTCACTGCATGACGGATCCGGACGCGATCACGCCGACCCGATCGCTCAGCCGCATTCGCGGCGACGCCATCGAGGCGGCGAAGGGCCGCGGATAGAGTGCGGCCGGACAATCCGCGCCAGGCATGATAGATTCCGCTTGTATTGACAAAGAACGGAGGGAACCTGTCATGAGTGCGACCTCGACCACGCCCGCCAGTAATGCGATTGTCAATCCTGCGGATGAGAGGCCGCTGTCACCCTGGTGGCTGCGCACCATCGCGATCGTCATGGTGCTCGGCTTCACCGTATTGCTTGCGATCACCGCCCTCGCCTACCGCAATGCGCCGCCGATTCCGCACCTCATTGCCGACCCGCAAGGTGCGCCTCTGTTCACCGACGCCGATATCGGCGACGGCCAGGCGGTGTTCCTGAAATACGGGTTGATGGATAACGGCAGCATCTGGGGTCACGGCGCCTACCTCGGCCCTGATTATTCGGCGGACGCGTTGCACCGCATGGGGCAGGATACGGCCGCGGCGCTGGCGCAGACCCAATTCGGCAAGCCGCTCGAGCAATTGGACCTGATGCAGCGTGCCGGTCTGCAGGCCGAAGTGGCGCTGGAGCTGAAAACCAATCGCTACGATCCCCACAGCGGAACTCTGACGCTGACTGCGGCGCAAACGCAGGCCTGGCGTCAGCAGATCGGCTATTGGACCGACTACTTCCAGCATCCCGCCGGCAACGGGGGGTTGAAACCGAATTTGATCAGCGACCCGGCCGAACTGCGTCAGTTCACCGCCTTCGTCACCTGGGCGGCCTGGGCCTCGGTGGCCGATCGACCCGGCCAGAATCATTCTTATACCAACAATTTTCCGTACGATCCCAGCGTCGGCAATGTCCCGATCCCCGGCGCGCTGCTGTGGAGCGCGTTGAGCTTGCTGGTCTTGCTGGCCGGCATCGCCGCGGTGCTCCTGGCCTTTGGAAAATTCGATTACCTGGGCTGGATCAGCCGCGGCCATGCGATCCGCCCCTACGTGCAGCCCGGCGAAGCCGGTCCCGGTCAACGCGCGCTGGTCAAGTTCTATGTGCTGGTCGCGCTGGTGTTTCTGTTCCAGACCCTGGTGGGCGGCGCCACCGCCCACTATCGAGCCGATCCCGGCAGTTTCTACGGATTCCAGCTCGAGACCATTTTTCCGAGCAATTTGATGCGTACCTGGCATCTGCAGAGCGCCATCATGTGGATCGCCACCTCGTACGTGGCTGCGGCGCTGTTTCTTGGCCGCACCCTGCGCCGCGACGAGCCGCGCGGTCTGGCGATGTGGACGCACCTGCTGTTCGTCGCGTTCGTCGCGGTGATCGGCGGCAGCTTGCTCGGCGAATGGGCCGGCATTTCGCAACTGCTCGGCCGCTGGTGGTTCTGGATAGGCAACCAGGGTTGGGAATACCTGGAGCTGGGCCGCCTCTGGCAATATCTGCTGGCCATAGGCTTGCTGGTTTGGTTTGCCCTGCTGTGGTGGGTGGCGCGTCCCAGCAAGGTGGACAACGTCGAAGCACGGCCCATCGTGTGGATGTTCTTCGTCGCCGCCCTGTCCATCCCATTGTTCTACCTTCCGGCGCTGTTCTTCGGCGCGAAGACCAATTACACCGTGGTCGACACCTGGCGGTTCTGGATCATCCATCTGTGGGTCGAGGGATTCTTCGAATTCTTTGCGACCACCGTGGTGGCGCTGGCCCTGTACCAGCTGGGATTGGCCCGGCGCAACACGGCGCTGCGGGTGATTTACCTGGACGCGATCCTGTACTTCCTCGGCGGACTGATCGGAACCGGGCATCATTGGTACTTTACGGGACAGACCGGCTTCAACATGGCGATGTCGGCGCTGTTCTCCGTGCTGGAAGTGGTGCCGTTGACCTTGCTGACGCTGGACGCCTGGGATTTCGTGCGCACGACGCGCAGCGAGGGTGAAGTGGCGGGCAAACCGGTGGCGATCCCGCACAAATGGACGTTTTATTTTCTGATGGCGGTCGGCTTCTGGAACTTCGTGGGCGCCGGCATGTTCGGCTTCCTGATCAATCTGCCGATCGTCAGCTACTACGAAGTCGGCACTCAATTGACGCCCAACCACGGTCATGCCGCCATGATGGGCGTGTTCGGCATGCTGGCGATTGCGCTCATGGTGTTCGTGCTGCGTCAGACCAGCGATGAGGCGCGCTGGGCGAGCATGGAAAAATATGTCAAGACCGCTTTTTTCGGCACCAACATCGGCTTGGCGATGATGGTGACGTTCAGTCTGTTCCCCAGCGGCGTGCTGCAAGTCTGGGACGTCGTGCAGCACGGCTACTGGCATGCGCGCAGTCTCGATTACATCGGCAGCGGGCGTTCGCACCTGATCGAGTGGCTGCGCCTGCCCGGCGACCTGGTCTTCATCTTCTTTGGCGCGATTCCGCTGCTGATTGCATCGATCAAGGGCTATTGCGGGGTGCGCGCGCACGCCGCGCAGACCGCCGCCCCGCCCGGCTGAAGAAAAAGACGGCATCCTCCGAGGGGATCTACTTATTCCTCGATGTTGAACTGCCGGGCGCCGGTTCCGCCTATTCGCATTGGGCGCGATACGACGCCATTCGAGGAAACGCTGCGGAAAGTACCTAGGGCGTCCCGCCGTCCATATGGCCATACTTTCCTCATGGAAGATGCACTGGAAGGCACCGACGCAGAACAGCGCGCCGCGGCGCCCGCTGATCAGGCCGATCACATCTGCGTGTTAAACCACGAATTTCCCCTTCGGAGACTCCATGCCAACCGCTGAGACCTACAATGACCACGTCGTTCGGCTCTTTTTGCTTGCCGCTGCCGTGTGGGGCATCGTCGGGATGTCCGTGGGCGTCTACATCGCCGCCGAGCTGGCGTGGCCCGCGCTGAACTTCGACATCCCCTGGCTCACCTTCAGCCGATTGCGGCCGGACCATACCTTTGGTGTGATCTTCGCGTTCGGCGGCTCGGCATTGATGGGCTGCTGCTACTACATCGTGCAGCGTACCGGACATGTTCGGCTTGCGTTTCCCCGGCTCGCCAACTTTACTTTCTGGGGATGGCAAACCGTCATCCTGATGGCCATGATCTCGATGCCGCTCGGCATCACTCAAAGCAAGGAATACGCCGAGCCGGAATGGTTCGTGGACATTTTTCTGGCCGTGGTCTGGGTGTCATTCGGCGTGGTGTTCTTCGCCACGTTGGCAAGGCGGCGCATTCGGCACATCTACGTCGCCAACTGGTATTTCGGGGCCTTCATCATCGCCGTGGGCCTTCTTCACATCATCAATAACCTGGCCATCCCCGTCTCCCTTTGGAAATCCTATCCGATTTATGCGGGCTCGGTGGATGCCATGGTGCAATGGTGGTACGGCCACAACGCCGTCGCGTTTTTCCTGACCGCCGGCTTTCTCGGCATGATGTATTACTTCGTGCCGCGCCAGGCGCAGCAGCCGCTGTGGAGCTACCGCTTTTCCGTCGTCAACTTTTGGGCGCTCATTTCCATCTACCTGTGGGCGGGATCGCATCATCTGATGTACACGGCGCTG
>Ga0134126_10003147_pt1 | contig 20606 bp, 19 predicted proteins | sample KB31752_FD_96881 | JGI IMG/M metagenome (GOLD analysis project Ga0134126, IMG submission 96881) | Terrestrial soil microbial communities with excess Nitrogen fertilizer from Kellogg Biological Station, Michigan, USA - KB3-175-2 | ecosystem: Environmental > Terrestrial > Soil > Unclassified ... | reverse complement strand
TTTTGAGGGGATTATCACTGGGCCGCTCGGGAATAGGCTGGTCGAGGGTGATAACAAGCACAGAGTTGTCTTTTACAACGGTTTTCTTTTTGGTACCGGAAGCGATGGCTACCAGTACCAGGAAAATCAGAAATATGGATAAGAAAAACCCGATGATGCAGGCAAGCAGCGTTCTAAAAAATGCAACCATGATGTGTATAATTTTATTATTGGCGGCGAAGGTAAGAAAATAATCAGTGAACAGTTAACTACTAACTGATTCCGTATCTTCGCGGCTTATTTACTCTGGGAACCACATGGAATACGATCCTATAAAAGACAAATTCGGGGGCTTTTTTAATAAATCCCCGCTAGCCCGAAAGGTTTTTTACAACCTGCTCGACCTGCTTTTGCTGCGAACATGGCACGTGCACAAAGACCTGAGGCGTTGGATGAAACAACACCCGGACAGGGCTGATATCCTGGATGCAGGCTGCGGGTTTGGGCAGTATTCCTATTATCTCGCCAAACAAAACAAGGATTATAAAATACTTGCGATGGATGTGAAGGAAGATTACCTGGCGGATTGCCGGAAGTTTTTTGCAAGCCAGGGACTGAATAATGTGGTTTTCCAGGTAGAAGACCTGGTGAAGTTTCGCAACCCGGAATCTTATGACCTCATTATCAGCGTGGATGTCATGGAACATATCCTGGAAGATGTAACTGTTTTTGAAAATTTTTATGCTTCGTTAAAGCCGGGAGGCATGCTGATCATCAATACCCCGTCAGACCAAGGAGGCTCTGACGTTCATGGCGAAGGCGAAGCTTCATTTATAGGGGAGCACGTCAGGGACGGATATAATAAAGAAGACATCACCGAAAAGCTGCAAAGCGCCGGTTTTACAAATATTAAACCGAGATATACCTATGGCGGTCCCGGAAAAATATCCTGGAGATTATCCATGAAATACCCGATGCAAATGCTCAACAAAAGCTTTGCTTTCGCAGTGATATTACCTTTTTATTATTTAGCCGCATACCCGGTCAGTTTCGTTTTGAACTATTTCGACACATACAACGATCACAAAACAGGAACGGGCCTGACTGTGAATGCGTGGAAGTAAACCAATGTGCCAATGTGCTAATGTGGTAATATGATAATGTGCTAATGAAAAAGCAATTTGGGAATTTTGGACTTCGCACTATAATTTTGCGTTAGCCAATTAACACATTAACATATCAGCACATTAACACATTGAATTTGCCGCTCTATATCGCCCGCAAGTATTTCTTTTCGAGGAATATATCCAATGTGATACATATTATTTCGCTGATCTCAATTTTAGGGATATTTTTTGGGTCCGCGGCCCTGATTATTATTTTATCTGCTTTTAATGGTTTTGAAACCGTGGTTGGAAAGCTTTATGCGAGTTTCGATTCCGACCTGAAAATATCTCCCGTTTCCGGTAAATACTTTACCCCGGATTCTGTTAAAATGCAGCGTATTGCTGCGCTTTCCGGCATCAAGGCCATTACTCCGGTGATTGAAGAAAATGCTTTGTTCCGCTATCGTTCCAACCAATGTATCGGCACTATAAAAGCTATCAATCCTGATTATATCCATTCTACTGGGGTTGATAGCATGATCGTGGCAGGGAGTTCCGGCTTATATGAAGATAGTGTGAATTATGCAGTTATTGGGGGCGGTATTTCTTTTAAACTGAATTTGCATGGATATGATGAGATACATCCCATACAGGTTTATGTCCCCAGAAAAGGGGTTGAAATTTCAACCCTGAACCCTGAAAATTCGCTGTCAGAAAAAGATATTCTCAGTGGGGGGATTTTCTCAATCCAGCAGGATTTTGACCAGAAATATGTATTAATGCCTATCGGTTTTGCAAGGGATTTACTAAATGAGCCTAAAGAGGTTACATCTGTTGAAGTTAATTTAAAAGATAAAGAGCAGGTTGCAGGCATTCAAGCAAAAGTAAAAGCTATTTTAGGCAGCAATTTCATAGTTCTTGACCGGTTTCAGCAGCACCCTTCGTTATACAAAGTAATGCATGTAGAAAAAGCTGCAGTCTACCTCGTCATGAGCCTGATTTTATTGATTGCAACCTTTAATCTCATAGGTTCCCTGCTCATGCTTGCCCTTGATAAAGAAAAAGATATGGCCATTCTTCTGGGTATGGGAGCCAGACAGGGAACTATAAAAAGGATTATCACCTTTGAGGGACTATTACTTTCAGTGAGCGGAGGCATTTTAGGAATTGCTGTGGGCGGGTTCATCTGTTGGCTGCAACTTAAATACGGATTCGTAACACTTGGAGGAGCGGACTCGACTTTTGTGGTAACGGCCTACCCGGTTGCCTTCAATCCATGGGATTTTCTGGTAGTATTTGTAACAGTGCTTATTCTTGGCTTTTTAGCATCGTGGTACCCGGCAAGGATGGCAAACAAAAAGATAGGAGTTGGGGTGCTGAGCAGTAGGGAATGATGAAACTTGAAATTTGAAATTTGAAACTTGAGATTTGGGGCTTACGCAATAAATAACGTAGGAAATCCAAATTTCAAATTTCGAGTTTCAATCCCTTGTACACCAATTCCAACGCTTCGGTATTGCCTCGCATGTAGGACTTTAGCATGGACTTTATTTCAATGGCCTGCATAAGGTCCCCGGCTTTGTACAAATGTTCAAAGGCTGTTCCGGCAAGAGAATCGCTTTTGATTTTATCGTCTTTATTCTCTTGCATATCAAGTCCAAAAACGGATGGTAAATCCCGAAGATTTTCCTTCATTTTCGGATGGTAAAAATGACGGTTTTTAAATATATACGACAGGTCAATAACAGATTCCAATCGTTTTTCTATTTCATCTTTGTATTCAGGATAACGATCTGATATTCTTTTCAAAGCGTTCAATTCCCATTGTTTATCAAAGGTAATGAGGGATTTATAATTGCTTGTATCGTCCAGAAATTGTTTTAAAAAAGTCTCCTCAAAATCAAATCCGGCATCTGATAAATGAACTACACATCCTTCGCCTTCAAATACTTTCAATGCATATCCATAAGGAGTCTTCCTATAAGGATACGCACCAAAAGTTAAAGGAACCGCCGGGCGAAATACCTGAATGTCAAGAAAGGCCGCAGGGAATAGTATTTTATCAAGGTAACTTTTGATTGCCTCTTTATCATAAAACACTTCACCGGAAATCTTCGCTTGCAGCCCTATATTTTGAAATGGTTTCAGGGGATAATCTTTGGGAATGTCCCTGAAATCGAGAATATTATTTTGAAACAAATTCCATTTCTGATCTTCTTCAAGATCGGTCCATTCAAAAATGGAACTGGCAGGCATCCTGTTCCACCCGCAATAACCTTTAAAATCACATGTATAAGGCGCCTCGCAATGCGGACCGATCTTTATATCAGGTATATAACTTTGCGAAAGCGTTGTCCTGGCGTCAATCAAACCAAAAACTATGTTATTCATCCGTTCTTCGGCCCGATGGGTAACATCTTCTATATGAAATAATTGATCCAGCTCCAGTTCTTCTTGCCTTTCATAATTTCTATTAAGATGAATAATGGATATTCCTCTGACTTCAAGTCCACTTTTGGTAGTAATATATAGCTGTAATGCAGTATCGAGGAGATAAGTCTCTGAAATACCCAGTGAACTTTTTACCTCATAAATATGCCATCCTTGTTCTTCTTTTACAAGGATATCCGCCGCTACCAGGACATTGTTCCATAAAAAAGAAGCCTCGTAAATAACTCTGGTTCCCTCTGATATACATTGGTTTGTGCGGATTACAGATTGCTCGTAATCTTTTGGGGATTCCCAGCCTACATCCACTCCTCCCGGAAACAATTGCTGGGCCAGCCGCCCTACACTGTGCCCTCTTTCAAACACATATTGCCGTTCTTGGCTAATGGCATCCCGTAAATGATAGAAATTTTTGTACAGGTACAACGATTTCTGGCATTGCAGGCTTCGGATAAATGTGGATTTGCTGAGAAGAACAGACATTTTTCAAAGTTACCATTTAACAAGTACCTTTACCAAAGACCATTTACCAGTTTCGCTTTCCGTAATTTTGCTACATGGATGAAGCTAAGTATTTTGAATACAACCGGAAGCTTTGGGATGAGCGCGTAGAAAGCCATAAAAATTCAAAATTCTATAATGTCAAGGATTTTAAGGCTGGGAAAACATCTCTTAACGCAACAGAATTGGCTGAAATAGGAGATGTAACTGGAAAAAGCATTTTGCACCTGCAATGTCATTTCGGGATGGATACCATTTCTTTTTCAAGGATGGGCGCAAAGGCTACCGGCGTAGATTTTTCGGATGAGGCTATTGAACTCGGCAGGGATTTGGCGAAGGGCATGAAAACAGATACCCGCTTTATCTCCGCCAATATTTATGACTTAAAGGAACAACTCAATAGCAAATTTGATATCGTCTTTACCTCTTATGGCACAATAGGCTGGCTGCCTGATTTGTCACGATGGGCGGAGATCGTTTCTCATTTCCTGAAAAAAGGCGGCATGTTTTATATGATTGATTTCCACCCTGTCATCTGGATGTACGATAATAAAACCTGGGATATTAAATACAGCTATTTTAATACCGGCCCCATCAGGGAAGAAGTGCACGGCAGCTATGCAGACCGTTTCCATGAACATGTAGCAATAGAATATGGCTGGAACCATAGCATCAGTGAAATTATAAATGCCTTGATTGATAATGGTTTACAAATCCAGTTTTTAAATGAATTCCCTTATTGTTCCTATAACGTATTTCAGGACATGGTACAGGGCAAACGCGGCCAGTGGCATTTTAAATCCCAAGGGAACAAACTACCTTTGATGTATTCGATAAAGGGGATGAAGAAGTGAAAAGTGAGAAGTGAAAAGTGAAAAGTAAGAAGTGAAAAGTGAAAAGTGAAAAGTGAAAAGTAAGAAGTAAGAAGTGAAAAGATATGGAAAAGCCACATTATAGATTAAATTGTTGGAAATACAGTTTTAAGCTATCGGTTGATTTATATAAGGCCACACGTAATTTCCCGAGCGAAGAAAAGTTTGGCATTATTTCTCAGATTAGGAGGGCTGCAACTTCAATTCCTGTAAATATTGCCGAAGGAGCCGCCAGGAACTCTACGAAAGAGTTTATACAATTTCTTTATATTTCCCTCGGATCATTAAGTGAATTAGACACATTTTTGTTACTTAGCATCGAATTGGGATATTTGGAAAAAGAAATCGGACAATATTATCTAACTGAGTTGGACGGAATTGGAAAATTGATAACGGGTCTCATCAAAAAATTAAAATCTGATATTAGTTCCAAGGGTTAGAAAGAAGAAGATGTTGTAATTAAGGGATATTTGCCCGACTCTCATCTCTCATCTCACATTTCACTTCTTACTTCTTACTTCTAACTACTTCTTCTCTCTACTTCTTCTCCAATGCTTCCAGCGGATATTTCAAATTCTCATATTTTTCCAGGTCGGCCCGCACATAGTCGAGATAGACCTTTGATTCTATGCGAACAGGTATCTGATTTTTGTCTTCGCTTACATAGAGTATCATACCTTCCTGGTTCTTGAATATCCGACCCTTTACAAGGATCGGGTGGAAAACATAGCAGCGTATTTTTCCGAATTTCGTGCTGATGGTTTCTTTACCGGAATATACAAGACCCGTATTCAGTAGCGAATCATCAAATAACGCTGTAATATGCATCACAGCGCCTATCTTTTGTTTAGAAAAATCAATGCATCTCAGGTAATAAAACGTTGAAACCAGGTCATGAACTCCCTCGGGTACGCTGTAGATTCTTTTTCCGCTGACCACCTCATTCTTCCGCCTCACAAAAATGTAATTCTCTTTCTTTGAATAACTTCCTTCGTGCACGTCCCTGATAAAAAGCGAAGGCAACATGGTGGATTCATCTATAAATGATTTATAATTATCGCGCACTTTATAAAATGGGTCAAAAAACGAATTGGAATTGCCATTGACATCAATTTCAAAATGCTTTTGGCCTGCAATTTCAGTTTCCTTTTTATTCACTTCAAGATATGCAGTTCCGGCGTTAATAATGCCATAATGAAGATTAAATGTGAGTTTTTCTCCCGGTTGAAACGGGATGTTGTCAATTTTAGGAAGAACAGCCCGTGTATGATGCGAAGCAGCAGGTTTATCGAACGACAAAAAGATAAGCAGGACTGGAATTATATATAATTTAGAATTACTGGATTGCCTGCTTTGCGCCTCTGCGCCTTCGCGAGACAAAAACCTCACGCAAAGACGCAAAGGCGCAAAGTTTTTACCTAAGAAAAAAACGCTGTTCATATATTCAGGAGTTGCAAAAATAATCGAAAATAGTATTGCTATTTTAAGGAGGTCATCGGGCTCTTCAGTCCTGACCATGAAGCGAGGTCTGCCCGTATCTTCCCTACACTGATTCCCGATTCCACACGAACCGGAATATGGTTGGCATCATCAGTTACCCATAAAGTCATGCTATTTTCGCTTTTGAAAAGCCTGTCCACAATAAGAATAGGTTTTAATTTGATACATTTTATCTTGCCAAGACTTGTATTAAGTGTTACCCTGCCTACATACCTGACCCCAACATGATAGGTTGAATCATCAATAAAAGTGGTGAGCATAAAAGCCTGGCCGGGTTTTGCATCTGTAAAATCGAACGTACGTGCATAGTAAAGCGAGGACAGCACATCTTCAGTAAATTTGGGGATGCGCTGGGCTCTTTTTTTGCTGACAGCTGTGCTTTTTGCCTGGTTAAAAATAACATATTCATTAAAAGAAAACTTGCCCTCATTCACGTTTCTTATAAAAAGCAGTGGCAGGATACTGTTTTCTTCAATATAGGTTTCGTACCTGTCGCGGACTTTATAAAAAGGGTCGTAAAAACCATAAGTTGAGCCGGTTCCAATGACGTGGTAACACCTGTTTCCCGCAATTACTTCCGGCTTGTCCGTTATTTCAAAATTCACCTCGCCAACGCTGATATTAAAATAAAGGTTGTATTTTACCGTATAAGTTATCTTTTCTCCAAAGCCAAAGGCATCATTTTCCACTACCCGCACCGACTTCTGTGCATTGGCGCAAATGAATGAACAAGAAATGAATAGAATGGTGAGGTATAGTTGTTTCCACATGCTTGTAAGACGTATGGCTTGCAAAAAATGTTCCAAAAGTAAGGTTAAGAAATCAGTTTCCCTTTTCATAAACATCCAGGATACCGCTTAAGGTTTCAATGGTATCAGCCTCGGAAATCGGTTTATCAGTGCGCCATCTCAAAATTCTCGGAAAACGCAAAGCGATACCTGATTTATGCCTTGATGATCTTTGAATGCCCTCAAAACCAATTTCAAATACCAGTTCAGGCTTTACGGTCCGCACAGGGCCAAACTTTTCTACTGTATTATCTTTCACCCATTTATCTACTTCAATAATTTCTTTGTCCGTAAGCCCGGAGTATGCCTTTGCAACTGTTACCAGCTCCTCCCCTTTCCAAACCGCAAAAGTATAATCGGTATAAAGGTTTGCCCTTCTGCCGCTTCCTTTCATGGCATATATCATGACGGCATCCATACTCAAGGGGTCAATTTTCCATTTCCACCAGTCACCGCGCTTCCTGCCCGCCTGATATGCAGAGCTTTTTCGCTTGAGCATCAGTCCTTCAGAAATATTTTCCCGTGATAACTGCCGCTTTGCCGCCAATTCGTCCCAGGTTTCAAACTCCAGTTTTGGGGATAATTGCAAATAAGGCTTGAAGTTAATAGTATTTACCAGGTTCTCCAGTAGCACCCGTCTTTCTTCAAATGGCTTTTGGCGGATGTCCTCTCCATTCCATTCCAACAGGTCATAAGCATATATGACCACTGGCGCATCCTTTAATATTTTCGGCGACAGGTTTTTGCGGCCAATGCGGGTCTGCAATACATTGAATGATAAAGGTCTGCCATTGGCGTATGGCAATATCTCCCCATCAATAACAGTTCCATCAGGCAACACGTTTTTTAACGCTTCCAGCTCGGGGAACTTATCGGTAACAAGCTCTTCTCCCCTGCTCCAAATAAAAATATGGCCTTTCCGTACAATGATCTGCGACCGGATGCCATCCCATTTCCATTCAGCCTGCCATTCACCCGGATTCCCTAATTCCTCAATGGTATTATCCAAGGGATGTGCCAGGCAAAACGGGTATGGTTTCGAAAGATCATCTTTGAGGCTTTCAGCGCCAAAAAGTTCGTCATAACTAATGGAAACAGGATCCCAATTGCCCATGAGCCGGTGTGAAAGTTCATTGACGGGCATTTTGGTATGCTGGGATAATGCCCTGATTACCAATTGCGCCGATACCCCAACCCGGAAAGTAGATGACGTTATTTTATTAAATACAAACCTCTCCTGCTTGTTAAATGAATCCCAGGCCTCAAACATGGCCTGTTTTCTTTGCTCTTCGGTTTTGTCCGCAAGGGCAACCACATATTTATACCAGTATGAAAGCGGCTGATTGTTCTCCTTTCTTGAATCCGGTAATAATAAAGCGACCGTTTCTGAAAAATCTCCCACGGCGGCATAACTTTCTTCCAAAAGCCACATGGGAATCCCTGCTTTTTCGGCAGCCCAGGCACGCAATAAAGTAGAATTTACAACCCGTTTGGGCCGCCTGCCGGTAAACAGGGCGAGCATATACATGATATCTTCATTGGATACTTTCCTGAAATATCTTTGCAGCGCCTCAACTTTATCGTTGGTTTTGTTTGATTGGTCAAGTTCATAAAACAGCCGGGCAAAATCTTTCATGATTCCTGCTCCTCCGCCATCATTTCTGCCTCATCTTCATTGCCCGCAACAGGACTATCTCCCGTAAACTGCGTTTTAACCGTCCTGGAATCATATCCTTTTTCACAAAGCCATTTACTGAAAACATCTGTGTATCCATGCGTTACAATTATCCGCTCTGCCCCTGTTTGCTTTATGGCCCAATTCAGTCCCTGCCAGTCCGCATGGTCGCTCAATGCAAACCCTTTATCAGCAGATTGCCAGCTTCTTCCGCCCCTTACAGCCATCCATCCGCTTGCTACGCCAAGGGAATAGGGATTGAATTTCTTGAGCCATGCGCTTCCCGCGGCAGATGGCGGGGCAATGATAAGAGCATGTTTAAACGTGTCCTTTTTCATGCCTGGCTCAACCTTCCTACTGAAAGGCAATTTATAACCCGCTTCTATTACGGCATTGTTCATGTTTTCGATAGCGCCATGCAGGTATATCGGCCCGATATTGTGATCCACATTAAACAAAATACGCTGCGCCTTGCCGAGCGAATACGCAAGGATGACTGAGGCAATTCCACGCTCCTTATTATGCAGCCACCATTGGTTCATGTCCTCAAATATGGCCTTTTGCGGACTCCAGTTATATACAGGTAACCCAAAAGTGGATTCCGTTATAAAAGTGTCGCATTTTACAGGCTCAAAAACAGGGCTGATGCCATCATCCTCAGTTTTATAATCCCCGCTTGCCACCCACACTTCACCTTTATATTCAACCCTTATTTGAGCCGACCCGATGATGTGACCGGCAGGGTGGAATGAGACTTTGACCCCATTAATGATCCTGGTTTCGCCATATCCAAGCCCTTCATATAAATTAAAACCAAGCCTTGCTTTCATAATAGGAATAGAATCATGATGGCTCAGGTAATATTTATGCCCGAAGCGGCTATGGTCAGAATGGCCATGCGTAATTAAAGCGCGCTCTACCGAACGCCATGGGTCAATATAAAAATCCCCGGGCTCGCAGTACATGCCCTTGGGTGTAAATTCGATGAGGTTCAATTTCAGTTAACAGTTAGCAGTGAACAGGGAGTGTGAACAAGGTAACAGAGTTTTTGCAAAATTAGTTGGTAAATGGGAACAATGAAATTGGAAATATAATTAATCCATTTCCTATCTTTGGCAGTGAATGGTTCCAGGAGCCATTCTGAATACAAACAAACAATGACGCAGTTAAGTCAGCTGGCGGAAACGCTTATAGGCTCGGAAATTGTCAAACTCGGCAATGAGATCAAGGTGCGCATGGGCCAGGGCGAGAAAATTTATAACTATACCATCGGGGATTTTGATTCCAATATCTTTCCAATTCCAAATGAATTGAAGGCTGCTATCATCAGGGTTTATGAAAATAATTATACAAGCTACCCACCCGCGGAAGGGATTTTAGAATTGAGAAATGCCGTTTCATCGTTTATCGAAGACCAGTTCGGGCTGCATTATAATGCAAATGAATTACTGATCGCTGCCGGAGGCCGCCCTCTTATTTATGCGCTTTTTTGCACAATAGTTAGTGCCGGCGACAAAGTAATTTATGCAGTACCATCGTGGAACAGCAACCATTACGTGCATATAAACAGTGGTGTACATTGTATGATTGAAGCGCTACCAGAAAATAATTTTATGCCGACAGCAGAGGAAATTGCACCCCATCTCTGCGATGCAACATTACTATGCCTTTGCAGCCCTCAAAACCCTACAGGAACGACGCTTAGTAAAAGCAGCCTGGAACAAATATGCGATCTTGTGCTGGCGGAAAATAAAAAGCGCAAACCCGAAAGCCGTAAACTATATGTGATGTTTGACCAGATGTATTCCACACTTACGTATGGTGATGCCAGGCATTATAACCCCGTCTCGCTTCGGCCTGAAATGAAGGATTATACTGTTTCTATTGATGGAATTTCAAAGGCATTTGCAGCCACTGGGGTTCGTGTGGGCTGGGGTATGGGCCCCTCTCACGTCATTGCAAAAATGAAGTCGCTTCTTGTTCACATGGGAGGCTGGAGCCCAATGGCAGAACAAAAAGCAACTGCCGAATTTCTTTTAAATAAAAATGCCATCCGCGATTTCCAGCTGCATTTTAAAGCCGAACTGGAAGACCGGCTCATTCTTATATATAAAGGCATCATGGCTCTAAAGAAAAAAGGGTTTCCGGTTGATGCCATTGAGCCGCAAGCCTCCATATATTTAACTATCAAAATAGACTTGTGCGGCAAACAGATAGCTGAGAATATCCTTGAAAACCAGGCAGATGTAACTGATTATCTTTTAAAAGCTGCCCATCTCGCGGCTGTTCCTTTTTATGCTTTCGGGGCAGACCGCCAATCTCCCTGGTACCGTTTGAGCGTGGGCACCTGCAAAAAAGAAGAAATCCCATTAATGTTGGGGAACCTTGAAGCGGCATTGAAGGAGTTGAAGTAAACTACCTTATTTGTGTATGATGTGTCACCCCTTCGGGGTTTTAAAAACCTTATCCTTGATTTTATTATAATCATGTCATCCCTTCGGGATTTGCAACAAGTCAAACAAATTAATGTGGAAGGAGAGATGCAAATACATACCAATGAATAACTTATGAAAATTGTATGGGTCAAAATAATATTATGTAATGCTTCTGAGGGAAAACATTGATTATTGTTAATTGATAATTGTTTATTTCCCCTACCTTAGCGTCAAAATTGCCCGCCCATCACCGGATTTAAGAATATTGCCCTGGCTTTTGCCTTCTCCCCTACCCTGGAGGGCCTCATAGCTTATGTGAAAATGCTTGCGGTTCAGTTTGATTCATGCGTGGTGTTTATTCATGTGGGGGTCCCGTTGCCGGAGCAGATGAAAATATTTGCGAATCTCCTCGATAAGCACGGGTATAAAAAAACGAATTATAAAATGGTTTTCAGGGAGGGCGAAGTCCAAAGCGTCATATGGGACGCATGTAAAGAAGAAAATGTGGACATGCTTGTTTCCGGCGCTTTGCGAAAAGAATCACCTGAAAGACAATATTTTGGGAGCATCGCCCGCGGACTGGCAGGGAACCCTAAAGGCCCCATCATGCTCATCCCTGAACCGACCCTGCCTGCAAAACCCATTGATACCATCATTGCAACGCTGCCCGACGATAACCTGACGCAAATGATTGAGGCAGGTTTGTATTTTGCAAAGCAAAATGGAAGCAAATCGCTTCATTTTGTTAAAGAATCCATTTTTAAGGCTGATCCAAGTACAACAGGAGATTATATTGATAAAAAAGGTTTTAACGATGCAGCCCTTTTGATCGTGGACATAGAATACGACCAGGTCCACGAAATGCTTAGGCAATATAATAAAGACGAGTTGGATGTGCATGTCAAAGTCGTGTTTGGATTGCCTGGCTCCGGGATTGTTTCTTATGCCAAAAATATTGGCGCCGACCTGATCATTGACGCCCTTCCACATTCTGGCCAGGGCCAGGATATATTCGGCTACCCGGGCAATACCGAGGTAATACTCATGAACCTTCCCTGTAATTATTTATTATTTAATTAATGATGAAGATGCGCTGTTATTTCGCATTGTTCCTGTTTTCGGTCTCATCTTTGGCCTGGCAAAGCTATCCTGCCAGGCAGCGCCAGAACAACCCTTCCCCTGACTATAGCGATCTAAAAAGCTGGGCCGCCCATCCGCAGATACATGATCCTTCCGATAGCGTTCCGGCTTTCCTGAACGGGGAAAAGCGGGACACAAGTGTTGATGTGTTTTTCATTCATCCCACAACATATACTACTTATAACCCTCAGTACGGTTTAAATGCAAGTATCTCTGATGCCGCTATTAATAGAAACACAGATAATGGTACCATCCTTTTCCAGGCTTCTGTTTTTAATGGAGATTGCCGGGTATTTGCTCCGAGGTACCGCCAGGCAAACCTGAAAGTGTTTTTTGCCTTGAAAGACAAGCCGGAATCACAACAAGCTCTTGACCTCGCTTACCAGGACGTAAAAACTGCATTCCAGTATTACCTTGACCACTGGAACCACGGCAGGCCCATTATTATTGCCTCCCATAGCCAGGGCACTGTCCATGCCATCAGGCTGTTGCAGGAGTTTTTTGATGGAAAGCCATTGCAGAAACAACTGGTTTGCGCCTATCTTGTTGGCTACCAGGTTAAAAAAGATGCTTTTAAAAATATCCAGATAGGAACCACAGCTACACAGACCGGTTGTTTTGTAGGATGGAGAAGTTTTAAAAATGGCTTTCATCCCAAACTAAGGGATAAAGAAGCAGGCAATTCGCAATGTGTGAATCCCGTAACCTGGGATACCACCCATGAATGGTCGCCAAAAGTATTGCACAGGGGTGTATTAGGACGGAATTTTAACAGGCTGCTTTATCCCCGCTCCACATCCTGTGAAATAGAACCGGGCCTTAAAATCCTATGGGTTCAGCCACCTAAAAGATTAAAAAAGAAATTCAGCGTCATCAGCAATTACCATGTATTTGATTACAACCTGTTTTACATGAATATCAGGCACAATGTGAGGCAGAGAGTGGAAGCGTATATGGAGAAAAAATAAAAATCCCTTTTAAATCAAAACTTAAAAGGGATTTTTTCAGAGGTCACGTCCGGATTTGAACCGGAGTAGCAGCTTTTGCAGAGCTGTGCCTAACCGCTCGGCCACGTGACCTGATAAATTTTTTGGAGGTGCAAATATACAGAAAAATCAATGTGCTGATGTGTAAATGTGCTGATATGCAAATTGGCTGACGCAAGATTCTCATTTGCACATTTACATGTCAGCGAACTTGCATATTTGCCACTGTCCTGGCTAACTGTTAACTGTTCCTTGTTCACTGTTAGCTGTTCCTGCCTATCTTTGCCCTTCATTTCAATCAGCAATATGGCCACCGAACACACTTATTCAGAGCAGGAAACCCTAAGAAGACAAAGCCTTGCAGACCTTACCAATCGTGGGATAACCGCGTATCCGTCCCCTACATGGCCCATAAACCAAACTGCCCAGGGCATCCTTGAAAATTATAAACCGGGAGATACGGGTTATGAAAACATCAGCATTGCCGGACGCCTTATGAGCCAAAGGATTATGGGCAAGGCTTCTTTTGCTTCCCTCATGGACAGCACGGGCCGCATACAATTATATATAAACAGGGATGAAATATGTCCCGGCGCGGACAAAAGCCTCTATAACGATGTTTTTAAAAAACTAATGGACCTCGGTGATATTATCGGGGTTACCGGTTATGTGTTTGTGACCCAGACGGGAGAAACATCTATCCATGTAAAAGAATTAAAACTGCTGTCCAAATCACTGCGCCCATTGCCGGTTGTTAAAGAAAAAGACGGTGTAACGTATGACGCCTTTTCAGATCCTGAACTTCGCTACCGCCAGCGCTATGTTGACCTAATTGTAAACAGCCATGTGAAAGATATTTTTATCAAGCGCACCCAGCTCATCAACTCCATGCGGCATTTCCTTTCAGACAAGGGATACCTGGAAGTTGAAACGCCTATTTTACAACCTCTGTACGGTGGTGCTGCGGCCAGGCCCTTTACAACCCATCACAACACCCTTGATATGAAGCTCTACCTGCGTATTGCAGATGAATTATATCTTAAAAGGTTGATTGTCGGGGGGTTTGACGGGGTTTTTGAATTTGCCAAAGATTTCAGGAACGAAGGGATGGACAGGTTTCACAACCCTGAGTTTACCATGATGGAATTGTATGTTGCCTACAAAGACTATATATGGATGATGGAACTGGTGGAGGCGATGGTTGAAAAGATAGCGATTGACCTGCATGGAACCACCGAAGTTGTTTATGGTGAAAATAAAGTAAATTTTGCCCGGCCTTGGAAACGATTTACCATGTTTGAAGTTATTGAACACTTTACAGGGGTTAAAATCGAAGGATTGGATGAAGCCGGGGTTCGGGAGGAGGCTATAAAACTTGGCATAAGAGTGGATAACACAATGGGATACAGTCGTTTGGTCGATGAAATTTTCGGTGAACACTGTGAACCCAAACTGATACAGCCTACTTTTATTACCGACTACCCTATTGAAATGTCGCCGCTCGCTAAAAGGCACCGGTCCAAACCCGGTCTTACAGAGCGGTTTGAAGCTATATGTATCGGCAAAGAGATTTGCAATGCTTACTCAGAATTGAATGACCCCATAGACCAGCGGTCGCGATTTGAAGCCCAGCTTGAAATGGGTTTGCGCGGCGATGAAGAGGCCATGATGCTTGATGAAGATTTCTTAAGAGCCCTTGAATATGGAATGCCGCCAACAGCAGGCCTGGGTATTGGTATAGACAGGCTTGTGATGATCATGACCGGCGCACAATCTATCCAGGAGGTGATTTTATTTCCGCAAATGCGGACGGAGCAGGTAAGCTAAGGAAGTTATTGAGTTATTGCCTGATCGAACTTTCCGATTCGGTATGGGCGAGAGTTGTTGAGTTTCCCTACTGAAAGATATATGAAATATTAGCTACCCCATCGTGGTAACTGTTTACAATAAATTTCACAATATGCCCGTCGGGAAACTGACCTACATAGCCGGCCCCGACACCTAATGCAACTTCTGGGGCAGCGGGGGTACCTGTATAAGTAAAATCAAGGCAGCTTTGAGCCCCTGCACTCATAATTTTACCGGTACTGCCATTTTCACCTCCTGTAATACTCAAATTCAGATTGGTATTGTTTAACAAAACCTCTTCACTGAAATTGGAGTTTTGAATAACAACCTCGCCTACTTCAACTGAATAAGACCCTCCCGCAGAAGCGCCAATATTTACAGTGGTTCCGCTTGTGGTACAGGGAGTGGTTTTTGGGGTTGCATTGTTGTTACTTGATTGCGTACAGGACAAAACAATTGTCCCGGCCAGGGCAATAATAGCCGGCGCCACGATCCTTAATAATTTCGTTTTCATAGTTTATTTTCTTAAAGTTGATGGTAAAGGTATAAATATATATTTGAGTATCAATACTTTTTATTTTTATATGGCGGCTCATAAACCTTTTACTCACACGTTCATTACATTTGCTTTTCCAAGGCCTCAAACCCATGAGAAAGCTCTTATCAGGGATTTTAATTTGCTTATCGGTCGCAAGTTGTGGAACCGCAAAGTATGCAAGGCATTATAAAGCAAACCTGGATCAGTATTCCAGGTTGATTGCCCCTGTTAAAGACCCAGCACAATTTGGAGATTCATTGGAAGACAAAATAAATGGCACCATTGAAAATGTCAGGGAAAATATTTCAAAAAACACTCATACAGACGTAGAAGGAATGGGTGTTGGCGCAGCCGGCATCCTCGCAGGCAAGGTTTTACCTGTTGGCAAAGCAAATCAAAACCTTATTGTCAGTATTTCAATAACCGGAATTGCAATTGGCATTATTGACCTGTTCCTGTCTACGATTGAACCCGCACATTATTATAGAAAAGCTATCGAAATTTCCACTGCCTGGGATCATAGTACTAAGGACAATGCAGCATTGACTTCCCTTAGGGCTTCATTATATGCTTTGCAGGAAACCTGGCCGGCGTATGCGCCTTGAAGAAAGTTATTGAGTTGTGGAGTTATTGAGTTTCCTTACGGGAAACAGTTTGATTACGATACTACTACCTGTTCCTTGTCAACTTTAAAAACGAAAAAGGCCTTTTTTCAAAGAAATGAAAAAAGGCCTTCAAACCCTAAACCAACCAAAATCTTTAATTATCCAGATGAACTGTTTTCGTCTTGAATAATTTTAATGGGACAAAACTAAACTACCTAATAACAACTTCCAAATTTTTTTCACAAAATTTTTAAAAAAAGTGACGAACGACGGATTTTCAGGGATGAACGGCGAAAAATGTCTTTTATATCCAACCTGGGCCCCCCTTGGGTCGCCTTTAAAGTCAATTCAAATTCAGGATTTTAGAGCCTTGCCCCCTTTGGGCCAGACTTCTTTTATTCCTGGCGAAATACATTCCCGTGGCTACCAATATAACCAGTTCCCCAATCCCGAATATCAACCATGAGAAAGACGACGGTATATAAGATGCGAAATCAGGAAAAAGTTGGGCCTGGTTGTGTGGATTTAATATATTAAACATACTATTCAACTCGCCATGAGAATACAGATTCGCGATATAATCCTGGATACACGCGCAAATCACGATGATACATCCTGAAATGAGCAATAGGCGTTCAATCCCCTTTAGCCTGCCTTCAAGGCCCTTATCATTAAAGTAGATAATAATCCCTGCGAAAAAGATCATAGTAACTGACAAAATGCAGGGCGCCAGCACCGGGCCAACCCAGGGGACAGGTATGAGAAACAGGATATCCCATGTAAACAGAGATTCGGGCCAGTTGAGAATGACTTTTAAGAAAATGTAGTAAAATAAGTCCCATACCGCGAAATTGTAAATGAAAAAGGCGAACCTTTGAGAACTGTTTTTCCCAGCCAGCCTTCCAACGCCATACAACATAATAAGAGTAGCAAACTCCCGCCAGAATTCTGTAATGGCCGTACGATGGTCAATGACTTTTAAAGGAAAATTGAACCCTTCCGGGTAATAAAACATCCTTAAATATACCACAATGGCCGCCTCCAGGTAACCCATTGCAATACTGAAAGCCGTGAGCCAGATAATCGTTTTCCAGATGAGTTTCATAACTTATTTATTTGCCGGGTTATTGAAAGTAACCATAAACAAGGATAACGATCAATCCAAGGTTCAAAGTAATGGTGGCAATTGATTTAAGGAATGGAAATATCATGGCACAATACGCCAGAAGACTGATGCACGCAATCCCGGCGGTATAATAGGCCCATACATCTCCATTCCGCAAACCAATGGCCGCTACCATTTGGAACAGGCCGCAGGTAATGAGGATATGACCATCCATAAGCAGGCGCAACAAATCCCGGTCGTACTTCTTGCCATGGTCAGACCGCAACACAAAAAAATCATGCAGCAGCCCGTTCAATACCGCCCAGCGGCCTATGCACAATACTATAATAAACAGTATGCCAGGCATAAGGCTATTTTACAATCTTAAAATTAAAATCCGGGGATTTGTAAATTCCCATAAACCTCACCCAGAGAGGTAGAAGCATTTCAGTGGTCCTTGCAGAACCGATATCGCCCAGGTCAACCGGATGTTTCCAGCCAATCTCAGAAAGCAGTCCTTTCACTTTAGATTTAGCGCCCTCATCATTGCCGCCGATAAAAATATCATGGTCGCCGGGAACCAATGAGGGGTTTACCATTAGTTTAGCATTCATGGTATTAAAAGTTTTTACAACTTTGGTTTCCGGCAATGCCTTCTGTATCTCTTCCCCAAGGGATGTGGTGTTTGATAATGAAGGGATTAAAATTGGCGGCATGCCTTTTGAAAAATCAAGGGGGTTGGCCACATCCACAAGGATTTTGCCTTTCAGGTTTTCGCTTCCCGCCATCTTTAAAGCCTCAAGTGAAGCGCCTCCGGAAGTGCAGTTAAATACAATATCTCCGAATTTAGCGGCTTCAGCAAATGTTCCCTGTGATGCTTTGTTTCCATTTGCTTTTACAAATTCTTTAGCTTTTGGGTTGTCCGTAGTGCGCGAGCCCATTTTTACTTCATGGCCGAGTTCAACCAGTTTTGTACCGATGGTATTTCCTACCATCCCGGTGCCGAGAATCCCTATTTTCATAATGATATATTATTAATTGTTTGCATTGGCAAAAGTATTTAAAAACAAAACGGTGAACAAGAATAAACTTGTCCACCGTTTTGGGTTCATCTGGCCGTTCCGGCCTATCTTAATATAAATTATTTCACCTCCATAATTCTTTTGGTGGTCATATTTCCGTCAACCGATAGTTTTATGAGGTACAGCCCGGGCATGGCATTGCCGGAGGAATTAAAGATGTACTGATAATTTCCGGGAACCTGGATGCCATTGGTAAATGTGGTAACAAGTTTCCCGGTCTCATCATATACACTAAGGTTTACAATTCCGGTTTCTGTCAAACTGTAGGAAACATTAGTTGCTCCCCTGAATGGATTAGGATATATATCTATGGTATTGTATAAAGGAGCTTTTGCTTCAAAACCGGTTGAAGTAACATGAATCGTGTCTGAGCTGGTGGCAAAACATTTATGTCCACCAGTCACAGCAAGGGTAACCACATACATTCCCTGGTGAGCATAAGTATGACTTGGGTTGGCGCCGGTATCAACGGCCGTTGCATCACCAAAAACCCATGCATAAGTATTTCCTTTCGCAGTGTCTTTTGCCATAAAACTAACTGTAGTGGAGTTGTTCAGCACCTCCGTAAACCCTGCGGAAGGCAATGGACTAATAATTACCTGCTGTGTTTCTGAATTTACACATCCCGATTGAGAACTAGCAGTTTCCGTGACAGAATATATACCCGTTTTTTTATAGAGGTGAACCGGGTTGCGAGTGTTTGAAGCCGTGCTGTCGCCAAAACTCCAATTATATGTAAGTAAAGAGCTATCACTGATGGTAGATAAGTCCGTAAACCTCGCAGAATCGCCGCTACAGGTATTGCTGTAATTAAAAGATACAAGAGGTGCAGGATTTACTTGTATTGTAAAAGTTTTTGAAGACTGGCAACCGGATTTTGAAGTAACTGTAAGCTGAACAAGGAATTTGCCGCTCCTTGTAAAAACATGATCGGGAGAGGCAGAGGTTGAAGTTGCACTGTCGCCAAAAGACCAGCTGTATGTTAAATTATTTCCAAGCGATGAATCCAGGAAAGATACAGTTGCTCCTTCACATATCCTGGAAGGCGCAAAAAATACAGCCTTGGGCGCTGGCAAAACCATCACTGAGTCATACGCCACTGAGGTGCACCCCGAATCTGTCGTTATAATAAGCTCAGCCCTGAAATTTCCTGTGGTACTATAAATATGGCTTGCAGTCTGATTAAAAGTTGAATCGCGATCGCCGAAGGCCCATATCCATTTTACTATTTTTCCAACTGGAGTATAGGAACTATCAATAAAAACACTTGGCGTACCTATACATGCCGGCGCTACCGTGAAACTTGCTATCGGGGCGCCTGCTGAAAAAATATGCTTTGTGACAGTGTCGTTGGCCCTGTTAACATCTGAACCCAAAGCCGTAAATACTCTAACAGTATAAAGATTACTTGTAGACAGATCCGAGGCTTCCTTAAAAGTAAATGTTAAAGAATCTCCTGGGAATATGGTTTTTTTAATAGTATCAAATACTGTAACTCCTGAATTTACACGGTATGCTATGGGAATAGTGTCAAGAGTCTTTGTACCATGGTTTACAATAATCGCCTTGACAGCATTGGCATTTGAGAGCCGGGAACAGGATGAAACAGGCGCGGTAATCTTATAAACTCCGATGTCCTGTGCTACAGCCTGTTTGCAGTAAAAAAACGCAGCTAAAGCGAACAAAGTCAAGTAAATTTTTCGTACTTGTCGTAGGGTAGTTTTCATAGGGTAATTTTAAAGTTAACAAAATAATTCTGAGGCGTTTTAATCCAAAGCTCACATAAAATAATAAGAGTTTAGCGTTCCACCTTTACCCCGGAAGAACAACAATGCATTAAAAAGGTTTATAGGAACCATTAAGAAATTTAGGGGACCAGGATAGAAAAAGAAATACGGTTATTTCAGGGTAATTACAAAATCCTTTATAGAACTCTGCATATCAGCCTTTACCATTTCACCATTAGAATAAGAAAATTGGTCATGCTTTTTCAAATAT
>Ga0134126_10003146_pt1 | contig 20609 bp, 21 predicted proteins | sample KB31752_FD_96881 | JGI IMG/M metagenome (GOLD analysis project Ga0134126, IMG submission 96881) | Terrestrial soil microbial communities with excess Nitrogen fertilizer from Kellogg Biological Station, Michigan, USA - KB3-175-2 | ecosystem: Environmental > Terrestrial > Soil > Unclassified ... | reverse complement strand
CCATGGATGCGCGCCGGAGCGGTACAATCCACCCCAAGGACGGGTAACGGATTGGGCGCAAGCAGGGCAATTGAAAACGCGAACCGCGGGGAAAGCCGCGCCGAATCGCGCACGCCGGAAACGGAGCTGATCCGCGAGGCCCAGGCTGGCAACCGCGCCGCCTTCGACGCCCTGGTCCGCCAGTACGAGCAGCAGGTGCTGCGCCTCGCGCTCCACCTCACCGGTAGCGAACACGACGCCGAAGACATCTACCAGGAGGCATTCCTCAAAGCGTACCGCTACATCGGCAATTTCCGCTTCGAGTGCTCCTTCTACACCTGGATCTATCGCATCGTCACCAATCTCTGCCTGGACCAGCTCCGCCGCCGCAAGACGCGCCGCGAAGACCAGGCCGTTATCGTCGATCACTCCGGCGACGAGATTGACATTCTGTCGTCGGTCTCCGACGACCGCTCATTCTCGAACCCAGCGAAAGAACTGGATCGCAAGGTGCTCGGCGCCCGCATCCAGGACGCGCTTTCCAAGCTCACGCCGCGCGAGCGCATGGTCTTTGAACTGAAGCATTACCAGGGTCTCCGTCTGCGCACCATCGGAGAGATGTTGAACACCACCGAAGAAACCGCCAAAAATACGCTGTTTCGCGCGACTAAGAAACTGAGATCGCAACTGGCGGGCCTGCGCTAGCAAAACGGCGCCGGCATCGAACTACTTTTTGAGGCTAAGAGGACGTTGAAATGAATTGCGAATTGGCCCATGAACGCATCGTCATGTCCGCCTACGGTGAACTGGCAGACGATGCTTCCCACGAACTCGACCGACACCTGGCCACGTGCACGGGTTGCGCCCAGGAGGAGCAGCAGTTCCGAGCCCTCCGCCTTTTGGCCGACGCCTATCCCGTACAAGACGCGGACCCGAACCTCGTAGCGCGCTCCCGCATGCGGCTTGAAGAGGCGCTCGACGCAATTCCTCCCAAGCGCTGGTTTGAGCGTGCCCTGCAGAAGCTGCGCAACAATGCGGCCGGCCTGCAGTCGGCTCCAATCGCCGCTTGCCTTCTGCTCATCGTCGGCGGAGGCGCGGGCTCGCTCGCCGGATATCACGTCGCCGCGGCGCACGCCTCGAAGGCTGCCGAAACCGCCGCGTCCGTACCGGCCCAGCCGCAGCAGACCGACGTGCAGCAGACGGCCACCGTGCAGCCGGCAATCACCGAGTTGGCCACGGCCCCGACAGAGATCGCGAACGTCTCCAGCATCGTCCGTCAGCCCAACAGCGAATTTGTTGAAGTGCACTACAACCAGCTCGTGCCCCAGGCCGTGCGCGGCTCGCTTGACGACCCGCAGATCCGGCAATTGCTGGTGCTCGCCTCGGCCAACGCCCCCAGTGCGGGGGTGCGCGACGATTCAGTCAGCCTGCTGGCGGCTGAGTGCCGCGCAGGCCACCACTGCCAGGGCGCCGGCATTCGGGACGCTCTCATGGTCGCTCTCCGCTACGACCGCAACGCCGGGGTGCGGCAGAAGGCGCTGGAAGGCCTGGAGCCCTACGTGGCCCAGGATCAGCGGGTCCGCGACGCCATTCTCGACGCGCTGCTCAACGACGCAGATCCCCACATCCGCACCGCCGCCATCGGCATTCTGGAGCCCGTGGAAGCCGACACCAGCGTGCGCCAGGTTCTGCAGTCCGTGGCCAACAGCGACCACAATCCTCGTATCCGCTCGGTATCGCGGCAAGTGCTAAGCCATGTAGGAGAAATCCAGTAGCCAGCGCCCGGCCGGCATCGCACAGAGCCTGCCGGGCGGTACATTTTCCGTAATTTTCCCAGGCAAACGGCTGTGCGGTGCGTCCAATGGAAGTGAGGGAGGACGCGAAATTCGATGGAAACTTTCCCTCAAGATAACGTAAAGTGGTGCCCGTCAACCCGACCAAGAGCGGGTGACGGCAAAGAAGAGCAGGAGAGTAACAGATGAAGTTCCTTTTGAGGCCGTACCAGACATTGGGAGCCGCGCTGCTTGCCCTTGGCGCAGTGGTCGCCGCCCCGCCCGGAGCGTCGGCGCAGACCGGCATTTCCCACCTCCTCCAGCAGTTGAACCCGCTCATTTCGCATTCCACCCCCGGCTACCTCGGGGTGCTGGTCACGGATGTGGATAGCGATTCCGCGCAGAAGCTCAAGCTCAAGGACACAAAGGGGGCCCTCGTCACGCTTATCGACCACGACGCCCCTGCCGGCTCGGTGCTTCACGTCAATGACGTGGTCCTCTCCGTCAACGGCGAAACCATCGACGGTGCGGAGCACTTCGGCCGAATGCTCAAGGAGATTCCCGCCGGAAAGAAAGTCACACTTATCCTCAATCGCGAGGGCGCGCAGCAGACCATCACCGTGCAACTGGTCGACCGCAAGGCGATGGAGCAGGATGTCTGGAACAAGATGAACTCCAGCACCTTCCCACCGCCGCCTTCGGGCATGGGCATTCTTACTGGCGGAGGCGACGGCGTCACGGGCTGGCATATGCCGCTGTTCACCTCAAGCCTTAACGTGGGTGCCCTCGTCGAGCCGCTCACCGGCCAGATGGCCGACTATCTCGGCGTCCCCTCCGGCGTCATGGTCAAGCAGATCGCGCGCAAGAGCGAAGCTGATACCGCCGGCCTCAAGCCCCACGACGTCATCCTGAAAGTCGGCACCGAGACCATCAAGACTTCAGCCGACTGGGACCGCGCCCTGCGATCGAACCAGGGCAAGGGCGTGCAAGTCACAATCCTGCGCGACCGCAAGCAGCAAACCCTGACCCTGCAGGTGGACTCCAAGCACCGCAGCCACGCACGCGCGATCTGGACTGACATGCCGCCGCAGGCCGGCGTTCCCGAACTCGCTGAAATCGGGTAACAGCCCGCCTGATCCAATCGATCTCCAGCAGGATCAAAGATCGGCCCGTCCTAGCTCTGCCTGGACGGGCACGCCCCTCAGCCCCTTCCCCTAAGGCACGGCAAGCTGCGGCACGTCCGTATACGGCTCCACCACCTGGATCTTGTAAACCACCGGCGCAGCCGCGCTGGGCACCCAGATCTCGAGCTGGTAAGAACCCGGCGACACGTCGTAAATGTAGTACATTCCATCCGGCCCGACTCTCGCAGGCGTCGTCCGTCCCTTTTCGTTGGCGATCGTAACGCGATACCCTGCGGCGGCGCTCTTGTCCTTGACATGCACCACTTTTCCCCGCACCGTCGCCGCGGCGTGGGCCGCCAGCGGGATTACCAGCAACCCCGCCCAGGCCGCCATCCTGCTCTTCAGATTCCTCCTCATGGATGCTGCCCCCCGTTCTGTGGCGCGGGCGTCATGGGCTGCGCCGTCACATTGGGCTGATACGGCTGCGAAGGACGGTGCAGCACGACCGGGGCCAGTTCGATCCGCTGTCCATTCCTGGTGATTGTGATTTCGTTGGTGGCCTTCGGGTTCAGGTCAACATAATGCGGATCGTACCCATCGTGACTGAACGAGAGCAGCGGCATCTCGGGCTTTCCGTCCACCCCGTTCGTGGTGTGTATGTCCAGCTTGAACTTGCCGTTCGGCAGCTCCTGGTAGAGCGGCGGATTCACTGCAATATCTTTCGCGTCCAGCGGCTGGATCGGGTGTCCACCATCCCCGATGAGCTGCCCCGAAACTTCGTATATTTCAAGTCCGCGGGACTGCTTGACCAGAGTCTGGTTGATGAGCAGCGCAATGCCCACGAGCGCGGCAAGGGCCCCTCCCAGCTTCAAGGCTCCTACGCTGAACGTGGCGCCCTGAATTCCGCCGAGATAGCGATACGCCAAGGCAGCCAAACCGGTGGCGAGCAGAAACGACGTGGTAATGGGAGGCACCGGATAGCGCAGCGGCAGCAACACTCCCCCAGCCAACCCGAGGAATGCAAAAGCCGCCACCACAATCTCATCCAGATACCAGTGCCGAATCTGATCCGCATCCGGGCCACCCGGCGGGGGCGAGGGCCTCTCATTCGCTCCTCCGGCCGATTCCGGCCGGTGATCCAGAACCTGATTGGAATCGCCCATGACACAACCCTCCTGCTTTCAGAGGAATGCGAAACAAAGGAGACCGGGGGAGAGAAAGGGTGCAGTGGCGCTGATTATGCGCACGGCGGGATGCGGGAAGCAAGCATAATCGCTCGCCGGGAACAGGAACGGTGGTGCGTTGCCTACTGCTTGTCGGTGAGGCTGCCTTTGCCGACCGACACCCAGCTTATGAGCACAACGGCGGTGCATCCCGCCAGGCCCACGAAAAAGAGCGTCTCAACCGTCCTCATTACAAATACTGCGACATGAAACCCCATGATCTTGACCCTCCGGACGGGTTACGCACATGTGCGATTCGTGCTGGCGCTATTTTACGCCCTTTTCCGGATTCCACGATCCCTGCAGCTTGCGCACGTAGAGAATCTGCCCCACGTGATACGCGCGGTGTGCGCCGATATGCGCGATGAGCGATGCGTTTTTGGCAAGGTCCGCGTCACTGGCGTTCTGCACTGCAGTCTCCCAGTCGGCCAGTTCCTGGTTCAGCTTCTTCACCAGATCGTTCCATTGGGCGGCGTCGAATTTGTCAAAGGTCTCGTTGTTGTTGCCGTCGAATTTGTCCAGCTTCTCACCCTTGAATCGCTGGAGCGAACGCGCGTCCCAATACCAGATGTGATAGGCGAGCTGGCCCACCGAGTGGGCGTCTTTGCCCGCGGGCTTCCACTGCGCCTGTTCCGCCGTCATGCCGTCCACGGCAATGGAAACGGGAACGAACCAATCCTCGGCGTTGTTGGTCGTGCGGAGCTGTTCCAATAGCACTCCGCGCAGATCGGTAGGCGGCTTTTTCGCCTGGCTCCAGGCGGCCAGAGGCAGAATCATCAACAGCAGGACGGAAATCTTCTTCATGGGGTGTGACCTCACGGGGTAAGTCGATTCCGGAAGTATAGCGCCTGGTAACCTCCGGCCCATGACAGGTTTCAACCGCTTCGTAACTTCGTTCTCCCTCGAGTGCACACAGTATGCGAACTATAGCTGCTGGAGTGCTCCGGAGAGGACCTGAGGATGACTAGAACGCAACAACCGGCTGCGGCCTTCATGGCTGTGGGGATGATCGGGCTTGGAGTGCTCGCACTGGCGTACCGCGATTTTGCACTTCAGTGGCAGCCTGTCGCTCCCTGGTTTCCGGGACGGACAGCCCTGGCGTGCGCGGCAGGCGTTCTCATGCTGATCTGCGGAGCAGGCCTGTTGTTCCAGCCAACCGCATCGTGGTCGGTACGCATGCTGTTCCCTTACGCGATCGTCTGGTTTCTGCTGAAAGTCCCTGCGCTGGTGGTCGCTCCCGGCATGGAAGCCGTCTGGCTTGGAGCCGGCGAGATCGCCCTGCTCCTGGCTGGAGTATGGACCCTCTTCGCGCGCCTGGCCAACCTGCCCGCTACCTCCCGCTTCGCGTTACTGCAGGGGGAGCGCGGAATCATCGCAGCGCGCATCCTTTTCGCAATCGCAGTAGTACCGATAGGGCTTTCCCACATCGTCTACGTGCAGGCCACACGCGATTTTGTCCCCGCGTGGCTGCCGTTTCGTACCGGGTGGGCTTACCTTACGGGTGCAGGCCAGATTGCTTCAGGGCTGGGAGTGCTCTTTGGCGTTCTGCCGCGCGCTGCAGCCTGGGCAGAAGCCATTCAGATCAGCCTCTTCACGCTGCTGATCTGGGTGCCCGCCACAATCGCCGGACCCCAGGTGCGCCTGAACTGGACTGCCTTGTGCATCTCATGGACCATCGGGGCTGCAGCCTGGGCCGTGGCTCAGAACACCACGCCATCGATGCGATCCGGCGCCTCAGCCAAACCGGAAGATGCACGTGTAGGAGCCGCTTCGGTGTAACCAATACGACCGGCTTCACAATCCAGGCTCAACGGTCACTCTGGCCCACACCACGATTCATTGGCCGGCAGGTTTGCGGCTGCTCCCCGGAGTCGGCAGCCAGCGCCTTCACTTCGCCTGGGTTGAGCACGCGGCGATAGACCCGCACCTCGCCGACATCTCCATTGAAGAAGATGCCGTCATCGCGCTGGGCGCCGATGAGCAGCGGGCCGGGGCTCGATCCCCACGGCGAGAGCCCATGGAATACCTGCACTTCCTGTCCATTGAGGTAGACGTGCAGCTCGCCCAGGGTCTGATCGAATACGGCCGCTGTATGCACCCACTTGTCCACCGGAAGTCCGCCTGAGTTCACCCAGTAATCGGTCCAGCGCGTTCCAAAGATGGTTGCGCCCCACTGCGCGTCGGGAGTGGGCCCAAAGCCCAGCCGCCACTGCGAACCCCAGCGGGGACCCACCTGCGATACCCATGCGGAGTAGGCAGCCGGAACGTGGGGACGAACCCACGCGCTGACTGAGATAGACCCCGCCGAATCGTAGTCGGGATTGCGCGGAATCTCGATCGACTCGCCCCTTCCGTTGAACCGGTATGACCTGTCGGGCCTGCCGAGCCGGTCCGGCGCAAGAACGGCTCCGTGCACCACCGGCTTTGCTGCCGGGTGGCACAGGTCGGTGGCCGATCCCTGCAGCGGGAGGAATGCGACCAGGCCGGTGTTCAGGTCGACCTTCGTCCCATAGCTGTTTTCCGCCGTGCCTGGTGCGGCAAAACTGGGAATCGCCCGCAGCCGATCCGCGTCGGCTTTTCTGCCCTGGGCGTCGAGCGCGGCGAGAAGGTTCTGGCGCTCCACGGGATCGAAGCGAAAATCGTCGGCGAACTCGGTGCGCAGACGCTCCCACTCCGCGGCGAGATTCTGCGATCCGGCCGATGACACGGCGTCAAGCATGGGCTGCGCGACTGACAGCAGCGGAAGAGGCTGGGTGTCGAACGCCGAGCCGAAACGGCGCGCCCATGCATGGCGGCGGCGCTGGGCTTCGCTCAGGTAGCGGCCGGGCCCAGTGTGCGCGGCGGAGTCCGCCTGGCCAAGGATCTCAAGCGCGCGGTAGAACGCACGAAAGCCCACCGAGCCATGCGTCTCGCCGGGGAAGATCTCGAAGTGGGTTTCGATATTGGGATTGGGGGCCGCCTCAAAGGTCTTGGCGAAGCGCATGGCACCCACTGCGATATCCGCCTCTTCATCGCCTCCATTGCCGAGGAAGACAAAGTGAGGCCCGGCAGCGGGATTCGCCAGCGCGTCTGCCAGCCGCGCCACAAACCGCTCGTCGAGGCCGTAGCTGGGGCTGAGGGCGATGTTGGCTTGAAACACATCGGGGCGGCGAATGAAGGCATACAGCGCGAACATGCCGGCATTTGAGTGGCCGGCGAGAATGCGGTAATTGCCGATAGGGTACTCCGCTTTGATATGGGGGATGAGCTCATCGGCGAGGAATGCAAGAAAGCGGTCGGATGGGCCGTCGGCAAATGCGGAGCCCGAGAAGGTGGGGGTCAGGTCGCGTCCGCGATCCTTGTTGACGACGCCCACCACCACCATGGGAGGCAGGCGCCCGTTGCCGGAGAGGTTGTCGACCGCCGCCGTCACCTTGCGGAAGTTCCATTCGCCGTCAAGCAGCACCAGCAGTGGTGTGCCGGGTTTCACCGGCTGTGGAGCGGATACCAGGATGGTGCGCTGCTCCTGAAGGACCTTGGAGTCGATGACTTCGCGCTTGCCGATGGTGAGACCGTAGTCCTGCGCTACGGCGGAGGCAGTGGCAATGGCAACCAGGAATGAGGTGAAGATGGCGTAGGTTCGTAGGGTAGACATCTTGCGCTCCCGTCTCCGCGAGCCTGCTCCACCGGCCTGCAGGCTGACAGGCCATCATAGACCCGTTCCCTGGGGATCGCCTGTGAAGTGTGAGGGTTGCGGCGGGCTACTGTTTGTATCGGCTCATATCGAGGTGGGGATGGGGGGTGCGCGGGTTCATCTCGCGCAAGGCGCCGAGGACGATGCCCGCCACGGCCAGGTCGCGATACCACTTGTGATCCGCGGGGATGACGTACCAGGGGGAGGCATCGGTTGAGGTTCGACGCAGGGTCTCCTCGTAGATTTTTTGGAACTGCGGCCACCGCTTTCGGTCTTTGAAGTCGGAGCGCTCGACCTTCCAGTGCTTGTCAGGATTGTCGAGGCGCTTGCGGAAGCGGGCGGTCTGCTCGTGGCGGCTGATGTGGAGGAAAAACTTGCGAATGACCAGGCCGTTCTCCGTCCATGCGCGCTCCACGTCGGCGATCTGGCGGAGGCGCATCCGGCCCTCTTCACGAGGGATGTCGCCTCGCGCGACGCGTGCGATCACGTCTTCATATTGCGAGCGATTGAAGACGCCGAGCTCGCCATTGGCGGGAAGGGCACGGTAGACGCGCCAGAGGTAGTCGTGCTCGAGTTCCTCGCGGTCGGGAGCCTTGAACGAGACCACCTTGCAGTGCTGGGGATTGACGCCGGTGAAGACCTTTTTGACGACGCCATCCTTGCCGCTGGCGTCCATTCCCTGGAGGATGACGAGCAGGGCGCGCTGGTTCTCGGCGGCGAGGGCCGCGGCCAGGTCGTCGATTTCTTCACGGTACTGCTTGAGCTGGCGGTGGTCGGAGGGTTTGTCGGGGCAGTAGGCGGTGGCGTCGGCCGGCAGGTGGGAGAGGCGGACTTTGCAGCCAGCCAGAACCCGGTATTTCTCCCAGTGATCGAGGGGAATCAACGCGTGTCGCACCTTAAAGGGTTGGATGAGCCCAGTGGCGGTGACGGCGGTCACGGTTCTACCGAGATGAGGCGGGACAGCAGGTCCTTCGCTCCGCTCAGGATTACGGGGTTGATGCGTGAATGGTTGGCTCGGTCCTGGCCTGCACTTCGTCGCGGGTGACGCCGGGGGCGAGTTCGCGTAGTTCGAGGCCGGTTTCGGTTACATCGAGCACGCAGAGGTCTGTGATGATGCGGCCGACCACGCCTGCGCCGGTGAGGGGAAGCGAGCAGGTGCGCAAGATCTTTTTCTCGCCGTCTTTGGCGGAGTGCTCCATGAGGACGACGACGCGGCGCACGCCGGCGACCAGGTCCATGGCGCCACCCATGCCTTTGACCATCTTGCCGGGGATCATCCAGTTGGCGAGGTCGCCGCGTTCGGAGACCTGCATGGCGCCGAGGATGGCGAGGTTGATGTGGCCTCCGCGGATCATGGCGAAGGAGTCGTAGCTGGAGAAGTAGCTTGCGCCAGGGAGCGCGGTCACGGTCTGCTTGCCGGCGTTGATGAGGTCGCAGTCGATTTCTGCCTCGGTGGGAAATGGGCCGATGCCGAGCAGGCCGTTTTCAGAGTGCAGGGTGACGTGGATGTCCGAGGGAATGTAGTTGGCCACCAGGGTGGGGATGCCGATGCCGAGGTTGACGTAGAAACCGTCTTCAAGTTCCTGCGCGGCGCGCTGCGCCATTTGTTCCCGAGACCATGCCATGGGTTACGCCTCTCGCGTGGTGCGTTTTTCGATGCGCCGTGAAGGGTTGGGATTGTGCACGATGCGCTGCACAAAGATTCCGGGAGTGTGGATCTGATCGGGTTCGAGCTCTCCGGGGTTGACCAGGATCTCGACCTCGGCGACCGTGACGCGGCCCGACATGGCTGCGCCGGGGTTGAAGTTGCGCGCGGTCTTGCGATAGATCAGGTTGCCGAAGGTGTCGCCTTTCCAGGCTTTGACGAGCGCGAGGTCAGCGCGAATGCCGCGCTCGAGGATGTAGGTATGGCCGTCGAATTCGCGATGCTCCTTGCCGTCGGCGATCATGGTGCCGACGCCGCTGCGGGTGTAGAAGCCGGGAATGCCTGCTCCGCCGGCGCGCATGCGCTCGGCAAGCGTGCCCTGGGGGCTGAACTCGACTTCAAGCATGTTGGAGAGAAACTGGCGCTCGAACTCGCGATTCTCGCCCACGTAGCTGGAGATCATTTTGCGGATCTGGCGGGTTTCGAGCAGTTGTCCCAGGCCCCAGGCGTCTACGCCGGCGTTGTTGCTGGCCACGGTGAAATCCTTCTTACCGGTGTTGCGCAAGGCGTCGATGAGCGCCTCGGGGATGCCGCAGAGGCCGAAGCCGCCCACGGCGATGGTCATGCCATCCTCTACAATCCCTTGCAGCGCCGAGCGCGCGTCAGGATACAGTTTTGATTTGGCCAAAGGGAAGACCTTTCCGGCGAACCGATCGTATGGTTCGAGCCCGCAAAGTAGTATGCGAGGCGGCCCTTTGCTCGCGCAATAGGCGGGGGCATCGAGTGGAGGATGCCGGTGCTGCGATGCGTGCGGGCTTGGTCGCGGGGGAGATGGCCCGATGACAGACAGGCCTGCCGTGGGGCCGGAGATGGCTGGGGAACCTGCCGCGCTTCGTCTGCGGCACGTTCCGAACGCGGTTTCCGCAGTGGTGCTGTTTACGGTGCGCCTGCTCGCGGCCGTGCTGCAATTGCGGATCGTGGACCGGCATTGGGGCGGCGGCTACACCGGCCTGAATGCGTTGGGAAACCAGGTGCTGCTGTTCGTTACGCTGCTGGAGCTGGGGCTTTCGCAAGCGGCGATCACGCTGCTCTACGAGCCTCTGCTGAAGCACAACTATCCGCGCGTGTCGGCAATGATCTCCGCGTTGCGCCACGATGTTCGTCTGCTGGCCGGGGCGGGCGCGGTGGTGATCTTTCCGGCGGTTGCGCTGTATGCGCGATCGATTCGGGGCGGATTGCCGTACGGGCTGGTGGCCGGGACGTTGGCCTGTATTGCGGTTTCCGGTTTTGTGCAGCTGATGGCGATTCACTTCCAGGCCTATCTGAACTCCGCCGAGCAGATGGACAAGGTGAATTACACCTTTGCGGCGGGTTACCTGTTGAAGACGGCGATCGGGCTTCCGCTGGCGCTCTATTGGGACAACTACCTGTTGCTGCCGGCGGCGATCGCGGCGCTGACGGCAGGCGAGTACCTGTCGCTGCGCATCGCCTTTACGCGAGGGTTTCCGCAGTTTCGTTCCGGCGATTGGAGGGACGCAGCGGGCGAGATCCGCGGGCGCGCGCGTTTTGTCCTGATCCAGAAGATCGCCGGGCTGGCCTACTACCAGTCGGATTTCGTGATCCTGTCGGTCACCACATCGCTGGTGACGGTGCGGAACTACGCGAAATTCCAATATGTCTCGGCGGCGTTGCTGAGCGTGGTGGGGCTGGTCGCGGCCTCGCTGACGACGTCGCTGGCGCGCCGGCAGTTGCATCGGCCGGTGGAGAGCGGCAGGAAGCAATACGTGACCGCACAGTTCGCCATCTGCATTGCCGGGGCGGTGCTCATGGTGGCTTTCTGGTTCACGGCGCGCACCATCGTGGAGATTGCCTTCGGGGCCGACCCTGCGGTGAGCTCGACCGCCGTCGTCCTGTTCGGGATCGCGCTGTTTCTCAACATCGTGAAGGCCGTCGATGACGTGTTCATCGTGGTGAAGGGGGCGTTCCACATCGGCTGGTGGATTCCGGTCGTGGAGGTTCCCGTGTACGTGATCGGCGGGGCAGTGCTGTCGCGGCGCATGGGGATTCCCGGAATCCTGGCCGCATCGATTGCGACCAACGTTTTGATTTCGATCCTGCTGAAAGGGACGGTGCTGCCTGCGCCCGTGTACGACAGCACGCGTTTGCAGTGGTACGCCACGCGCGCTGCGAACATGGCGAAGGCGATGGTCGCGGTGGCGCCGCTGGCGCTTTTCTATTGGCTCGCGCCACGCGTACTGCACCCGGCGTGGCTGCGGTTTGGTGTAACCAACCTGGTGGCACTTGCGTACATGGCCGCGGCCATTCGGTGGCTGGCTCTGCGAAAAGCGATGGGAGATGGGCTGGTGAGTGGAGGCTGAAGTCCGGGCCCACCGGAAAACGATCTCGTAGAACACGTGCCGGCGCGATTGTGATTGGGATGGGAGAGATCTACGTTGGAAACGGTCGTGCTAAAACAGCAATAGACGCATGTGCGGCCGCTACTACAGACGCTCAGACAAGCAGCAGATCGCCGAGGCGTTTCGCCTGGGGCTGCCCACCACGTTTGAGATTCTGCCTTCGTTCAATGTGTGCCCGCAGAGCTTTCAGCCTATTGTGCGGCTCGACGAGGAGAGCGGCGAGCGCGAGCTGACGCAGGCGCGGTGGGGACTGGTTCCGTTCTGGGCCAAAGACCCCAAGATCGCCTACAACACCATCAATGCCAAGGCGGAGACGCTGAGCACCAGCCCGGCATTTCGCGAGGCGTTAAAGCGCCGCCGCTGCCTGGTGCCGCTCGATGGATTTTACGAATGGGAGCCGAGCGGCGGGAAAACCAAGCAGCCGTATGCGGTCAGCCTGACGTCCGGCCGCCTGTTCGGGGTTGCGGGGCTATGGGATCGCTGGAAGGACAAGGCGAGCGGCGAATGGCTGGACACGTTCACGGTGATCACAACCGATCCCAACGAAGTGATGGAGCCGTTTCATAACCGCATGCCGGTGATTCTGCGGCCGGAGGATTTCGAGCGCTGGATGGAACCGGGCGATCCGGCGCGGTTACCCGTGGACCTGTTGCGCCCTTATCCAGCGGAGGAGATGACGGCGTGGAAGGTTGGCGCCGCGGTGGGCAACGTGCGCAACGATCATGCGGGGCTGATCGCGCCGCTCGAGGAGCCCGCGCAGAGCTCGCTTTTTTGAGGTCACTCGCTTGCCAGCCACGCGGCGGCGCATGAAATACTGCGAGGTGCCTTCTCCGGCATAAATTCTCTGCCTGGTGGTATCAGCCTTGGAACGTAAGCTCTATACGGCCCGCCTTGAACGCAAGGACTGCATCTCTGAAGCTGCTCAATGCTTTCATTTCGAGTTTGTGGTGGAAGATGTCGATGAGTTTCCATACACCTCGGGGCAGTTTGTTTCTACGGTGGCGCCCGATGCCAATGGCAAGCAGCAGACGCGGGCGTATTCCATTGCGTCGGCGGCGCGCGCCAATCGCTTCGATTTGTGCGTGAACCGCGTGGAAGGCGGCTTCTTTTCCAATCACCTGGCGGACCTCACCGACCTGCCGCCGGGCGGCAAGGTGAAGATGCATGGGCCGCACGGGCACTTTGTGCTGCATTCGCCGATCACGGATTCCATCTTCATTGCGACCGGAACGGGCATCGCGCCGATGCGCGGCTTTGCCCAATGGCTGTTTCCAGAGGACGGCTCGGACCGCAGCGAAGGCAAGGACATCTGGCTGGTCTATGGCACGCGCTACGAGTCGGAGCTCTATTATCGCGAAGAGTTTGAGGCGCTGGCGGCGAAGCATCCAAATTTCCACTACATCACGACGCTCAGCCGCGCCGATGAAAGCTGGACCGGGCTGCGCGGATACGTGCAGGACCACGTGGCGCGCATTGTGGAAGAGCGCGCCGCGCGACTGGGGCAGACGCTGCCTCTTCCGGCGATCGATCCGGCGACACCGGCCAGCGAGCTCAAGTTCGACATCTATGCGTATATCTGCGGCCTGAACAACATGGTGAGCGGGGTGCGCGACAAGCTGACCAGTTATGGATGGCACCGGAAGCAAATCATCTTTGAGCGGTACGACTGACGCACTGGGGTACGATTACGGCTGCAGCAGCGGGATACATTGGCGTGTGCGGAAGCCGCAACGGTGGCCGCCGATTCGGAATGTGGTGCGGGCACACTCTTTCCAGAAGCAACCGCAGGTCCTTCGACTCCTCGCTGCGTTCGTCGCTCTGGATGACAGCGGGGTTATTCGATGCGATCTTCTGATATACGACGCTAGAGATTGAACAGCTCGCGGAGGCGGCGCGTCTGGGAGCGGCTTACCGGGATTTCGGTCTGCTTCTTGTCGTTCATGCGGAGCTGGTAGCTGGACTTGAACCATGGCACCACTTCGCGGATGTGGTTGATGTTGACCACGAAGCCGCGATGCGCGCGCCAGAACAGCGCCGGGTCGAGCAGGTCGAGCAGTTCCTCAAGCGTGCGGCACTTCGACTGGCCTTCGAACTGCTGGGTGACGACGCGAATGACGCCCTCGTCGATGGCGGCGTAGCAGATCTCGCCCTGGTCGACCAGCAGCAGCCGGCTCTGCGCCTGCACGATGAGTTTGGCGGGCTGGTGCGCCGCCTGGGGACGGTTCAAGAGGCGCAGCAACGTGTCGATCTGCGCGGAGGGCGCGGGTTGGGCGGGACCGGCGGCGATGCGTCCCTTCACCCGCTCGATGGCCTGTTCCACTCGCTCGCGGTCGAACGGCTTGAGCAGGTAGTCCACCGCATTTACGTCGAAGGCCCGGACGGCATACTGGTCATAGGCCGTGGCAAACACGATGTGCGGAAGCGGTTCTTCTTCTGCGCCCGGGTGCATGCGCGCGCGAGCTTCGCTTTGCTCGCGGAGTCGTTTGATGACGGCGAACCCGTCGAGGCCGGGCATTTGCACGTCGAGGAAGACCAGGTCGGGCCGATGCTCTTCGATCAGGTTCACGGCTTCGATGCCGTTGGTGCCCTGCGCGAGCACCTCGACGCCGCCCACCGAGTCGAGAAGATACTTCAACTCGTCGCGGGCCAGTTGCTCGTCGTCAATGATGAGGGCTGAGAGGGTCATGCCGAATGTTCATTGTAGGAAGCAGCCCCGTGGCATGTCACGCTCCGACCCTGCAGGCGGTGAGGCAGCCTGTACCGGCGGCGCTTCAGTCCTTCATGACGTGCAGCCGTGACGGCATGTGGTCTACCGCAAGTTCATGGCCGCAGCGGGTGCAGAACTGGTCAGTGGCGCGCACGGTGCGGAAGCAGTTGCCGCAGCTTGCGGTGAGCTGGTAATTGCACTGCGGACAGAAGTGGAAGTCGCTCTGCACCATGGTGCCGCAGGCGGCGCAGCGAGCGACCAGGGGCTGGCGCAGCAGGAAGTAGAGCACCGCTCCGATGCCTCCCGGCATGACGAAGCAGATCAGCATCCAGAATCGCGCGCTCATCGAGCGGCGGGGCGCATCCTTGCTGACGTAGCCGATCATCAGGAAATAGAGCGACGCCAGCACACCCCAGGAGACATTGAAGTAGATGCGGAACCCGATGGGAGGCCGCGTGTGATGGTGCTGCTGTGGGAGCACCATCCAGAAGTAATATTCGACGGCCACAAAGGCCGCGATGGCAATGAGGATGGACCACAGCGGGATCAGCCGCGCATCGTCTTCTCCGCCGATTTTGTCTAATTTGTCTAATTCCCGCATGGTCAATCTGAAGGCCCTGGCTGCTGCCGGAGCTCACTCCTGAAAATAACTTCCGTATAGAAATGGACGGGGGGGGAGCCGGGGAAGTTGCGCTGCCCCTCGGCGAGCCCGGCCTTTCCCGGTTCACTCCTCGACGCCGCCCTTGGACGGCGCCGAGGAGATTACTCTTTATTTGCTGAACTTTACGTAGCGTCGCCCGGCATACAGGCGGAATCCGCCGCCGGGGTCGGCTGTGACCTGGAGCGGCCGCGGACGCTTCAAGTCTGAGTCATCGGAGGTATCCACGGTAAGGACGTCATGGGCACCCACGTCCGTAACAACCAACTTGTTGCCGGCGATGAACCCCACCCCGTAGACGCCAGCCGGCAAGTCCTGGCCACCGACCTTCAGCGGAGTTTCAGTGATGAAGTACGCCTGGTACTTGGATTGGACGTCGCTCGAGTAGCCGCTTGTATCCACAAGCGTTGCAAGCATATAGGATCCGTCGGCGAACTTTACGCCGCCCGAGTTACGCTTCTGCGCGGGGGCAGCCTGGCCCTTGTACCAAAGGGTCGCCGGCAGTAGGGTCTGGGTGTCGGCGGCCGCGAGCACCTTGTCGCCGCCTTGCGCGGTTGCACGTCCTGGAGCCGCCGCGAACACCGCTGCCAGCCCCGCCAAAACGAGAAACTTCCCGAAGCCTTTCAAAATCATTCGTGCCTCCATGAAGTACTCCTGATTGCGACCGGAGTATAACGCATTTCATAGACGGAGTCGTATCCATCAGCCGGATGAGCCTCGATCATGCGGGGCGGCCGGCTTCAGGAATATACAGGTCCACATAGTCGTTCACCGGTATGGCGTCGAGGCGCGGCGCATCGAGCGAGGCGTCGAGAATGCGCTGCTGCTGGGCCTGAGGGAAGCGCCGTCTCAGGTTGGTGCGGAACTTCTCCACCAGCAGTGGGAGGCCTTCGTCACGCCGGCGGCGATGGCCGATGGGATACTCGACTGTCTCCTCGAGCACCGTGCCGTCGCTGAGTTCCACGCGCAGCGAGTTGGCAATGGAGCGCTTCTCCGGATCGTGATAGTCGCGCGTGAACTGCGCCTCTTCGACGCAGGTGGTGCGGTCGCGGATGGCGTCGATGCGCGGCCCCCACGTGGGGTCCTTTGCAACGGCGTCTTCGTAATCGGCGGCGGTAAGGCGGCCGAAGAGGAGCGGCACGGCGATCATGTATTGGACGCAGTGATCGCGGTCGGCGGGGTTGTCCAGCGGGCCTTTCTTGTCGATGATACGCAGGCAGGCCTCGTGCGTGCGGATGGTGATCTTTTCGATGGCAGCGGCGGTGAGGCCGCGACGGGCGAGCTCCTGGTGCAGCTTCATGGCGCATTCGACCGCGGTCTGCGAGTGGAATTCGGCCGGGTAGCTGATCTTGAACAGCACGTTCTCCATGACGTAGGAGCCGTAGGGGCGCTGGAATTTGAAGGGCTGTCCGCGGAACGAGACGTCGTAGAAGCCCCAGGTTTTTGCGGTCAAGACCGAGGGGTAACCCATCTCGCCGGCCCTGGCCATCAAGGCAAGACGGACGGCGCGGCTTGTGGCGTCGCCGGCCGCCCAGCTTTTGCGCGAGCCGGTATTGGGCGCGTGTCGATAGGTGCGCAGGCTCTGGCCGTCTACCCACGCGAGCGAAAGGGCATTGATGGTCTGCTCGCGGGTGAGGCCGAGCAACTGGCATACGACCGCGGTGGAGGCGACCTTCACCAGAACTACGTGATCGAGACCGACCTTGTTGAAGGAGTTTTCCAGCGCGATGCAGCCTTGGATCTCGTGCGCCTTGATCATGGCGGTGAGCACATCGCGCATGGTGAGGGGCGCGCGGCCTTCGGCGAGATTGTTGCGCGAGAGCCAGTCGGCGACGGCGAGAATTCCGCCGAGGTTGTCGGAAGGGTGGCCCCACTCGGCGGCCAGCCAGGTGTCGTTGAAGTCGAGCCAGCGGATGATGGTTCCGATGTTGAAGGCGGCCTGTACGGGATCGAGGACGTAGCCGGTGCCGGGCACGCGCGCGCCGTTGGGCACGATGGTGCCGGGTACGATGGGGCCGAGCAGCTTGGTGCAGGCGGGGTATTCGAGGGCTTCGAGGCCGCAGCCGAGCGTATCGATGAGGCATGCGCGAGCGGTGGAGTAGGCGAGGTCGCTTTCGATTTTGTAGTTGAGGGCGTAATCGGCGATATCGATGAGGACCTGATCGGGCTGCGGGCGTTCGTTCGAAATGTGGGACGACACAGTATCTCCTTCGTGCGTGGTCACGATACTTTTAGTTGGAAGAGCAGTTCATTCCGGAGTTGAATGTCGCTTCGTCTACCTTGAGCATCTCTGCCACTGTGATGGTGTAGACACCTCCGCAGGCTTCTCTCCAGTTGTTGTAGCCTTGCTCGTAGTCCGGCAAGGTTCGCCCCTGTTCCAGCAACCTTGTGACGCTTCGGTCCAGGGCATCTTTAGTGAATGGCGCGTGGCCAATGGTTGTGGGGCTCGGGCCGCCCGAACAGTTCTTTAGCTCAATTCCATCCAGGCGTACGTGAACGATCACGCCGAGTTTTGGAAGGCTCTCTACACGCAGAACGGTGATCGTCGAGGACTCCTCACCCTTGCGCGTCCGATACGCCCACACCTGACCTGGACTGTACTTTGCGTCCGTGACGGTTTGCGGCTCCGCGCATTTCCTGGTGGGCGAATCCGGTCTTTGCCGCGCCGCTGCAACTCCGCAGACTAGAAGCAGCAGGAACACAGCGCGCCAAACGCGATGTTTGTCCATAGGACCCTCGTTTCCAGCCGGCCAGAAGCCAGTAGCCTGGCTACGCCCGATCGTCGATTGGCACAAAGGCTCGCGGCTCGGGGCCGGTGTAGATTGCCGAGGGGCGGATGATCTTGCCGTCGCGGCGCTGCTCCATCACGTGCGCACACCAGCCAGCGGTGCGGGCCATTACGAAGATGGGCGTGAACAGGTCGATGGGAATGCCCATCATGTGGTAGGCCACGGCGCTGAACCAGTCCAGGTTCGGGAACATGCGTTTGGCGTCGCGCATGACGGTTTCAATGCGGTCGGCGACTTCGAAGTGCCACATGTGCCCGGACGATTGCGCCAGGCGGCGCGCCACCTCCTTGATGATGTCGCTGCGCGGATCGCTGATGGTGTAGACCGGATGGCCGAAGCCGATGATGACTTCGCGTTGCTCGATGCGGCGGCGGATATCGGTCTCGGCCTGGTCGGCCGTGCGGTAGCGGTGCTGGATTTCAAGCGCGACTTCGTTGGCGCCGCCGTGCTTGGGCCCCTTGAGCGCGCCGATGGCGCCGCAGATGCAGGAATAGAGATCGGAGCCGGTGCCGGCGATCACGCGCGCCGTAAACGTGGATGCGTTGAATTCGTGCTCGGCATAGAGAATGAGCGACAGGTTCATGGCCTGTACCCACTCTTTGCGCGCAGGCTCGAGGTGGAGCATGTGCAGGAAATGCGCGGCGATGGTGTCGCCGCCCACTTCGACGTCAATGCGCCGGCCGTGGCGCGCGTACTGGTGCCAGTAGAGAAGCATGGAGCCCATTCGCGCCAGCAGCGAGTCGGCAATCTCGATAGCGTCTTCCTCGTTGTGATCGGGCGCTTCGGGGATCGCGCAGCCGAGTACGCTGACGCCGGTGCGCAGCACGTCCATGGGATGCGCCGCGGCCGGCAGCAGCTCGAGGGCCTGCTTGACCGCAGCGGGAAGGCTGCGCATCTCGACAAGCAGTCTTTTGTATGCGACCAGTTCGCTCGCGGTGGGCAGATTGCCGTGCACCAGCAGGTAGGCCACTTCCTCGAACTCGCAATGCGCGGCCAGGTCATGGATGTTGTATCCGCGATAGTGCAGGTCGTTGCCCGTGTGGCCCACCGTGCAGAGGGCCGTGTTTCCTGCAGGCGTGCCGGACAACGCTACTGATTTCTTGGGCTTAAAAACAGGAGGTATTTCGGTCTGGCTCATGCTCACTCCAGCGAGTTCGACGCTAAAGGATCAGCCGGTTGGGTGGCAAGTTGTATCGGCACTGCAGTTTGACGTCATGGAAGGAACCCGCCTCGATCTGAATTGACGCGGGGATCGGCGTTGGTTGAGGCGCGCGACATGTGCAGACGATGAAGATGTAGCGACAATCCCGTGACAACCCCGACATGCTGGAGACACTAAGGTGACTTCAGATCGGAGGAGAAAACTTCGATCCGTTCGCGATAGACCCCAGGGCGAACTAAGGAGGTTTATATGTTGCACGTTCGTCGCAACTCGGCGCTCGCCGAGGTGTGTGGGTTCTTACTGGCACTAACGATGGTCTATAGTGTCGCTGCTTATAGTGAGACTCCGGATGGCGATAATGCCACGACTCTGGGGTCAACCGTTCCCTCCAATGGAGATGTGAATCCTTATGGCATCGCGCGCGTTCCCCGGACGGTCGGCCGTCTCGTGGAAGGCCGATTCCTGGTGAGCAATTTCAATAACGCTGCAAATGAACAAGGCACGGGTACGACGATTGTGCAGATGCAGCCCAATGGCGCCATGCAGTTGTTTGCGTGGATCGACGCAAGCAAGGTCTCGTGTCCCGGAGGCATCGGGCTGACCACGGCGCTGGTCGCGATGAAAAACGGCTTCGTGGTTGTGGGAAGTTTGCCCACAACGGATGGAACTTCAGCCACCGCGAAGGCGGGTTGCCTGATCGTCCTCAACAGCGACGGGAAAGTGGTGGAGACAATCTCCGGGCACCACATCAATGGTCCCTGGGACATGACCGCCGGCGAAGTTGACGGAGCGTTCGTGTTGTTTGTCACCAACGTGCTGAACGGAACGGTCGCCGCGGGCGGGAAGATCGTCAACATGGGAACAGTCGTGCGGCTATTCTTCACGGTTCCCAAAAGCGGGCCACCTGTATTGAAGGACAGCATGGTGATCGCGGACGGCTTTCCGGAGCGTACCGATCCCGCGGCCCTGGTCATCGGTCCCACGGGTGTTGCAGTCGATTGGGGGACGGGCGATCTGTTCGTTGCCGACAGCATCGATAACAGAATTGCGGTGATTCATAAAGCGCTGGTTCGGACAAGCGCCACCTGGAAGGGCGCGACTGTCTCGAAGGGCGGGGCATTCAACGATCCGCTGGGCGTCTCCCTGATGGGACACAACCTGTTTGTGGCAAACGGGGACGACGGCAAACTCATTACCGTGGACGTGCGCACCGGCAAGCAGGTGGATGTGGACCTGGTTGACGCTTCCGGAGGTCCGCCTCCGGGATCCGGGGCGCTATTCGGGCTCTGGGCGACGAACGGTGGAGTCTACTTTGTGGACGATGCCACGAACACGCTCAACCTGCTGCATTGAGGTGTCGCGATTGAATTCCGTTGCGTGCACTCTGGCGACAGGGTGCACGCGGCGGTGCAAGATAGCGCCTGCTACTCCTTGTTCTTCGCAAACAGCGCATCGAGCTT
>Ga0134126_10003145_pt1 | contig 20622 bp, 16 predicted proteins | sample KB31752_FD_96881 | JGI IMG/M metagenome (GOLD analysis project Ga0134126, IMG submission 96881) | Terrestrial soil microbial communities with excess Nitrogen fertilizer from Kellogg Biological Station, Michigan, USA - KB3-175-2 | ecosystem: Environmental > Terrestrial > Soil > Unclassified ... | reverse complement strand
CGTGAACCTGGGCGACCAACGTGAGGCGCTCAGTCTCCTGGATCAGGTGTTGAGGTAGGGCGTTGATGTACGAAATGGATGTAGGGGCAGGTTTTACAAGCCGCAGCACTGCCGTTCAGTGGTGTTTTCGCTGGTCAAATACGGCGCGCCCGAAGAGATTCGAACTCCCAACCTTCTGATCCGTAGTCAGATGCTCTATCCATTGAGCTACGGGCGCTTGTTCTGTTATCGGCCAGCATAGAATCCGACCGTCCGCGGAGGCTCCGGGATTCGAACCCGGGAGGGGGCGTAACCCCCAACCGCATTAGCAGTGCGGCGCCATAGACCAGACTAGGCGAAGCCTCCCGGGGCCTGTCGAGGCCGCCAGGCAAGCAGGGTACACAGCGTGCGCGTGATCAGGCAAAGCGGGTAGCCGATCGAGCGCCGCCGTCATCGCCCCTGGTCAACCCGAGGATCGCCAGACTGTCAGACCCCCGTCGTAATGTCCGACCCATGAATGAGCCACTGGTCGAGATGGTCGCCGGGAAGCCGCAGGCGCGGCTGAGCCCCCTGGTCGCTGGCTACACGGGCTACCGCATCGAGCGGGCACGACCCGGCGTGCACCGCGGCCTGCCGTCGCGTCACCTGACTTTCATCGTCACCCTGACCGGCACGGTCGATCTCACGACCATGCCCGACCCGGCACAGCCGCCGGCGTCGTTCACCACACTCGTCGGCGGACTGCACGCCGCCCCAGCGCAGATCAGTCATGACGGCCACCAGCACGGTATCCAACTGAACATCACCCCGCTGGGCGCCCGGGTGCTGCTCGGGCTACCCGCCGGTGAACTGGCCAACACCGTTGTCGAACTCGCCACGCTGCTGGGGCCGGTCGCCGGCGAGCTTGTCGAGCGGCTGCGCGCGGCGAGCACATGGACAGACCGCTTCCTCGATCTGGACGCCGTGCTGAGCCGGATCGCCCGGCAGCGCGACGGCCCCGCGCCGGAACTCGGGTGGGCCTGGCGCCGGTTGGCGGCCAGCCACGGTCGCGTCGAGGTGGCCTCTCTGGCCAGCGAAGTCGGCTGGAGTCGGCGCCACCTGAGTGCACGATTCCGGCGCGAGTTCGGCCTGACGCCCAAGGTGGCGGCCCGAGTGATGCGTTTTGAAGTCGCGCACCGGCTGCTTCACGCACCGCAGCGGCCCGGTCTGGCCGACGTCGCGGTCCGCGCGGGGTTCTACGACCAGGCCCACCTGTACCGGGAATGGCGGGAACTGGCCGGCTGCACGCCGTCGCGGTGGCTTGCTGAGGAGTTCCCATCTGTCCACGACAGTGCGCCTGAAGGGAGGACATTCTCGACGGTATGACAGACACTCCAGCACCCACGATCTGGCCCGCGCTGGCCTATGCCGACGCGCCGGGCGCCATCCGCTTCCTGGTGGAGGCCTTCGGCTTCGTCGAAACCCTTGTCGTGCCCGGCGGCGACAGCCGGGAGATCGCCCACGCCGAGCTACGGTGGCCCGAAGGCGGTGGGGTCATGCTCGGCTCGGCCTCGGACGACAAAGAAGTCGAGCCGCGGAAACCAGGCACGGCGTGCATCTACGTGGTCACCGACGCACCCGACGCACTGTTCGACCGAGCCACCGCGGCGGGCGCGGAGGTCGTCCGCGGGCTCAGAGACGAGGACTACGGTTCGCGCGGGTTCACCGTGCGCGACCCGGAGGGCAACTCATGGAGTTTCGGCACCTAGCGCGGGACCTGACGGTGCACCGGTAGCCGGGCACGGATATCAACTGTCCCGTGGACGAGCATCGACGCCGAGGTTGGGCAGGCCCTCGACCCGGACTGGACCACCGTTGTCTCGGGCGGCCCCCGCGGGTACGACGTCGCGCCCGGCTGCCCCGTTTCGCACTGCGCCGTCGACGGGCACTGCCGGCGTAGGCGCCTGCTGCCGCGCCGCGACCCGGGCCGGGGTTGCGGGAGCAGGTCCAGACCGCAGGAACAGTGCTCCCAGCGCGGCCACGGCAGACAGGCCGGCGGCGATCAGCAACAGGTCGTCCAGCGCGCCGACGAATACCCGCAGCTGGGTCTGCTGGTAGGTGGCGTAGACGCCCAGCCAGTCCGGGACGGCCGGGCCGCCGATATGCGGGGTAGCGGTATCGCCCGGCAGCAACGCGGCGCGCCCGGCCATCTGCTCAGCCGACTGTTTGATGAAGATCGCGGTGAGCACTGCCAATCCCAATGCCGCCGACGTGCGTTGCGCGACGTTGTTGAACGCGCTGGCGGCATTGACCTGAGCTGTCGGGATGGCCGCGAGACCTGCGGTCATGATCGGCATCATGGCGATTCCCAAGCCGACGGCTCGCAGCATGAGCCACCAGATGAGCTGCTCACGGGAGGTGTCGATGGTCAAGCTGTGCATCAGGTAGGTAGCGATGGCCACGATCGTCACCCCGATGGTTGCCGGCCAGCGCGGTCCGATGCGGTCATAGACCCGCCCGGCAAAGGGCATGAATACCGCCATCACCAGCGCCTGAGGCAGCAGCGTGAGGCCTGCATCGAGCGCCCCGAACCCCTGCACCTGTTGCAGGAACAGCGGGATGTAAAACAGCACCCCGAACAGCCCCACCATCAACACAGCGATCAACAGCAGCGAGTTGGTGAACGCCCAGTATCGGAACACCCGGACATCCAGCAGCGGATCGTCGACCTCCAACTCGATCACGACGAACAACGCCAGGCTCAGCGCGCTGACGATGATCAGACCCAGGACCCGGTAGGAGTCCCACCCCCAGGATTCACCCTCCGACAGCGCCAGCAGCAGGGCGAACAGCCCGCCGGCGATGGTGACGAAGCCCAGCATGTCGAACCGTCGCCCGGGCACCCCGCTGAACTTCGGCAACACCAGCGCCGCTGCCACCGCGCCCAGGATCCCGACCGGCACGTTGATGTAGAAGATCAGCCGCCAGTCGACGTACTCGACCAGATACCCACCCAACGTCGGCCCGATCGCCGGGGCGACCACGATGCCCAGCCCGTACAGACCCATCGCGGCACCGATCTTTTCGCGCGGCACGATCCGGTACACCATCGGCAACGAGACCACCGGCAGGATCCCGCCCGGGATCGCTTGCAGAATGCGGAAGACCACCAGGCTGTCGAGGTTCCAGGCCAAGCCGCACAGCGCCGACCCGGCGGCGAAGCCCAGCAGCGCCACGTTGTACATCTTGTCCAACCCGAAGCGATCCCCTAGCCATGCGCTCGCCGGCACGACCACGCCCAGCATCAGCGTGTAGGCCGTGATCACCCACTGCACGTCGTCGGTAGTCACCCCGAACTCGTTCTGCAGGGTGGGGATGGCGACGTTGACGATGCTGGTGTCCAGGATCGACATGAACATCCCGACGATCAGCACCACCAGCGGCAGTCCCCAACCGGCCCGAGCCGCCGGTGCGGGCGCCGCCTGGGCGACTACCCCGTTAGGCGAGCTCACCTGCGGCTCCGGGCCGATTGGTGCCACTGGATCATCGGCTCGGTCACAACTTTCTCTCGGTCCGTCACAGGGGACCCACCCGCGGGACGTTCGCTGTACACGTAGGTGCCGCCGCGCAACCCCGAGGCGACGGCGGCGATGAGGCAAGCCGCGATGGCGAAACCGAAGGCGACGGCCAACCCGCTGGCAAAGGGTCCCGAAATCAACTCGGGGAAAAAGCCGCGACCGGTGAGGTAGGCCGCGTTACCAGCGGAAAGGTGCCCGAGAACTGTCGGGCCCAGCAACGTCTGCACCGGGTTGTAGCCCAGCAGCGAGGCGAACAGCACCGTGACCGGCGGCAGCGCGGCCACCCGGCTCGCGTCCGCGGCGGGCACGCCGTGCGCCACCAGCCCACTGGTCAGCACCTGCGGCAGGCTGTGCGCCAGCCCGAGGACCATCAGGGTGAAGAAGATCCCGATCGACAGCACCATCGCCGAGTTCTGGAACGTGGTGCTCATGCCCGCGCCGACACCGCGCTGGTTGGGCGGCAGGCTGTTCATGATCGCCGCCCGGTTGGGTGCGGCGAACAGTCCCATGCCGATCCCGTTGAGCAGCAGCACCAGTGCGAACTCCCAGTAGTTGAAGTCCACCGGCAACAACATCAGCCAGACGAAACTCGCCGCGGCCACCAGCATCCCGCCGGTGGCGAACGTGCGCGCCCCGAAACGGTCGGACAGGGCACCCGAGACCGGTCCGGCGACCAGGAACCCGGCCGTCAGCGGAACCATGTAGATACCCGCCCACAACGGCGTGGACGCGAAGCTGTAGCCGTGCTGGGGCAGCCAGATGCCCTGCAGCCAGATGATCAGGATGAACATCAGCCCGCCGCGGCCCAAACCCGACAGCAGGCTGGCCAGGTTCCCCGCGGTGAACGCCCGGATGCGGAACAGCTGCAGATGGAACATCGGCTCAGCGATCCGCGTCTCCACCGCGCAGAAGATCACCAGCACCGCCGCACCGCCGATCAGTGCGGCCAGCACCAGCGGGTTGGTCCATCCCATCGTGTGCCCGCCGTAGGGCTGGATGCCATAGGTGATCCCCACCAGCACCGCGATCAGGCCGACGGCGAAGGTCAGGTTGCCCCACCAGTCCAGTCGACCGGGCTGCCGGATCCCGGTGTCATGCAGCTTCCGGTACGCCCAGAACGTTCCGAACACCCCGAAGGGCACCGACACCAGGAACACCAGGTGCCACTCCACCGGTGCGAGCAGCCCGCCCAGGATCAGCCCGAGGAACGAGCCGGCGATCCCGGCAACCTGGTTGAGACCCAACGCCAGCCCGCGCTGCTCGACCGGGAACGCGTCGGTGATGATCGCGTTGGAGTTCGCCATCAGCATCGCGCCCCCGACGCCTTGGAGCACCCGCATGATGATCATCCACAGCGCGCCCGCCGTGCCGTGCATCCACGTCGCCGCCAGCAGGATTGAAAACACCGTGAACACTGCGAAGCCCGCGTTGTACATCCGGACCCGCCCGAACATGTCGCCCAGCCGGCCGAAGCTGACCACCAGCACCGCGGTGACCACCAGGTAACCCATGATCAACCACAACAGCAGGCTGGTGTTCGCCGGCGCCAGCGGGTTGATCTGCACGCCCTTGAAGATGTCTGGCAGCGCGATCAACAAGATCGACGAGTTGATCGTGGCGATCACGACCCCGAGCGTGGTGTTCGACAGCGCGATCCACTTGTAGTGCGGGCTGGCGGTGTCCACCGACGCTCGCGCCTGCCGTCGCTGCGCCCGGCGTGCCCACGCCGACGCCGGTGTGGTGGCTGTCGGTTCCGACTCCCGCACCGAGGGCAACATTGGTTGCTTCATACAACTAACGGTAGACACGGTCGGGTGGTACCGCAACTCGCGCCCCTCGATTTGGTGCCAGACAGCAACAAAGTCCACCACATGGGTGTGGTCCGCGAGCACTCCCCGAGCCAGTGACGTGCTTCAAGATCTGACAGCGCGCCTCAGCGAGGCACGCGAGGAGGTATCGTTATTCGGTCTCACTCGCAATATTTACACCTCGGACGAGGTGCTTCCGCTGTTCGAGTCGAAGGCACGCGATACCGGTGACTTTGGTCGTTCGGCCACTGCACGAAGCAGACCTGCGCCTGTGAGAGACGACGGGTTGGACGCAGACGGCATCGAGCCTGCGGCCTTCCACCTGCCGCTAGGCACGGTGACGTTCATGCTCACCGATGTCGAGGGCTCGACGCGTCTGTGGGAATCCGCCCCCGAGTCGATGGGTGCCGCTGTACGCCGTCACTTCGAGCTACTCGATGAAGCGGTATCGCGGCACGGCGGCGTGCGGCCGCTTGACCAGGGTGAGGGCGACAGCGTCATGGCGGCGTTCACCCGCGCCTCCGATGCGCTGGCCGCCGCGTTCGACATCCAGCGTGCGTTTCACTCCGAGCGCTGGCCCGAGGGAGCGTCCCTGAGGCTACGTATCGCCCTGCATACCGCCGAGGCTCAGCGGCGCGACGAAGGCAACTACTTCGGCCAGGCGGTCAACCGCTGCGCCCGGCTGCGGGCGATCGCGCACGGTGGCCAGGTTGTGCTGTCCCGGACGGCCCGCGACCTGAGTCTGGACCGGCTGCCCGAGCACGTTGAGCTCGTCGACCTCGGCATCCATCGACTGCGCGATCTCGGACGGCCCGAGCATGTCTTCGGACTGCTGCATCCCGACCTGCCGGCGAGCTTTCCCCCGCTGAGCTCGCTGGACACGATCCCCAACAACCTGCCCGGGGAGCTGACCAGTTTCGTCGGGCGACGCGCCGAGCTGGCCCAGATCGACGACCCGCTGCGGCGGGTGCGGCTGCTCACGCTGACCGGTGCCGGCGGCTCCGGCAAGACCCGACTGGCGCTGCAGGCGGCAGCCGACGCCATCGACCGGCACCCCGACGGTGTCTGGCTCGTCGAGCTGGCCCGCCTGGAGGACCACACGCTGCTGCCGGCAGCGGTGATCGGCGCCCTGGGACTACGCGAGATGCCGGGCCGCACCCTGCTCGACACGCTCCTGGAGCACCTGCGGACCCGCAGCACGCTGCTGGTCGTGGACAACTGCGAGCACCTGCTGACCGCCTGCGCCGAGCTGGCGGATGCGCTGCTGCGCGCGTGCCCGTCGCTGACCATCCTGGCCACCAGCCGGGAACCGCTGGGCGTTCCCGGCGAGGTCACCTGGCGGGTGCCGTCGATGTCGCTGCCCGCCGAGCCTCCTGGTGCGGGTGCCCGCCAACGCCGGAGTGAGCCGATCGAGTCGCTGCGCCAGTCCGACGCCGTGGCCCTGTTCATCGACCGCGCCACCGAGGTTCGCCCCAATTTCGCGATCACACCAGCCAACGCACCGGCCATCGCCCAGATCTGCCACGACCTCGACGGGATCCCGCTGGCTATCGAGCTCGCTGCCGCGCGGGTGCGGATGATGGCGCCGGAGCAGATCTCCCGGGCCTTGAGCGACCGCTTTCACCTGCTCACCGGCGGTGCCCGCACGGTGATGCCACGCCACCAGACACTGGAAGCCTCGATCGACTGGAGTCACGAGTTGCTCAGCGACGGTGAGCGGATGCTGCTGCGGCGGCTGTCCGTCTTCGCTGGAGGCTGGACGCTGGACGCGGCGGAGCAGGTATGCCAGGGCGACGGGATCGACCGCTACAGCGTGCTCGATCTGCTGACCGGTCTGGTCGACAAGTCCCTGGTCGCCACCGACGAGCGCGGCTTCGAGACGCGCTACCGCCTGCTGGAGACCGTCCGCCACTACGCTGCAGCGCGCCTGGCTGAAGCCGACGAAGTCGCCCACACACACGACCGGCACCTGGCCTATCACCTGGCGCTGGCCGAGGCGGCCAAACCGCAGGTACTCCGCGCCGGCAGCGATGATCTCGTCCTGGACAGCCTGACCGCCGAGCTGCCGAATCTGCGCGCCGCGCTCGAGCGTGCGGTGGTGTGCGACCCCCGAGCCGGGCTACGACTGGTGGATGCGCTGACGCTGTTCTGGATGTTCACCGGCCGCTACCAGGAAGGCGAAACAGCGTACGCACGCGCTCTGGAGGCCGCCGGCGAGGAGCCGACGCCGCTGCGGGGCAGGGCGCTGGCCGGCCGCGGGAACCTCGCTCTGTACAGCGGCGCTCCCGAGGCCGCGCTGCGGTGGTCACAGGCCGCCTTGCAGATCGGCGAGACCTGCGGGGATCGGTGGACATCGGGGCGGGCGTTGAACACGCTCGGATTCATGAGCGGCAGTCGCGACCCGGCCGGCGGCCGGCCGATGCTCCAGCGCAGCATCGAGCTGGCCACCCTCAGCGGGGACGACTGGTGCCTGATCAGTTCGTCGCAGATCCTCGGAATCGCCTCCTGCTGGGTTGACGATTTCGACGCTGCCCGCCCGATACTCGACGAGGCCTACGCAGCCGCACAGCGGCTCGGCTACCGCAGGGGCCTGGCGCTGCACTGGTTCTGCCTGGCCTGGGAAGCGACGGTGCGCGGGCGGCTGACCGAGGCACGCGAACTGCTCGCACGTTCCGCTGCGGCAATCAACAAGGTCCGTGACCCCTTGCAGAGCTGCATGGCCAACAGCCTGCTGACCCACGTGCACGTGCGGTCCGGCGATACTCAACTCGCGTACTCGCTAGGCAACCGGACACTCACCCAGGTACGCGAGACCGGTGTCGGATTCATCCTGGGCCTGATCAGTCAGACGCTGGCCAGGGCCGAGATGGTCTTAGGTGAGCTCGCCGCGGCGCGCGAGCACCTGGAGACCGCCGTTGCGGTAGAGCGCGGCTCCCAATTCGCTTACTTCCTGAGCCAGCATCTCAGCGTGTTGGGCACCCTGGACCGGATCGAGGGAAACCTCGATGTGGCCCATGCCGGTGCCGAGGAGTCGCTGGCGGTGGCGCAACGACTGGGCAGTGGATGGATGCAGGCGAGCGCCGAGCTGCTGCTGGGCCGTCTGTCGCTGCGCGCCGGCGAGACCGGCGAAGCGGAGCGGTACGTCCACGATGCGCTGGGCCGGCTGGTCGCGAAGAGCTTTGCGATCGACATCCCGGAGTGCCTCGATGTGCTCGGCGCGGTAGCCGCCGGGCGAGAAGGCTACGAGGAGGCCGCCCGGCTGCTGGGCGCTGCGGCGGCCGTCCGTGAGCAACTCGGCGTCGTCCGCTTTCCTCCGGAACCACAGTTCTGGGCCGGCGTCGAACTCAGCACCCGGGAAGCGCTGGGCCACGACGGCTACCAGGCCGCATTCACCGCGGGCACCGCGCTGGGAATCGACGAGGCGGTTGCCTACGCTTGCCGGGTCCGAGCCGAGCGCAGCTAGGAGCGCAGCGCCACGAAGGGTGCCAATGAGTCCGGGTTGCGCAGCGCGCCGGCGCTGACGGCTTTGGACGGATCCAGGCCGGCGAGGATCTTTTTCACCGGCACCTCGCACTTCTTGCCGTTGAGAGTCCGGGGCACCTCGTCGACCTGGATGAACCGGTTGGGCACGTGCCGCGGCGACAGGTTTTCCCGCAGCGCGGCGCGCAGTTGAGGCTCGACGTCGGCCAGTGCCACCCCGGCCGCCAGCACCACGAAGCACAGCAGCTCACCATAATCACGGCCGGCGGCAGCAGCGACTGTGGTGTCGATGACCAGCGAGTCGAGCACCTCGTCCAGGCCCTCGACCACGGTGTAGAACTCGGCGGTGCCCATCCGCACGCCACCGCGGTTGAGCGTGGCGTCAGACCGGCCGTAGATCACGCACGAGCCGCGCGGGGTGATCTTGATCCAGTCGCCGTGGCGCCACAGGCCCGGGTACACGTCGAAATACGCCTCGCGCAGCCGCGAGCCGTCCGGGTCGTTCCAGAAACACACCGGCATCGACGGCATCGGCTTGGTGATCACCAGCTCGCCCACCTCGTCGATCAGCTCGCGGCCGGCCTCGTCCAGCGCCACCACCGCGGCGCCGAGGGCGCGGCAGGAGATCTCGCCTTCCCAGACCGGCACGTCCGGCGCGGCGCAGACGAAGGCCGCGCACAGGTCGGTGCCCCCGGACACCGAGCAGATCTGCACCTCCGAACCCACCTCCGCGGCGATCCAGCGGAACCCCTCCGGCGACAGCGGCGCTCCGGTCGAGCCGATCGCCCGCAGCGCGGTGAGGTCGCAGTCCGCGCCCGGACGCAGGCCGGCCTTGCGGCAGGCCTGGATGAACGGCGCTGACGTACCGAAATAGGTGATGCGCTCCTCGTCGGCCAGCCGCCACAGCGCGCCGAGGTCCGGATACCCCGGATTGCCGTCGTAAAGCACGATGGTGGTGCCCACCAGCAGGCCGCTGATCAAGTGATTCCACATCATCCAGCCGGTCGTGGTGAACCAGAACAACCGGTCCCCCGGCTTGAGATCCGCCTGCAGCAGCAACGCCTTGAGGTACTCCACGACGATCCCGCCATGGCCCTGCACAATGCCCTTGGGCAGCCCGGTGGTGCCCGAGGAGTAGAGCACCCACAGTGGATGGTCGAACTCGACGGCCTCGAACTCCAGGTCCGCGCCGGCGTGCTCGGCGAGCAGCTGAGCCCAGTCCGCCGGTCGCACCGTGGCGCGCAGCGAGGGCATCTCGGGCGCCAGCGTCTTGACCGTGGAGCGGATGTCGAAGTGCTTGCCGCCGTAGACGTAACCGTCCACGGCCAGCAGCACGCTGGGTGCCAGCTGGGTGAACCGGTCAGCGATGGCCCGCCTCCCGAAATCCGGCGAGCAGGACGACCAGATCGCGCCCAGGCTGGCCGTCGCCAGGAAGGCCACCAGGGTGTCCGGCGAGTTCGGCGCCAGGGCGACCACCCGGTCTCCCCGGCCGACCCCCAGCGACGCCAGCGCCGACCGGGCCGCGGCCACTTGCTGCCGTAGCGTGCCGAAGCTGCACTGCCGGCGCACTCCGTCCTCCCGGCGAAAGATCACCGCGAGGTCCTCGTCTGCCTTGCCGGGCCCGGGCGCCAGCGCGTGCTCGGCGTAGTTCAGCGTGGCGCCGGGAAACCAGCGCGCCCCCGGCATGGCGGCGTCGGTGAGCACGCCGCGCGGCGGGGCGTGAAAGCGGGCACCGGCGAACTCGGCCAATGCCCCCCAGAATCCCGCCAGGTCGGCCACCGACCAGCGCCACAGCGCCTCGTAATCAGTCAGCTCGACGCCGCGGTGGGAGACCAACCACGCCCGGAAGGCGGCGATCTGGGACCGAGCCACCACGTCCGGGTCAGGCTGCCAGAGAATTCGGGGCTCGTTCATACCCTGTTGGTAGCACGGGATCGCTAGCGCAAGTGGCTGCCGAACCAGTTCAGCGTGCGGGCCCACGCCTCGGGTGCGACGGATCGGTCGGCGTCGTAACAGCAGTGCACCAGATCGGTGGCCACGTGCGCGGAATGCGCGGCGTCGCGCAGCTTGTGGATTTCTTCCTCGGGCACTGCACCGTCCCAGCCGTAGATGCCCAGCCACGGGCAGCGCAGGTCCGGCGCGATGTCGACCAGCGCGGGCAACGTCGCCGCCACCGGCGCCACCACCCCGATCCCGCCGACGGTGACGGCAGCACCGAGATCACGTTGGGTGGCGACCATGAGCGCCACGGCGCCACCCAGGCCGAAGCCCACCACCCCGATCCGGTCGGTGGTCACGCCGCGCCGCGCCAGCCAGCTACATGCAGCGTCGGTGTCGGCGTAGACGGACCGCGCGGTCAGCCGCTGGACGTACCAGCGCACGGCCGCGCTCTCCTCGGGCACCTCGTCGACACCATCGCGGTGGTACAGATGCGGGATCACGGCCAGCCAGCCCTCACTGGCCAGGCCCGCCGCGAGCTGCCAGACGGCGTCGGTGACACCGCGGGTATCAGGTTCGACGACGATGCCACCGCGCACCGTAGAATCCGGCGCAGCGACGGAAATCGGACACCCACAGCCGTCGGAAAGCGGGATTTGCTCAAGAATGCGCCGCGTCATTGCCCCACTCACTCGTCGACGGGTGAACATAGGGTGAGCGCGCATCGTACCCGTCTCGCCGGCCGCCGACTCGAAACACCACCTGTTCGACGGACGGCGCCAAGATCCGGCATGCGACGATGGATGGCGTGATCAGAGCCGACCTCGACCAGCTGCCGAGCTACGTCCCGGGCCGCAGCATCCCGGGTGCGGTGAAGCTGGCCAGTAACGAGGTCGCCGCGGCGCCGCTGCCCAACGTCATCGCAGCGATCTGTGACGCCGCCGCGGGCGTCAACCGGTATCCGAGCAATACTGCCCCCGCGCTGACCGACCGCCTCGGCGCCCGGCTGCACGTGCCGAGGTCCCAGGTTGCGGTGGGGCCGGGATCGGTGGCGCTGTGCGAGCACCTGGTGCAGACGACCTGCGGACCGGCCGATGAGGTGGTCTTCGCGTGGCGCTCGTTCGAGGCCTACCCGATCATCACCCAGGTGGTGGGGGCCGGCAGGCGGATGGTGCCGCTGCGCAGCGACCATACCCATGACCTGCCCGCGATGCTTGCCGCGATCACCTCGCAGACCCGGCTGGTCTTCGTCTGCAATCCCAACAACCCCACCGGCACTGCCGTGCCGCGCGAGGAACTGGTCGCCTTCCTCGATGCGGTACCCGATGGCGTGCTGGTCGTGCTCGATGAGGCCTACCACGAGTTCGTCACCGATTCCGCGGTGGCCGACGGCGTCGCGCTGAGCCTGGACCGGGACAACGTCGCCGTGCTGCGGACGTTCTCCAAGGCCTACCGGCTGGCGGGCCTGCGGGTCGGGTACTGCGTGGCGCCGGCGCCGGTCGTCACCGCGCTGCGCAAGGTGTCGGTGCCCTTCAGCGTCAACTCGGTGGCCCAGGCCGCCGCGCTGGCCAGCCTCGATGTCGCCGATGAGTTGCTCGCCCACTGCCGGGAGGTCGCCGCCGAGCGGGATCGGGTGCGCGCCGAGCTGCTCGCGATGGGTTATGCGGTGCCCGACTCGCAGACCAACTTCATCTGGCTGCCCCTGGGCCAGCGCAGCGCCGCCTTCAACGAGCACTGCCGGGCGCGCAAAATCGTGATTCGCCCATTCCCCGACGATGGCGTCCGAATCACCATCGGCAATCCCCCCGAAAACGACCTCTTTCTCTCAGCCGCCCACGACTGGCACCGAAAACCCGACAGGGAGACATATCGGGGTGGTCGGCGGCGTCAGCCGCCGATGTAGGACATTTCTACTTTGGGCAGGCCTAGGGTGGCGGTGGTGCGCTGGGCGGAGTAGCGGTCGGTTCGGGATTGCCAGACACCGGTGATCCGCGCGACGAGCTCCTCGTCGGTGGCGCCGTCGCGCAGCGGTCCTCGCAAGTCGTGGCCGAGACCGGAGAACAGGCAGGTGTACAACTCTCCCTTGGCGGACAGCCGGGCCCGGGTGCACGTGCCGCAGAACGGCTGGCTGATCGACGTGATCAGTCCCACCTCGCCGGAACCGTCGAGGTAGCGGTACCGCGCGGCCACCTCGCCGACGTAGTTGGGGTCCAACGGCTCGATCGGCCAGACGGCATTGATGGTGTCGACGATCTGCGCGGCCGGCACGACCTGGTCCAGCTGCCAGCCGTTGGTGGCACCGACGTCCATGAATTCGATGAAGCGCACCACGTAGCCGTGTTCCCGGCCGAAAGCGGCGAGATCGAGGATGCCCTGGCCGTCGTTGACCCCCCGCTTGACCACAGCGTTGATCTTCACGGGCTTCAGCCCGGCTTCCGCGGCGGCGGCAATACCTTCCACCACCCGAGCGACCGGAATCTTCACGTCACTCATGGCGCGGAAGACGTCTGGATCCAGCGAGTCCAGGCTGACCGTGACCCGAGCGAGGCCGGCATCGCGCAGCGAGCGCGCCTTCTTGGTCAGCAACGACCCGTTGGTCGTCATGGCGACCTCGTCGATGCCATCGACGTCGGTCAGCTGCTCGACGAGCCGCTCGATGCCGTGGCGCAGCAGCGGCTCCCCGCCGGTCAAACGGACCTTCCGGACGCCTAGACCGGCGAACAGCTTCGTCAGCCGAGTGATCTCTTCGAAGGTGAGCAGCTCGGAAGTCTTCATGAACGGGAAGTCGGTGCCGAAGACGTCGCGCGGCATGCAGTAGCAGCAGCGGAAGTTGCACCGATCGGTCACTGAGACCCGCAGATCTCGTAGTCCGCGCCTGAACCTATCGCGCACCGTGTTCATGGCTTCCATTCGATCAGAGTACTCCTGTTCACCTTAGGGTTCTTGTTCGTCGGCCACGCCGCACCGGTTCGCCCAGCGGGTACTCACCCGCCGCCAAAGTTCGCGAGCGTCGAGCCGGCTATCACTTTACGTAACCAGATCACCCGTTCGTGCTGCTAACGGTTCGGCGGCGCGGAGCGAGAACACAGTGACTGGTACGTGCGGTAACCGGCGTGGTGGTCGCTCGCGACAGCTGTTCCATTCCAGGAGGTCGGCGTGTCGGTACCAGCGCAGCTGAGCCCGTTGCGGGCAGGCTCCGGCGTCACAGGCTTCGTCGGCTTCGTCCTCGGCCTGTTGGCCGCGCTCGGGACGGTGGTGTACGCCGCCTGGTTGGCCGTCGCCGCAGTGGCGGCAGCGTTAGGTATGGGGGCAACAGCCGAGGACGTCAGCGGCACTGTCGTCGGTGCCCTCCATTCCGAGGGTGCCATGCACTCCACTGATGCCGTCCGATACAGCGCGGCAGCGCAGACCCGGCCACCGACGGCGGTCCTGCCCACAGCGACCCCGATGGGCTCCACGCTGGCCTTCGACCAACTGTGGATCTCCCGCAACGGCAATACGATCGTCGTCGGGGCTCCCACCGCGGGCCTCTCGGCGCTGACCGGCAAGTCGATGATCCAGGTGCCGGTGACACTGACCAACAACGGCGAACGGGACTGGGTGCCGGAGTCCACCGGCTTTGTCGGCACGCTCGACAACGCACCGATACCGGAGTCCACCGAAGGCGATTGGATGTATCGAGCCCCGATCGTTCCCCACACTTCGGTGACCCTGACCAAGGTATTCATGAGCAAGCCAGGCCAGTTCGGCCTCAAGGTGAGCACGCCAGACGGTGTCGCGTTATTCGCCGGCCAGGTGTGACACCGGGACACGCAGCGTGATGGTGGTGCCGACGCCCGGCGCGGCGTCCGACAACACCCGGTAGCGCTGGCCGAACCGGTCCCGCAGCTGGTCATCGATGGTCCGGAGGCGGGCCGCAACGTCGGCGTCCACGATCCCGGGACCATCGTCGATGACGGTGATGACGCAGTCACCGCCGTCACGCCGAGCTGTGATCGTCACCGTGCCGCCGAGCTGCTGGCATTCGACGCCGTTGCGGACCGCATTGTCGACCAGCTGCTGGAGCGCCAGGAACGGCAGCACGGCCGGCAGCACGATGGGAGCGACCTCGAGCCGTACCCGCAGCCGTTGCCCGAACCGGGTCCGCTGCAACGTCAGGTAGCGGTCGATGTTCTCCAGCTCCTCGGCGAGCGTGGTCTCGGTCGCCGAGCGCAGCGAGTACCGGGCGAACTCGGCGAAGATGATCAGCAGGTCACGCGCCCGGGTCGGATCGGTGCTGACCATAGCGACGATGGTGCTGATGGTGTTGTGCAGGAAATGCGGCGAGATCTGGTCGCGCAGCGTGCGCAGCTCGGCGCGGACCTGCGCGACGGCGCGGTCCAGCTCGGCGAGCAACCGCTGGTCCTCACGGTCGGGACCGGAGTCACGCGCCCGGACCACGACCGGCGCCTGGATGGCCGCGACGTGCTTGGCTGGTCGCAGACCGCGCCAGGTGGGGTGCCCGAGGCGGCCGTGCGCCGTCCACTGCCGGTAGGAAACCTCGCCCAGTAGCCGTGGAGCCACCCAGTGCACCATCCGGTCGACCTCGCTGGGCACCGGATCCGTGAACGGGCTCGCCGGCGCGGCCAGCCCGGCCAACCTGTCCCGCAAGTCCCGCCGGGTTGCCTCGGTGAAACCGGTGCCGACCTGGCCGACGTAGCGCAAACCGCCCTCGGTGGGTACGCCGACCAGCAACGCGCCGATCGACGCGGCTCGGCGGCGTTCGGGAAGCCACCCCCCGATGATCACTTCCTGGGTCTGCCGCAGCGTGGTCTGTACCCAGTGGCGGGATCGGCCGGGCTGGTAGGTCGACTCGACCCGTTTGGCGATCACCGCGTGCAGCCCGTGCTGGGCGGCGGTGTCCAGCACGGTCTGGCCGTCGGTGCTCAGAAAGCACGGCGGCGCCACGACGGAACCGTCGCTGAGCTCCAGTTCCGCCAGCAGCTCACGACGGCGCCGGTAGGGCAGCTCGGCGGTGGACTGGCCGTCCAGACTCAGCAGATCGAACACGTAGTAGGTCACCGGTGCCCGGCGCACCACCAGCGACGTGGGGCGCTGCACGTTCATCCGTCGCTGCAGCTGGGAAAAGCTGGGCCGCCCGCACGAGTCCAGCGCCACGATCTTTCCGTCCAGCAGCATCCGGCGGCCCGCCGTGAATGCTCCCAGCTCGGGGTATGCGGCCGTGATATCGCGCTGCCGGACGCTGAACAACTCGGTTCCGGTCGGCTGCGCGCACGCCAACGCGCGGATCCCGTCCCAACTGAACTCGAACGCCCACCCGGGCTGCGTGGGCAATGGCCCCGCCACCGGCAACATCGGCCGCACCAGCTCCATTCATCTCCCTCACTGACTGCGGTTCAGCGGCGCCGGGCGGGCTTGTCGGAAGGGTCGCGTTGGGAGGGGACGTCGACTGGTTTGGTGCGGGCGGCCTTGGCGGCCTCGACGGAGGCCTGCAGGGCGGTGATGAGATCGACCGACGGGGCGGGTTCCTCGGGCGCAGCCCGGGCCGGGAACACCTGGCCGGTGGTCTTGGCTTCGATGACGGACAGCAACGCCTCGCGATACCCGTCGTGGTACTCCTCGGGCGCGAAGTCACCCGACATCGCTTCGATGAGCGTGTCGGCCATCCGGCTCTCCGCGTCGCTGACGGCGACCTCCCGGTCCAGCACGTCGAACTGGGCCTTGCGCACCTCATCCGGCCACACCATGGTCTGCAGCGCCAGCAGGTTGCCGCGCGGCCGCAGCACGGCCAGTGACTCCTTGCTGCGCACTGCGATCTTGGCCAGGCCCACCCGCTGGGTGCGCTCCAGCGCGGCCCGGAGCAGTTCGTAGGGCTTGCGACCAGCCGCTTCGGGTTCCAGGTAATACCCGCGGGCCAGCGCCAGCGGGTCAACCTGGTCGGCCGGGACGAAGGCGACCAGCTCCACGGTCTTGGTGGTGGGCAGCGGCAGGTTGGCGAAATCCTCGTCGGTGAGCAGCACCGTCTCACCCGAGGGCAGCTCGTACCCCTTGGCGATATCGGCATAGGCGACGTCCTCGCCGCACTCCTCGCACACCCGGCGGTAGCGCACCCGGCCGGCATCCTCCTCGTGCACCTGATGGAAGGAGACGTCGCGATCCTCGGTCGCCGAGTACAGCCGGACCGGAATGCTGACCATGCCGAAGGCCAGCGCACCCTTCCATATTGCCCGCATAGCACCACACTGCGACACTCCGCGGCGCGTGTCCACCCCAAGCTGTGAGCAACGGCGTACCGTGATGTGGTTTGGGCAGTTTCCTCGACTAGTTCCGCCTCCAGACGGAGGTTCGCTATGGCCGTCATCATCATCGCGGCGCTGATCGCGATCGTGGCTGTCGGGGCGTTGTGGCTGGTCTCCGGGGTCCGGGTGGTCAGCCAGTTCGAGCGCGGCGTGGTGTTCCGGTTCGGCCGGGTCACCAGCGCACCGCGGCAACCGGGACTGACCTGGGTCACTCCCGGGGTGGAGAAGCTGCGCAAGGTCAACATGCAGATCGTCACCATGCCGGTGCCCGCCCAGGACGGCATCACCCGCGACAACGTGTCGGTGCGGGTCGACGCGGTGGTGTACTTCCGGGTGATCGACCCGGTGAAGGTCGTCGTCGACGTGCAGGACTACCTGCAGGCCGTCTCCCAGGTCGCGCAGACGTCGCTGCGCTCAATCATCGGCAAGAGCGACCTGGACGATCTGCTGTCCAACCGGGAGCGGCTCAACGAGGGCCTGGAGCTGTTGATCGACAGCCCGGCGCTGGGCTGGGGTGTGCAGATCGACCGGGTGGAGATCAAGGACGTCGCGCTGCCCGAGTCGATGAAGCGGTCGATGTCCCGTCAGGCGGAGGCCGAGCGGGAGCGGCGGGCGCGAGTGATCAGCGCCGACGGCGAGCTCCAAGCGTCGGAGAAGCTGGCTGCGGCCGCCGCCACCATGTCGGAAACCCCCGCCGCACTTCAGCTGCGCCTGCTAGAAACGGTCGTGCAGGTCGCCTCCGAGCGCAACTCCATCCTCGTCCTACCCTTCCCCGTCGAGCTCCTGCGCTTCCTCGACCGCAACACCGGCCCGGACTGAACCCGCAGTCTGGGGGTCACTCGGGGGCGAGGCCTACCTGGTTGAGGTAGGTGCTCATGTTCCAGTAGTCGCGGTTTTCTCGGATGCGGCCGTTGTGGAGGGTGCCGATGGAGACGCCGGGGATCTCGAAACGCTCTCCGGTGGCGGGAAAACCGTGCTCCTCGTCGTCACCGTCGTTAGTGCCCGTCATGGTCCATTCGTAGGCGTAGGCGTCCTCGGTCACGATGGCCAGCTCGAGCGTGAAGCGGTAGTTGCTCGAAAAGCCGAGTTCCATGCCCGCGACGAAGTCTCGTACTGCCTCGATACCGCGGTATTCCTCGCCAAGCCCGAAATCGAGATAAATCACGTTGTTCGTCATGAAGTCGGTGACGGCGACCGGGTCGTGGGCGTTCCATGCCGCGACATAGTCGTCGATCCACGCCGCTGCCGGATCCCGGCGAAATCCCAGCCTCATAGCCGCCACCCTTCTCTCACCGGACGCTGATCGCGACCACACCGGTAGTGGTACCCAGATAGGCATGCTCGCCAACCAGTGTCGGCGAGGCGAAGTGCGGCAGCTCACCGACATTGATCTGGGCGCGGGGCGCGCCGGACGCCGGATCCAGCGCGTAGAGCACGCCGCGGTCGGTGTCGGCCACCCAGACCGCGCCGCCACCGACGACCGGTGAGCCGTCGGAGGCAACCGGCGCTTTCCAGCGCACCCGCAGCCCTCCAGCGGGGGTGACCTCCACCGCGCGGGTGCTGTCGCTGCACGGGACGTAGACCGTCGAGCCGGTCACCGCGCTGCCACCGAAGGCGGCGCAGACCGGCGCCCTGGTCAGCTGACCGCCGATACCGCCGAGCTGCTTGGCGTCGAGCAGGTAACCGACGCCGCGCTTGCCCACGATGAGCACCCGATCTCCCACCACGGCCGGACTCATCGCGCCCAGATCGAGGTCGGCGGCGTTGTCCTGGGCCCATTGCGCCGGGCTGAAACTGTCCGCGAGGGCCAGCTCGGGGGTCAGCGCGAGCACCGAGTCGCTGTGGTCGTAGTCGCCGGTCGACTCGCCGTTGCCCACCGCGTAGTACAGCCGTCCATTGTGGACGACGCCGCCGCCGGTCCCCCAGATGCCGGCTTCCCGGGTGGTCGGCACGGCGTAGCTGCGCAGCGGGCCGATGCCGGTGGTCGGCGCGGCGACCACCGAGCCGATGTAGTTGCCGCAGTCGCCGAACAGGCCGCCGTAGGCCACGTAGACCCAGCCGTCGAGCACCGTCAGCGCGGCGCGTTGCTGGTGGGCGATCTCGTCGCCCTTGGGCGGCGGCAGCGCTCGGCGCAGCATCACCGCACCGCTGGCCAGGTCCACGCCGGCCAGGGTGTGCCGACCGCCTTCGGTCTCGGCGACGACGAAGATCAGCCCGGTCGCCTGGTCGTAGGCCGGCGTGCCGGTGATGCCCAGCGGATCGATATTGCCGCAGGGCAGGTCCGAGCCTTTTATCGGCCTGCCCAGCGGCGCCGACCACAGCACGTGGCCGTCCGCGGCGGACATGGCGTAAACCGTGTTGTGCTCCGTCGCCGCGATCACCTTGTCGCCGATCACCAGCGGTTGGCCGTACACCGCGCCGTCCAGCTCGGCCTGCCAGCCACGTCGCAGCGTGCCCGGTGGGGCGAGTTGGCCGGCGACACCGCTACGGGCGTTGTCGTGGTGGTAGGTCGGCCAGTCGGCTGGACCGACGGTGGCGGGCGGAGGCGCCCCCGGGGGCCGGGCGCTGCTCACCGGCGGTGGCGCCGGGGGTGCAGGTTGAGGGGCCGCGCAACCGGCGACTGGGGCGAGCGAAGCGACCAGGGCGAGCAGGACCAGCGCGGGGGCGGCTCTCATAGCCGCCAGTCTGGTGCAGCGCGAAGGATCTTCAACGATTGGGCCGAACGGCCGTAGCGGTGGCCGCGCTGGCGAGTGAACGCTGCATAGGGGGACTTCGTAACGTCGTCAGGAGGCGGAAATGGCGGGGTTCATCCAGATCATCGAGTTCAAGACATCCCGGATCGACGAGGTCGAGGCGCTCGCCGACGAGCGTTCACCCGCGCTGCAGTCCGGCACCACCGTCCATCGGGTCACCATCACCGCGGACCGGGATCGACCGGGCTACTATCTCTCCTTCGCCGAATTCGATTCCTACGAATCGGCCATGGAAAACTCCAACCGGCCCGAGACCTCTGAATTCGCCGCCCAGATGGCGAAACTGTGCGATGGTCCACCGAAGTTCTACAACCTGGACGTGCACCGGGTCATGGAGATCGCCGGATGATCCAGCGCGTCCGCTGCCACCCGGCCATCGGGGTCGCCGGCTGCATCAGCGTCTAGAGCGGTGATGTCGCGGCCGTGACCCGCAGGCCGCTTCGGGGTTGAGCTAGCTCGTCGCTGACGGCCCCAGATTGTCGGGGGTCGGTCCTATGGTCGGGTTATGTCGACGGCGCCGGTGGGGCACAGCAGCGATGAGCAGTTGCTTGCTGAGCTGGGCGCGTTGGAAACCCAGTTGCACGCCACCTGGTCGCAGATGTTGTCGGTGGTCGCGGAAATCGATTCCCGGGCCATCGCCGCCGCCAAAGGTTATGCCACGACGGTGGAGCTGGTGCGCGCCGTCGCGCGGGTGCCTCGCAGTACGGCGCGGTCGCGGGTCGACGCCGCCCCAGACGGCGGCGGCGGTGGCCGAGCACGCGATCGGCGCCGCGGATGTCGCGGTGATCCGCTCGGTGCTCGCGCGCAT
>Ga0134126_10003143_pt1 | contig 20626 bp, 22 predicted proteins | sample KB31752_FD_96881 | JGI IMG/M metagenome (GOLD analysis project Ga0134126, IMG submission 96881) | Terrestrial soil microbial communities with excess Nitrogen fertilizer from Kellogg Biological Station, Michigan, USA - KB3-175-2 | ecosystem: Environmental > Terrestrial > Soil > Unclassified ... | reverse complement strand
GAAAGCCGCTTAGCCGCCCAGCCTCCGGTGGCGCCGGAGCCGACCACAATCGCGTCGTACGTTTCGCTCAGGGGATCTTGAAACATGAATCTGCCCGCTACTGTGTCTGGCCGTGCTTCTCCTGATCTTCGTGCCCGCAACCCGCGAATACCCCATGAGGGAATTCGCCGTTCCAGCCGATTTCTTTCAGGCCAACGGGCGAACTGTAATAGGCTCCAGCGATCCAATTCTTCAGCTTTTGGAAGTGCTCGTATCCAGGGAAGTCTTCGGTTTCTTCTCCCCACGTGCTGGTTGAATGCGGGTATGCGATAAGGTTAAGAAATTCAATCTGCTGGTCGCGCGGGATGTAGAGGAAAGCCGCCTTGTAGCGCTCCCGGCACGCGCCATCGATGTAGGCCAGCGCTTCAACGAATGCCCGCTGGGTCTCTTGCTTTTCAACGGTCATCAGGAGATCGAGAAAGCGATTGACGAGAGCCTCCTTCGCGCCGGGCGTATCCGTGCTCGGAATAATGAACTCACCCAGCGCGATGAGCGTGTTGTTCTGGTGCTCGTCCATGAAGCTCGGTTTCCAATCTGCGCGTTCCAGTTCCTTCGAAGCGTCATAGCCGGGAGGGAACTCGCGGGCCGAAAGGGGAGAAACAGCCGTGGATGCGCCTAAGGCTCCCAATAACGTGGTGCGAAGCAGGTCGCGGCGGTTCATTGAAAATCTTCTTTGACCTTATCTTACGTGCTAAGAATACTAAAGCGGCACGAACCTCAGACGGAGAGCATCTAGTAATTGTGGCCCATCCTTTCAGGACCCCGCGGCACGTAAGACCCGGAAGCTGCAGAACAGTTTCCGGTAAGATCATGCGCGCTCCGGAAACGGCGCGCTTTTTGCGTCGGGCAGCGCCTGCCTTTTTTCGTGAGATGTCGAAAGAGTACAAGCGGGAGAGCATGCCTGCTCCGAATCATCCCCGTCCTTCTTTGTGGCCCGACGAGGGCGTGCATGCGGCCTGGCTGGGCCACAGCACGGTATTCCTGAAACTGAATGGTTTCACTATCCTGACCGACCCCGTTTTCAGCCCGCGCGTCGGTCTGAGCTTCGGGCCGATGACGCTGGGCATCAAGCGGCTTGTGGATGTGGCTGCACCGCTGTCGAACCTTCCTCCGATTGATTTAATACTGCTGTCGCATGCCCACATGGACCATTTCGATCTGCCGACGTTACGGCGGCTGGAGAACCCGCAAACCCACCTGGTGACGGCCACCCGCACCTCGGATTTATTGCGGCCGCGGCGCTACGCGCAGGTGTGCGAACTCGGCTGGAACGAAACCGTGCAGGTTGGGCCGGCTCGCATCACCGCGTTTGAAGTGGCGCACTGGGGAGCGCGCATGCGCAGCGACGTATTCCGCGGCTACAACGGCTACCTATTGGAAGTGGGGCCGTACCGCTTGATCTTCGGCGGCGATACCGCATACACCGACTGCTTCAAAAGCCTGCGATCCAGCGCGCGAGTGGATCTCGCAATCATGCCGATTGGCGCCTACGATCCATGGATTCGCGTTCACTGCAACCCGGAACAGGCTCTTATGATGGCTAACGACGTGGGCGCTGAATTCATTCTCCCGGTTCATCATCAAACTTTTCGATTGGGCCGCGAGCCGCAACGCGAGCCAATTCAGCGCTTGCTGGCCGCTACAGGATCCGCGACGGAACGGGTCTGCCTGCAGGACATCGGCGAAGAATTTCACCTTCAATGATTGAGTGCGGAGCGTTGCTATACTCGGGTTGATTCTGCGCTGCGCTGGAGTGGCGGAACTGGCAGACGCACGGGACTCAAAATCCCGCGTTCTTCACTGAACATGTGGGTTCGACCCCCACCTCCAGCACCAACCTAAAACAATCAATTCAGCAACTTCACGATACTAACCCCTTCTCCTTTCCGGTCGGCAGCGTCAGACGCCACAACCAATTTCACAACCAATTTGTCGCGGTCGGCTAGTTTTTGCCGCTCCTGAAGGCCTGCATCTTCACCCGGTCCCTACCGCGTCGTCTTCGTTCGCAATGTCACAGCGGTCGAACACGCTGTCGGTCTTGTGGCCGCTAATCTGCATCGCCCGTTTCTTGCTGATGTTCGCCCGGACCATGTTGCGGATCGCGGTGCGGCGCGTGTCGTGGAAGATCAGCTCCGCAGTGTCGACGGCTTTCCGAGCCTTCTCGAAGCCGATGCGAAAATTCTTGAGCTGGCGGCTGCGGTACTGAAATATGTAGGGGCAATCGGGATCTCGCTGCGTCATGGCGATCTCCACCAAGGCGCGCATCTCCGGGTGATAGAGCGGAATCGTGTGCGGTTTCTTGTTTTTGGTGTACTCGCCCGGAATTTTGACGATGGGCATTTTCTGTTTCCAATAGGGCAGCAGCCACTCCCAACGGAATTTCAGCAGCTTGCCTTTGCGGATGCCGCAATAATACGCAAAACACCAGAGCATCCGAAGATGAGCGGCCACGTGCTGCAGGTATCGTCGATAGAGGTCATGTTCAACGAAGCCTTCGCGCACGTTGTCCTCTCGAGCTCTTCATACTTCGGCAGAGGAGCGAGGATCACCTCTTCCTCCCAGCCGCATTGGAAGCTGCGCCGCAGATTAGAGAGTTCCCGGTTGATGGTTGGGACTCGGGCGCCACCCTCTCGGAAACTGGTGACACCTGGACTTATACCTCTATCGGGACAGTCACTCCAACCAACGGCTCGCAGTGTAAAGCCTTCGTGCGGACCTTGCCGCTTGCCACCCTATCGACTGCGTTCCGCAAAACGCGCGGCTCGCGCCAGCGAGCGCATTGATAAGTTTTTTTGCTGCGGAGATGCTCGCTAAGGCGAGTAGAAGCCCGGCGATTCCATCACAGATGTAATGCCAGCCCGTCGTAACCGTTGCGACGGCAATTAGCATGGCAACGAATAAGGCTACGGGACGCACCCAGCGAAACGGCCAGAGCGCGAACACGCTGAGAGTTGCAAGCGCAATGTGGAATGAAGGAAACGTAATCAGCCCGCAGGTGTAATCCGGATTCGCAGCAAACGGTGCCGCGGATCGAAGCGCGTTCAGTTCATGGATGTACCATGCCTGATTCCAGTAGGGGTGGAAGTGATAACCGACCCACGGACCAGCAGCCGGAAGGATGGCGAGCGCACACGACCCAGCTATGGAGGCGATAGTCGTAGCAAGCAGAAATTCTTTCGAGCGTGACAGCTTACCAGTTGCGGCTGGAATCAGGATCGCTGCGAAAACGAGATAGGGCATCAGTCCATAGCTGCGGATTGAGAACGCCTCAAAAACCGGATGCCGGTGAACAAAGGCCACAACGGCAGCCCCATCGATTCGTAGTGCCCCGTCCAGGTGCATAAAGAGCGCATCCCTGAGTGGTAGTCCGGTTCGCGCTGCGGCGTATTGCGGAAGTTGCAGCAGGTTGAAGAAGATGCAGGCCCACAAAACAATCAGGCAACCGTCGCGCAGTCGGCTGTATTTGGCCCAGTGACAGTAAGCGGCTACACCCCCGATCGGCACAGCGCATTCAAGCAGGAATCGCATCAGGTGCAGATTGACAACGGAAATATGCTCAATCCGGAAGAGGATCGCGAGGACCAGCGAAAGGGGCACCGCGATCCCGGCCATTAGGCAGTGAAACCGGACTTCGCTGATTCCTGCCGTTTCACTTCCCGTGCCGTAACGGCCGTCTTTGCTCGCGCCGAGCGCTGTTCGGGCGTCATGGTCTCCAGGCAGCGCTTCCCGCCCTTCGCGCCGATCTTCCTCAAGAATTCCCGCACTGGATCTCGCTTCACCATACAGACTTCCATCGTGGCTGCTTAGATCGCCTGAAGTATATTGCCCGGTGCATTTTACGGTAGTAAGGAGTACCAGGCGCGCGAGCGATCCGGGCTAGCCAGCACTTCTTTCCAGGAGACACATCCTTAAGCATGAGTTTTTTCAATTTCATTGGGCACTTCTTCAGCTCGCTGTTCGGCAAGAGCAGTGGCATCGCGCAGAAGGTCCTGCACGATGTCTCGAGCTTCGTCACGCTCGCCGAGCCGATTCGCCGCTTCAGCGCCCACTTCGGTTTGTACTCGAAGTACCATTTGCCGATCGATAACTGCCGGAGTGTGCCGGTGCCGAGGTGCGTTTCTTCATCGTTTCGCCTCGATCCTCGTCATCCCATTTACGCTGCCGGCCGGCGTTGCACTTCGACTTTGATCTGTTGGAGCTTTTCTCTTCTGACTTTGTCGAGCTCGTAATTGGCCTGCAGGTTCATCCAGAATTCAGGCGTCGTTCCGAAGTACTGTGCCAGGCGCAATGCCGTCTCGGCCGTGATGCCGCGTTCGCCCTTGACGATCGCCTGGATTCGCGTGGCAGGAACGCGCAGCGCGAGCGCGAGCGCGTTCGCCGATAGACCTAATGGCTCGAGAAACTCTTCGGCCAAATACTCGCCAGGAGTGATGAGGGGCAGCAGCTCTGGCTGTGCCTTGCTAGTGGTAGTCGACGATTTCGACTTCATATGCGGATCCGTCCTTCCATGTGAAACAAATTCTGTACTGGTCATTGATGCGGATACTGTGTTGACCTTTGCGGTCGCCCTTTAGCGCCTCCAGGCGATTTCCGGGGTGCGCAGTTAGTTCTTCCAGTTTGCTGGCTGACCGAAGTCCCAAGAGCTTTCGCTGCACAATGCGTGCGATCGCCTCGAACTTCTTTACGCGAACACCCATTGCCACCTGCTCGGTTTCTTTATTCCGATAGGAAGCGATCACAGGCCCATCGTAGTACGGATATAGTGCAACGTCAAGCGTAGCACGTATCGTCGTGGTGGGGGCGGGGTACTATTACGCACACGGGGCTTTAGCGGGCCGCGCCCTTTGCCTATTCGATTAGCTTGTCGAGATCGCGGATATCGAAGCGCATGCGGCGATCGAAGCGCACTGGCGTCAGTTTGCCGTCTGCGATCATACGGTAAAACGTGTCCTCGCTCGTCGAGAGATACTCCGACGCTTGTTCCATATCGAGTAGGCGCCGACGGGCTTCCTGGCGATGCTCTAAGCGATCGGCGATGGCATCGGCCATGGCCGTGAGAAACAGGTCCACTGTTTCGCGCGGATCGGGTTCGACCCCCACCTCCAGCACCACTACTCGCCGATCTTATAGGGAAAACCAAATCTCCCAATCAGGATCAGAGGCTTCTCGCTCGGGGGTTGTATCTCGAACGACTCGATCCTGCCGACACGGCTGATTCGCGCCGCTTCCACGCGTCCGAGATATTTGCCCGTCTGCGCTTCATAGAAGCTCACCGCCAGAGAATCCGAATCCTTGCGCCAGCCGAAAACATATTCCCCCGGCTTCAGAGAAAGGCTCCTCAACGTGATGGGAACCTGCGTCAGGAAGAAGTGTGAATACTTTCCTTCGGCTGAGTAACCAGCGGTTATCAGGACGACTCCTGCAACAAATTTTCCTTTTCCATCGGTGATTCCGGACGCGGTTCGAAACTCCGTCTCGATCCGCTCCTTCTCCACCGGCGCGCGCGCCGGGATAATCGCTTTCAGCTCGCTTTCGGTGGCGGGCCGCCACGCGTCCACTCTGGATGATGCCGCCAGTAATGAAGCAAGCAGCACAATCAATAGTGAAATTCGGATCATTGCACTTCCGGTAGTTCAACAATTCCGCGCTGGAGCGCGGTAGTAGCGGCCTGGGTGCGATCGGAGACGCCGAGCTTGCTGAGAATGTTGTTGATGTGTGTCTTGACGGTCGCTTCCGAGATTGAGAGTTCGCTTCCAATATCCTTGTTGCTTTTGCCCGATACGATTAGCTTCAGCACTTCGAGTTCGCGATTGGTAAGGGACGGACCGCCCATCCGCTCTGCCAGACGTTGCGCGATGGGAGCCGGGATGCGAGTTTTTCCCGCATGCACGCCGCGAATTGCCTCCATCAGCTCGTCTCCGAACATATCCTTCAAAAGGTAGCCCTTCGCCCCGGCCTGCAAGGCGCGGAAAATATTTTCGTCTCCATCGAAGGTCGTCAGCACGAGTATCCGGGCGGAAGGAAACTCGCGGCGAATGTGCGTGATGGCGTCGACACCGCTCATGACAGGCAACCGCAGGTCCATAATGGTCACGTCCGGACGGTGTTTTCGAAAGAGTTCGACGGCTTGCAGGCCGTCTGCCGCTTCGGCGACCACGGTCATATCCGAAACGGTCTTGATCAGCGCGACCAGGCCCTGCCGCACCACGTTGTGATCGTCCGCAACCAGAATACGGATGGGATCGCTCAATTGACTATTGCCTCCACCGAGATTATGGTTCCTTTTCCCGCCGCTGATTGTACCTTCAATTTGGCGTCTATCTCCTGGGCCCGCTCGCGCATCCCGCGCAGGCCAAAGTGTCCGTCGGGTCCGGAACTGTCCGGCACGCCGGCGAACCCTCGTCCATTGTCCGCGATCGTCATTCGCAATTTACGGGCATCGAAGGCCAATTCCACGTTGATGCGCTCGGCATTTGCATGACGAACGGCGTTCGTCAGAGCTTCCTGCGCAATCTTTAGTAGCTCATTCTCCACCTTCGGCGCCAGCGGCCGGTATGCGCCGCGAACCTGCAGCTCCAGTTTTGGCGGACCTGATCCGGTCACTTGATTTGCCATTTTGGAGAATCGCGCCGCCAGGTCCTCGCGCTCCGCCGATTGGGAGCGAAGCTCCCAGATAGAGCTGCGCGCATCCACCAGGCTCTTGCGAACCAGGGCGCGCGCCTGGTCCAGGTGCTCTCTGGCAGTATCGGTCGACGATGCGAGCAGCCGCGAAACAATCTCCAACTGAACCGAGACGCCGGCAAATCCTTGCGCGAGCGTATCGTGAATTTCCCGCGCGATCCTGTTGCGTTCCTGCAATACGGCGCCGAATTGAGCTTCCACCTGCTTCACCCGCCAGCGATAAACAGACCATGCCGTGAGGGCCAGCGCAACAAGCAGAAGAGCATAAAACCAGTACGTCTGATAGAAGTGCGGCTCTAAGCTGAACGCAATAACAGCCCCACTCTGATTCCAGAACCCGTCGTTATTGCATGCCAGAACGCGGAAGCGATACTTGCCGGGCGGAAGGTTGGTGTAATACGCGATCCGGCGCGTACCTGCGTCAACCCAATCATGATCGAAGCCTTCCAGCTTGTAACGGAAGCGCACTTTCTGAGGAGCAGCAAAGCTCAACCCGGTGTACTCAAACGAAAGCCTGGAATGACCGGGCTTTATCGAAGCCAGGTTTGCCGGATTGAGTGTCCGATCGTCGCTGGAAACGGATTCGATGGCAACCTTCGGCGGCACGCGATTCAATCGGGGATGCGGCCCGCGTACTACCGCGACGCCCTTCAGCGTGGCGAACCATAACGAGCCGTCGTTTGCTCGCCAGATGGCCGGGTGTCCGCCGGCGCTCGACTCACTAATTTTGAGCCCATCGCTGGTGCCGTAGGAAATTACGTCAACCGCGTTCCGCGAATCCAGCGCGAAGCCGGTCAGCTCTTTCCGGCTGACGCGATAAATTCCGGTATTGGATGAAATCCAAAGGTCGTGGTCCAGGTCCTCGGCAATTCCATAAATCGCATTGGGAAGGTTCAGGCTGGAAGGGAAGCGTACGAATCTGCCCCGAATAAATGCATTCAGCCCGCCATCCTGTGTGCCTATCCAAATGTTGCCGTCCTTGTCACGATACAGCGCGGTGATGATATTGCTCGAGAGCCCATCGGCGGTTGTATCGTTCCTCAGTTTTCCATTCTGAAAGCGCGTGAGTCCGTGCAGGGTGGAGATCCACAGTCCTCCCCGCGCATCGGCAAGAATGGCGCCGATCAGATCGCTTCCCAATCCATCCGCGCTGCTGTAGATAGTGAATTGCCCTTCTTTAAATCGGGCCAGGCCGCGGCGAGTGCCGATCCAGAGTTGCCCGTTACCTTCGGCAAGAATAGATCGTACGAAGTCGTCCGGCAGTCCGTCCGCGGATGTGAGCAGCGAGATCGTACCGTTGCGGATTTCGTTCAAACCGTCCGGCGTCCCGACCAGCAGCGTGCCATCGCTTTTCTGGCCCAACGCCAGAATGACATCGCTCGCCAGACCGTCTCGCGTGGTGAGCGTCGAAAACGTGCCGTTCTTATAGCGCGTCAGTCCGCCTGCATTCGTTCCGATCCAGACCACCCCATTCCGATCCTGGAGAACACAGTGGACCAGGTCATCGGACAGTCCGTCGCGAGTGGTGTAGGTTGCGAAGTGTTGGGGTCGCAGAATGTTCAGCCCGCTCGATTCCGTACCGACCCAGATGTCTCCCTCGCGATCCTGAGCGAGGGCGAGGACGGTCTCCGATTGGAACGTATTGTTAGGGGAAAGCGGGACAACGGCATCGCCTACGATGGTGGTCAATCCGGCATCGGTTCCTACCCAGACAGTATGGTTGCGGTCTTCGAACAAGGCGGTAATTCTGTCCGCTGGCAAGCCGTTCTTCTTCGTATACGCTCGTGCTCGTCCGTCGCTCGTAAATTCGTACAAGCCTTTCGACGTTCCTACCCACCTGATTCCCGTGCCGCTAAAGAGCAGTACCTGAATATCGGCATTGGAAATTCTCGCGGGCCATCCCTTTTCAGGAAGGCGGCGTTCAGCGAGTGTCTTCACGCCGCTGCGGGTGCCGACCCAAACTGTTCCATCCGTGTCCGCAGCCATGGCGCCCGTGAGTGCTGCGTTATCAGGAACGCCGGATGATTGGAACCGGCCGCCGGCAAACTTGGCGAGTCCCTCGGCAGTTACAGCCCACAACGTTCCTGCCCGGTCCTCGTAAAGCGACCAAACGTTGTTGCCGGGAAGCCCGTCGGCGGTACTGAACGCGGAGAAGCGGCGGTTCTCGAAGCGAGCGATGCCATCCGCGGTTGCGATCCAGAGTGCTCCGTCGCGAGTCTCGGCGAGCGTCCGGATATTGTTGCTCTTCAGTGCGGGAGTGTTCTGAGCGTTATAGACGACGAACTTCACGCCATCAAAGCGCGCCAGGCCGCCTTCAGTCGCAACCCAGATGTATCCATCCCGTGATTGCAAAATAGAATGGACGGTGTTCTGAGGAAGGCCATTCTCGGTCTCCCAGGTCTGGCGTCCGAATTCATCCGGATACCGATGAGCGTCGGGCGTTTGCATTGGCGCACCGGCAGCTATCAATCCGCGGGCGAAGATGAACAGATAGGCCGCGGTTCCGAGCCGCCCGGCGTGCAACATGAATTGGCGCTACCCCCGACTTATAGCAGATTGAGAGGCGAGGCCCGCGCGTCCGCTTCAAACGCGTTGTGCTCCGGTATGAAATGACGCACAAGCTTCTCAGCGAAGCGAGGCTAACAGATTATTGTCGGCAGCTTTTCGCCGGTCCACGTACTCGTTTCGTTCAGGGTAACGCTCCCAGAGACCGATAACGCGCCGGTAGCATTCACGTGCTTGAACGCTTCCCCGCTGCGCGTAGAAACGCGCTAAAGCCTCCTCCGCATTAGCGAGCGGAATGATGGTTTCCAGCTCATCTTGCTTTGCGATCGACCCCGCTTCCTTGCGAGCTTCTTGAAGAAACTCCTCGGCCCGTTCAAAGTTTCCGGCCGCTGCATTAGCCTCCCCTGCAACGATGAGTCCCGACACGAATGCGCCCGCCTGCTCCCATTCGGCCGAGTCTCTGCTTGCAGCCGCGCGCTCACTTGCGACGGCAGATTCGGCGTACCGGACGGCTTCCCTGATATGACCTGCCTTCAGTTCCGCTTCCGCCAGGCGCGCCAAAGCCCGCATCCGGCGTGAGGTGATAAGGTAACTTGTATTTCCCGACGCGATCAGCTCATCAAATCTCTGCAGCGATTCCCGTGCCATGCCAACTGCCGTTTTGGCGTCGAACTCGCGAAGACAAAAGGAAACCTCGTGCAACGCAATCGCCCTGCTGAACTGCGCCGACGTGTTACTCGGGTCACTGCGAACCATCTCTTGCGTGCGCTCCAGATAGCGCCGCGCGAACCCGAGCGCGCGAGCGGGATCTCCGAAATTCGGGTTTGTGTCGTCATAGAACACCGTGGCGCGGTATGCATTCGCCAGCGCCAGGCGCTTGTGTATCGTGGGGCTGCGCGGCTCAGAGGCAAGTAATTCAGTTAGTATGGCCTCGTTCTCGTCAAGCGCTTGCAGTGCCTCCTGCAGATGACCCAACTCCTGCGCAGCAGTCCCAACGCGCTCGTCCGCCTGCGCCAGGCTCATTAATGCTTGCGGATCTCTCACGGCATTCAGGCGGGCTCGTGCCAGTTCCCGGCAGCGTGAAAAGCTTGTCCATGCCTGGCGGTAATGTCCCAGGTCCTCGTCCATGTCCCCGAGCGTGCACCAGGCCGTTATGTACGTCTGCTCGCCTTGCGCATCCAGGGGCCGGTCGGAGCGCATGCGGTCTAATGTCTGAATCGCCACTTCCGATAGATTCCGTGCCCCCTTCAGGTCGCGGTTAAAGCGAACCAATGAAGCATATTGCAAGTAGTACCGTGCCAGATCGTCAAGATACGCCGGGTTCTTCGCGGCAATGCGCTCGTAGATTTCACCCGCTTTTCGATAGCTTGCCACTGCATCGGTTATTCGGCCGAGATTGGGCCGGTTGGGGTTGCCTTCGGCGTCACCGATCTTGATATAGGCCGTGGCGATTTCCCTTGCAGATCGAGGTCGCCGCCTGCCTTCCTGGCAAGGTTATCCAGGTACTCGAGACCGGTGCGCACCATGATCTCGCGAGCCTTAGTTGACCCTTCCAGCTTGGCAACCTCGTCATGCAGGTCGAAAACAAACGTATGCGCGAGCTTGCGCACGTCCTGAAAACGTTCTTGGGCAAGCCGTGCTTGATAGATCGAGACGATCGATCCTCCAATGACAGCCGCCAGCACCAGAACGGCGGCGGTGAAGCTGAGTCGGTTGCGCCGGATGAACTTAGCCGTCCGATAGCGCACCGTATCGGGCCTTGCCAGTACCGGCCGGTCCGATAGCGCGCGCTGGATGTCGTCCGCCAGGTGCTGCACTGAGATGTACCGTCGCGAGGGCTCCTTTCGAAGCGCCATAAGAAGGATATTGTCCAGGTCCTGGCTGATGTGGGGCGCAGCTGGTTCCACCTCGCAAATAGTCCGATCGATACACGCCGCTGTGAGTGCCGCAAACTCGTATGGAAATCGCCCTGTCAGAAGTTTGTATAGCAAGACGCCCAGCGAGTACACGTCGCTCGCGGTTGTAATCGGTTTGCCGTGGACCTGTTCCGGGCTGGCGTAGGCCGGCGTTAACGGCCGAAATCCTATAGACGTATGCTCTTGGTCCCGTTCGGGATCAATGATTTTGGCGATTCCGAAATCAAGCAGCTTTGGCCGCCCCTCGCCGTCGACGAGAATATTAGAAGCCTTCAAGTCGCGATGAATAATGAGATGCCGATGCGCATAGGAGACCGCGTCGCAAACCTGCATGAATAGTTCGAGTTTGTGCCGCACAGCAAGCTTTTCGGAATACACGTCGATTGGAACGCCGTCTATGTATTCCATCGTGAGGTATGGTTGGCCGTCTGAGGTGTGCCCGGCGTCGAGCAATCGTCCAATCGCCGGATGATTCAGCGTCGCTAAGATCTGGCGCTCCTGCAGGAAGCGGCTGCGGAAAGCGGAATCATCCGCGCCATACCGAAGCAATTTGATGGCAACACGCTGCTTTACCTCGCCGTCGGCGCGTTCTGCCTCATAAACCGATCCCATCCCTCCGCTGCCGATAACCCGCAACAGGCGGTAAGGTCCGCAACGGCGCTCTCCGGGTGTCGTTTTTGCCATATCCAGCATCCGCGCGGCGCGGTCAGCTACTGAATGCGTCAGGAGGTGATCCCTTGCCGTATCGAAGCGGAGCAATCCTTCTACTTCGGCGCGGAGGCCTGCCGGAATTTCATGGCTTCGAAAATAAGTCTCCCGTTCCTCGGGCGAGAGCTCGACGATTTCGTGAAACAGGACGCGTAGTTCGTCGGTCATGGGAGCTCGGAAACGCATAACTATAGTGCAATATTTATTCCGTGGGAAGGGGGAACCACACGAGTATCCGCGATTGGCGGCAGAGTAATTTGGTCTTCTGCGGCGACCGGTCTGTAATGGATTCCGGCAACTGCGCGGAGAGCGGTCGGGCCACACGCTGCAGACAGCCCGATTCAGAACATTGCTTCCTGTTGACATCTGACCCGAACGGGATAATACTTGGGTTAGATGTCAACCCGTGATGCCAAAGACCGTCTCGCTCTTCTGCAGGGCACCTTGGATCTGCTGATACTACGCACGTTATTATTCGGCCGGCAGCACGGGCAGGGAATCGCGCGAGCCATACAGGAGTCGTCGAGAGATGAACTTCTGGTGGAGCATGGGGCCCTGTATCCCGCCTTGCAACGCCTGGAGGCACAAGGCGCGATCAGCGCCGAATGGGGGACATCAGAGAACAATCGCAAGGCCCGTTTTTACAGGTTGACACAGAAAGGCCGGAAGCTGCTAGTCCATGAGACCAGCCGCTGGCGCCGCCTTGCAGTGGCAATCGGGAATGTTTTAGGCCAGGAGCCGGGCGAAGTATGATCTTTTTCGCCAAGAGACGTAAGCAGGCGGACTTTGCTTCCGAGATTGAGTCTCACATAGCAATCGAGGCAGAGTGGTTGCGCGAGGAGGGCTTAAATGCGAGCGATGCTCAGACGGCGGCACGGCTCAAATTCGGCAACATTCTGCAGACAAAAGAACGCTTTTATGAGAGCCAGCGCATTTTGTGGCTTGAAGATCTGCAAAAGGACGTGCGGTATGCATTGCGCCTGGTTCGCCAGTCACCGCTATTTGCTATAACGATCGTCCTGACGCTCGCTTTGGGAATAGGCGCAACGGCCGCCATTTTTTCTGTCACCGACGCGGCGCTGATCAAGCCGTTGCCATTTCCTGATGCGCAACGTTTGGCGAGTCTGTATGAGCGCTGGCAGGGAGACCTGGATAGCCTCGCCCCAGCCTACTATCTCGATTACAGGAGCGAAGCGAAATCGTTCGAAGACCTGACCGCATATCGCCACGACTCGTTCAATCTAGGCGGGGAGAACAGGCCCGAGCGCGTGCTGGGCGCCGTCGTGACGCCAAACTTCTTTGCGGCTTTAGCCGTTCCGCCGCAGCTTGGCCGGACACTCGATCCCGTACAGGACAAACCGGGCGGCACTCGAACCGTTGTCCTCTCCTACTCGCTTTGGAAACGCTGCTATGCAGCATCGGCCGATGTTATCGGCAGGAGCGTTTCGGTCGATGGCGAGCCAGCGATTATCGTGGGCGTCATGCCTGCTAGTTTCACCTTCCCCGATAATGCCGGCATGTGGGCGGCAGCGCGTTTCCAGGTTCCCGAACATCCTTTGCGGCCATTGATGGATCCTTCTATGTCGCGCAGCAGTCATTACTTCGACATCATTGGGCGTTTGAAGCGAGGTGTCACGATCCATCAAGCGCAAGCAGAAGTGGACGTGATTGCTCGTCGATTGTCTAAGCAGCATGAGGACGAAGAATTAGGCGATGGTCTTCAATTAGTCTCGCTTCGGGACGATCTGGTTGGCAACACGCGTCCCGCAATCCTTATTCTGCTGGGCGCGGTCGGCGTGCTTTTTCTAATTACGTGCGCAAATGTGACCAATATCGAACTTGCGCGGGGCGCCACGCGCCAGAAGGAAATCGCAATTCGTAGCTCGCTCGGGGCAGGGCGATTGCGCCTGCTTCGATACCTTATCGCCGAGAGTTTGCTTCTTTCGCTCGCCGGGGCTGCGCTCGGTTTAGTCGGCGCTCATTACGCTCTGCGATCGCTTGACGCGCTGCTTCCGCCCGATGTTCTACCTCCTGGCGGCCTAACCATCGACTTTCGCCTGATCGCGTTCGCGACAGGCATCTCGGTGCTCTCCACTATTCTGATTGGGCTCTTTCCGGCAATCCAGGTCGCCAATCTCGATCTCAACAGCACTTTGAAAGAAGGCAGCCGCGCCGTTACAGGCGGAGCGCGTGTTAACCGAAGCAGGAAGATCCTGGTCGTGACGCAGGTTGCTTTAGCTGCGATTCTGTTGATTGGCGCAGGACTTCTGATTCGCAGCTTTGATCGCTTGCTTTCCGTGCCCCGGGGCTTCAGTCCGGATCACGTTTTGAGTCTGCAGCTTTCGCTTCCTCTCGCGGAGTATCGGACGCCAACCGATCGGAATCGCTTCGCGACGGAAGTGCTTGACGGAATCCGCTCGCTTCCTGGAGTTCGTTCCGTTGCTCTGACGTCCCGGCTTCCTCTGAATCCTGGCGGCAGCCAGCGCGGTATCCAAATTAAGGGCCGGCCATCCGTGCCGGGTGGAGATGTTTCTCGCTCTTATCTAGTCATTAGCCCGGATTATTTCCGCACGCTTCACATACCCGTCCTGGAAGGTCGAGTGTTCACCGATCGCGATACAGCGAATGCACCGGGCGCGGTAGTTATTAACCAAGCGATGGCCCGCCACTTCTGGCCAAGAGAAGACGCGATCGGCAAGTACATCAAGGTAGATCGGTTGGATTGGAGCCCTGTAATTGGAGTAGTGGCCGATGTGGCGCAACAGGGGCTTGATAAGGCGCCTCGTCCAACGATGTATGTCCCGTACGCGCAAGATCCTTGGCCGGCTCTCGCGCTGGTTATTCGAACTGCCGGGGATCCGAAACACATGGCATCGGCTGCCATAACGGCGATTCACCAGGTCGACAAGGATGAGCCCGTCTACAACCTTCGCACCATGCACCAGGTGATCGCATCGTCTGTTCAGGTGAGGCACTTTCGAACCGTTTTGTTGAGTTTGTTCGCGGTCTTTGCGCTGACATTAGCTGCTGTCGGAACGTACGGCGTTATGGCGTATACGGTTGAGCAGCGCAGGCATGAGATGGGGATCCGTCTGGCATTGGGCGCCCAGCCAAATAAAATCCGGCTGTTGTTTTTTGGTGAAGGTTTACGACTCGTTGCCTACGGCATCGCAGCCGGTCTGCTAGCTTCGTCGGTACTGACGCGGTTCATATCCGGCATGCTCTACGGCGTGCAACCGAACGATCCACTCAGTTTCCTGGCTGCTCTTGTGTTGCTTGTTATCGCCGCATTTCTGGCCAGCTTCATCCCCGCTCGGCGAGCGATGAAATTAGATCCGGCGAATATTTTACGCACCCAGTAGGATTGCACAAAGCCGATTGGATCGCCCGGGCCAATCCTTGCGAGCCCCTATTCCATCCGGCTCCGCACATGATGCACGTAGCTCTTTGCCGCCAGCGCGAGAACGATCAGCACCGCAATCGCGAGCGCAGTCCCCTTCAGCGTGGCAAACGCAAATGCCAGCAACAAAGCATAAAGGATCAGCGCCGTTCGCAGTCCGATGACGCTTCGAGATGGCTCCTGAGGCGTCATTCTGCGGGCATGTTGTAGGCAAACGAAAACGCCAGGCGGATCTGGTAGCCCTTGAAGTCGGCCGGCAATGGCGGCAGCGGGTTCGACATGCTGAGTCCCGCGACCGCGGCGCGGTCAAGTGGTTCCGAGCCCGATGGATCGGCCGTTACCAGCTTCGGAATGCTGCCATCCCGGCTGATGATAAATTCCACCACGGTGCGCCCGCGCAGGGTTCCCATGCGAACGCTCTCCGGAATCACGCGCTTCCAGTTGGCGCGCACGATCCTGAGGACCTGCGTTAAATAGGGCTTGAAGTCCGCGCCTTGTGGATCGCTCTGCAATTCAACCGATGCGTGCTGGCCCTCGGGCCGGTTTAGCGAACCGGGTGCGCCGAGGCTCGGTTCCGATGGCGAGTCGTCGCTGATGACGATATGCCTCCCATTTGCATTTTTGGCCAGCCCATTGATGGCCGCCTGCACGGTGGATTTCGGAGGGGCGAGTTTCGGATGAGCGCTTGGCGGCGCTTGTATGCCGATGTTTTCGAACGGGCTGGCCGATGGCGCGGGAGGCGGGGGAGCAGTAATTCCGTTGGGAGAACCGGGCGGCAAAGGGCCGGGCGCCTGGTTCAAGGCGATCGCCGGCGCCTCGGGCAGGATCTGTGGTGCGCTCTTCTGTGGCCGGGGAGCGGGAGACTGCTTCGGCAGCTCAAAATGCCTGCTGCTTCGCCGCGGCGCGGCAAGCTGCGCGTGCGATTGCTGGGACGCCAGCAGATCTGCAAGATCAATTTGCTTCGAGAGCGCGTGCCGGTTCGGCGCTTTTTGGGTCATCACATCCGGAGGAAGATACAGCGGGATGTGATGCACTATCACCGTTCGTTGCGCATGTTCGGCGCCCCCCGAAAGGCTCGGTATCTGGGCGGCCAAAAAGAAGAAAACCAGATGCAGGCCAATGGATGCTGCAAATATGCCGGCCCATTGCGGTCGCGAGCGCTGCGGCCACTCGAGCAACAAATTTAATTCGATCGGCGAGGGCGGCAGCAGAAGCGGCCCACCACGATCGGCGCGCTTGCGCACGTCGGCTGCTTCGGCTAACGTTACAAAGGCATTCGCCATACTGCTCGGAAGGAAACGACGCGTTCGGAGGTGAGAAGGTTGCCCGATCACCCGAAGAAGTCAGCTTCGGAGCCGGATCGTCTCTGAGACTAAGTCTGTGTGCTCCTTAATCTTAGCAAGAATGGCCTCGGCTAGGCGAAGAGCATTTGCTGCCTGCAAGCCATTCACTTTCGGCGGCGTTCGGTTGTGAACAGCCTCAAAGAAGGACGTGAGCTCCAGGTGAAGGGGTTCGCCGCGCAAGACGGGAAGCTGCTCGAAACCGATGTCGCTTCCCTTAATCGCGAGGCGAATCGCGTCCTGCCGCTGGTAATCGACCGAAATGTACTCACATGGCTGAAACAGGCGGAGTTTGCGAACTTTCTCGGTCGAAACGCGGCTGGCCGTCAGGTTCGCGATACATCCGCTTGCGAAAGCAAGCCGGACGTTAGCAATGTCCACTCGCGGGGAGAGGACCGAAATTCCGGCTGCCCGGACCTCGTGCGGCATCTCTTTCGTAAAGCTCAGGACGATGTCAAGATCGTGGATCATCAGGTCGAGCACAACGTCGATATCGAGACTTCGAGGCGTGAAGATACTGAGGCGGTGAACTTCGAAGAAAAGCGGAATGGTAAGCGCGTTCTCCAGCACTGTTACTGCCGGATTGAAGCGCTCCAAATGTCCAACCTGGAGGATGCGCCCGCGCTCCTCGGCGAGCCGGGCGAGTCGTTCGCCGGCGGCCGCAGAGGCGGCAATTGGCTTTTCAACCAGGACATCGATACCGCTGTCCAGCAAACGGCCCGCAATGGATTCGTGAGTAATGGTAGGTGTCGCCACAATCGCGGCGTCAAAACCGCCGAGCGCCTCATCGATGCCGGCGAATGCGCGCGTGTCATGATTGTGAGCAATTTGCTGCGCTCGTTCCAGATCGGTATCGATGACGGCCGTCAGTTCAACATCCTCAAGCTGCCGGATCACGCGACTGTGATTCCGTCCGAACGCGCCGGCGCCGATGACCGCCACCCGGAGCTTCTTCATTCCTTCTGAGCCTCCGAAGGCTCCACAGCCGGATACCCAACGATCGCGATGTTCGCTTCGTTAGCGCGCTGCAGCATCTCATCTCTATCCAGCAGCAGAGTGCGTCCGGCGTCTACGGCGAGCGCCGTAGTCCGCGTCTCAATCATGGTCTCGATCGTTGTCCGGCCGGCAACCGGCACGTCGAACAGCAGATGAGCTCGCCCGTGCGATGCCTTCACTAACCGGAGCGGCTTCCCGTTTGTCAACCCGGCAGCCCGCCGCAGCATAGCGTCGGTACCCTCCATGGCTTCGGCGGCAACGCACGCTTTCTCGCTGATGGCGACGCTCTGGCCTACATCGATTGAGGCCAGGACGGCCGCGATACGCCGGCCATATCGAATGTCTGCTTCCTCTTCCTTGTCCGGCTTGCGGCGGGTAAGCACGCCTTCGCGCGCCAGAAGCGGCTTCAGCAGGCGCGTCGAATCCACCAGTTCGATACCCTCATCGTGCAGCACCTTCTGCACGCCTCCAATCAGGCCGGCGGTGTTCTTCTCTTTTAAAGAGGTGAGCAGCTTCAGTAGTCGCCAATCGGGAGTGATGGAGGAAAAGATGCTGACATGCTTGACCTGCCCCGTCATCATTACTTCCGAGATGTTTTCACGCTTCAGTATGTCTATGAGTTTCCCGAGCTGGCCGATGTTGATCCAGTGCAGCGAAGGCGCAATTGCAGCCAGTTCGGGCGCGGCCTCATTCTCTATCGCGACTACCACCACGTGATGACCCTCGCGCTGTGCCGTTTCGAGCGCAAGCACCGGAAACCGGCCGTTGCCGGCAATCATTCCATAGCGCCGGGGAGAGCTGTCTTTCACTTCACAAAACCACGTGACGATCCGCGAATGAAATCGAGCAGCTCCGCTATTTCGCCGGTCTGGGGGATCTCTTCTTCGATGCGCGCTAGCGCCTGCGACGTGTTCAAGCCGGCACGAGTTAGTAACCGGAACGCGTTCTGCAAGGGCTCAATCGCATCCGCATCATATCCATGACGCTCTAATCCGATTCGGTTCGCGCCGTAAACCTGAGGTTCATGATTCGACGCCGTGATCGAATACGGCAGCACGTTCTGCTTGATGACGCTGTAGCTGCCGATCATGGCATAGCGGCCGATGCGGCAAAATTGGTGAATCGCGCATAGCCCGCCAATATTGGCGTAGTCTTCCACCGTGACGTGGCCGGCAAATGTTACTCCGTTGGCAAGAATAGTGCGGTTATGAATAATGACATCGTGCGCGACGTGGACATATGCCATCAGCAGATTGCCGTCGCCGATGGATGTCAGCATGCCGCCGCCTTCCGTTCCGCGATGGATGGTCACGAACTCACGGATGATATTGCCATCGCCGATGCGCGTCTCCGAGGGCTCGCCTTTGTATTTTTTGTCCTGGGGAGCGACGCCGCAGGAAGAGTACGGATAAAAAAGGTTGTCCTTGCCGACGGTCAGCTTGCCTTCCAGGTAGGCATGCGCCAGCAGCCTGGTCCGCGCGCCGATCGTTACGCCGCTTCCTATGATGCAGTAGGGACCGATTTCGGCTTCGGGTGAGATGTCGGCGTCTGGGTCAATGATCGCTGTCGGGTGAATCGCCATCCGTTGCGCGTCTTAAGTGGACAATCCGTTCATGCCATCTGAGGCTCCGGAACCTGCGGCGGCGATGCTCTCGGAGGCTCCGCGACGCGATCCGTCAATGTGCACATGAGCGTGGCTTCGGCCACCACCTGTCCGTCCACGGTAGCGGTTCCCTGGATTTTTGCGACGGCATGTTTCAGGCGCAGCATCTTCATTTCGATGCGCAATTGATCGCCCGGAACCACCGGCTTGCGGAACTTCGCGTTTTCCACAGCCGCCAGATACATGATGCGGCCGCGCGTGTGCGGCGCCATCTTTCCCACCAGAATGCCCGAGACCTGCGCCATCGCTTCGATGATCAGGACGCCCGGCATCACCGGAAATCCAGGAAAATGCCCGGTGAAATGCGGTTCGTTCACCGTCACGTTCTTGAGTCCAACGATAGAATCATCATGGATCTCGATAATCCGGTCGACCATCAGGAACGGAAAGCGGTGCGGCAGCAGCGCCGAGATCTCTTGAACATCCATCGATGTCATGGGAGCCTCAATTATAACAGCCGATGCACCCTTTTCTTCGCTATTCCACTGAGAAACAAGCAGATATCATCGCCTTTATCCGTGAGCTGGTGGAGTGCGAATCGCCCAGCGACTCGCCCGCGGCGGTGAATCGCTTCGTCGACCTTTTTATCGAACGGACCAGGGATATCGCTTCCGCCAGAGCGATCAAATCGAACGGTTATGGGAAGCACCTGCGCCTGGAATTCAAACTGCCAGGGCGCAAGAAGAGCGGCCAAATCCTCGGTGTGGGGCATTCGGATACGGTATGGCCGCTCGGCACACTGAGCCAGATGCCATTCCGCCAGGCGAAAGGACGGCTGTGGGGACCGGGTGTGCTCGATATGAAATCCGGACTGGCATTCTTTGTTTATGCAGCGCGTACGATGCGGGACTTAGACGTTCCTGTATCGCACGAGGTCGTGCTGTGGCTGGTATCGGATGAAGAGACGGGCAGCAGAACGTCTCGCGAACTCACGGAAGCAGAGGCCCGCAGGAGCGAATGCGTGCTTGTGCTGGAGCCGGGCACGGGCCTTTCCGGGAAGCTGAAGACCGCGCGCAAGGGCGTCGGGAACTATCGCATCCATATTGAAGGCAAGGCGTCTCACGCCGGGGTGGATTTTGCCAGTGGCGCGAGCGCGATCCTGGAAGCGGCGCGGCAGATCGGGGAGATCGCCGGATTTACTAATCTGAAACGCGGCACGACAGTAAATCCCGGCATTATTAGTGGCGGTACGCGGACGAACGTTGTGGCGGCCGAAACGCGGATCGATGTGGATATCAGGGTGGCGCGCCTGAGAGACGCAGAATCATTAGACCGGAAATTTCGCGCCCTGCGCCCCTTCGATAAGCGATGCAAACTTCGCGTGGAAGGCGGTTTGAACCGGCCGCCCATGGAGCGCACCAGGGCGGCCGCCGGCCTG
>Ga0134126_10003142_pt1 | contig 20629 bp, 16 predicted proteins | sample KB31752_FD_96881 | JGI IMG/M metagenome (GOLD analysis project Ga0134126, IMG submission 96881) | Terrestrial soil microbial communities with excess Nitrogen fertilizer from Kellogg Biological Station, Michigan, USA - KB3-175-2 | ecosystem: Environmental > Terrestrial > Soil > Unclassified ... | reverse complement strand
TGCGCAGCTGTTCCTCGCGCTGGAAGCCTCCGCGGCCTGATCTCCCTGCCGCCGCCGGCGGCGCTTGACCTTGAACCCGGGTTGAAGGTCGATCATGCAACGCATGGATCGCCATGAGTCCAGGCACGAGCACGCACAGGCACACGCTTGCACGGACCGGCATGGACACGGTGGCGCGCATGCCTCGGCCTCCACTGACGAGGCTCGCCATGTCCTGCGCGCAAAGATCACCGGCATGGACTGCGGCAGCTGTGCGCTGACCATCGAGGATGGGCTGCGACAACTTCCCGGCGCTTGCCGGGTCGCGGTCGACTTCACGACAGAGATACTGGAGGTCGAAGGCGACGTAACGACCGACGCGGTCGAGCGCCGGCTGCGGCAGCTTGGGTACGGACTTGCGACGCCGGAGCCGATACGGACCGAGACGCCGCCCGAGCGCGCCGGCGTGCTTCGGTTCTTCGTGACGCAGCCGCATCAGCGGTTGGCCATCGTTGCCGGTGCGATCTGCCTTCTCGCCGGGATCATGGCGCGGCTCGTACCGGCGGCGGCAGCGGCCCCGGCGGCCCGCGCCGACTCGCTGGTGGGTCTCGTGCAGATCGCCACGGTCGTCCTCGTCGGGGCACCCGTTTTCCTCAAGGGCGCGCGCGCCCTCCTCTACAGCCGTCGCGTCAACATCGACCTTTTGATGACACTTGCGGCGATCGGCGCGCTCTTCATCGGCGCTGCCGGCGAGGGCGCCGCTGTGGTCGTCCTCTTCACCCTGGGCGAAGGGCTGGAGCGCTACAGCGCAACGCGCGCACGAGACTCCCTGCGGAGCCTGCTCTCGCTGCAGCCCCAGACAGCGACGCTGTTGGAGCAACACGACGGCCACAGCCACACCCGTCAGGTTGCCGCCGCAACACTGGCTCCAGGCCATCTCATCCTGGTCAGGCCCGGCGAGCGCATTGCCGCCGATGGCGTCGTGAAGAGCGGCCGCTCGAGCGTCAATCAGGCCGCGGTCACCGGCGAGAGCACTCCGGTGGAAAAGACCCCCGGCGATGCGGTACTGAGCGGTACCGTCAACGGCGAAGGCGCCGTCGAAATCCAGGTGACCCGCGAAGCCTCGGATTCCACGGTCGCGAGAATTGCCCGCCTGGTGGAGCAGGCGCAGGCGCGCCGCTCACCCGCGGAGCGCGTCATCGATCGCTTCGCGCGCGGGTACACGCCCGCCGTGGTCGCCCTCGCGGCTCTGCTCGTCGCCATCCCCATGCTCGTCTTCTCTCAGCCTCTGTTCACGGCTCCGGGCGCAGCCGAAGGCTGGCTATACCGCGGGCTCGCCCTGCTCATCGTGGCTTGTCCCTGTGCGCTCGTGATCAGCATTCCGGTCACGGTGGTGAGCTCGCTGACCCGGCTCGCGCATCTCGGCGTGTTGGTCAAGGGCGGGGAACAGCTCGACAGGCTGGCGGCTGTCCGCACCATCGCGTTCGATAAGACGGGCACGCTGACGCTGGGACGCCCGAGCGTCACGGGCATCCAGGCGAGCGGCTGCGAGCATGACCCGCAGTCTGACGCTTCGTGCGGGAGCTGCGACGACGTCATTGCACTCGCCGCCTCGGTGGAGCGCAGCTCGGAGCACCCGATCGCCCATGCCATCGTGGAGTCGGCGCGGGAGCGCGGACTGCAACACCGTTATCCGCCTGCAAGCGCTGTCACGGCAGCGACCGGCCGCGGCGTCGTGGGCGAGATCGCCGGCAGCAAGGTCGCGGTCGGGACTGCGGCGCTGATGCAGGATCATGGGGCCGGCGCGGACTCTCGGGCTTTCAATGGCTTCAATGTGGAGAGCGAGACCGTGATGATGGTGGCGCGCGATTCCCGCATCGTGGGCGCCATCGGCGTGCAGGATTCCCTGCGCCCCGAGAGCCGCTCGATGCTGGAGGAGCTGCGGCAGTCGATTCCGCATCTGCGCACCGCGATGCTGAGCGGCGACAGCGAGCGCACGGCGCAGGCCGTGGCGGCGCGCCTCGGCATCGTCGACGAGGTCCGCGCCGGCCTCCTGCCCGCGGATAAGCTCGCGGCCGTCGGAGAGCTGCAGCGAAGCCATGGACCGGTGGCCATGGTGGGCGACGGCATCAACGATGCGCCCGCGTTGGCCCGGGCTGACGTCGGCATCGCAATGGGCGGCGGAACAGGGCAGGCCATGGAAACGGCGGACGTCGTACTCATGCAGGACGATCTGGCGCGATTGCCCGCTGCACTTCGCATTGCACGGCGCAACCGTGCGGTGGTGCGACAGAACATTGCCCTCAGCCTGGGCTTGAAGCTCGCCTTCCTTGCGCTCACCATTCCCGGTCTTGCGACATTGTGGCTGGCGGTTGTCGCGGACGTAGGTGCGACCGTGCTCGTGACGCTCAACGGAATGCGGATGTTGCGGGCGAAATAGCTCCCGAAGCGGGACCGCACCGCCGCCGCACCCGAGGAGGGCATCTTGGCGGACGAGCAGGCAAAACCGGACCGGGCTCTCGCGGCGCTGGAGGAATCCCGTCGCGAGCTCGAGTCGCTGACCTACACCATTGCCCACGACCTGCGCGCACCGCTGCGCGCCATCGATGGCTTTGCCCGCGCGCTGAGCGAGGACTGCGGTGAGCGGCTGGACGATGAGGGGCGCCGCTACCTGCAGCATGTGCTCGATGCCGCGCAGCGCATGTCGGGCATGCTCGAGGGGCTGCTGAGCCTGGCGAAGATCCATCGCGCGGAGCTCCATCCGATGCCGGTCGCTCTCTCCAGGATCGCTGGCGATGTCGTCGAGCGGCTGCGGGCGGCGGAGCCGTCGCGATCGGTCGCAGTGGTGATCTCCGACGGTCTGACAGCGGAGTGCGATGCCAGTCTGCTCGCCATCGCCCTCGATGCGCTGCTGCGCAACGCCTGGAAGTTCACCCGTCACCGCACGCCAGCCCGCATCGAGGTCGGCGTGCAGCCCACCACCCCGCCCGTCTATTTCGTACGCGACAACGGCGCCGGCTTCGACATGCGTTATGTCGGCAAGCTCTTCGGGCCCTTTCAGCGCCTGCATTCCGAGCGGGAATTCGAAGGCGTGGGCGTCGGGCTGGCGGTGGCGCAGCGCATCATCCGCCGCCACGGCGGGCGCATCTGGGCGGACGCCGTACCCGATCAGGGGGCGACCTTCTATTTCACCTTGAACGAGAATCCCGAGGCTTCAGCGCCATGAACGCATCCGACGCGCTTCGCCGCCGGCTGGTCGCAACGCTGCTCGCGGGCGCCGCCTTCACGCCGCTCGCGCTCATTCCGGCCCGACGTGCCCAGGCCGCGGACCTGCCGCTCCTCGATCCTTCGAGCGCAGCCGCAAAGAAGGTCAGCTACGTCCCGGACGCTGCCCAGGCGAAGGCCACGGCCAAGAGCAACACCTGTTCCAGCTGCGGCATGTACCAGGGTGCTTACGGCTCCAAACAGGGGCCCTGCCAGCTCTTTCAGGGGAAGGACGTGCTGGCGGGTGGGTGGTGCTCTTCATGGGAGCCCCAGATGTGATGGGTGCGCGGGGACACGTCCCCTCGCTCTCCCCACCGGTTGGTGTTTAGGCGTAGACTTCCGTCAGGCCCTGGATACGGACCCCGGCGTAACCCCGGCCGAGCCGCCCACGCGAGGGGGATTGACGCGTGTGGCGGCGCACCTGTCAGCGCTCGGGTGCGGCGCAAAGAGTGGGCCTACTCCGTCAGGTCCTTCGACATCGGCACGAACTCGATCGACTGTCCCGAAGGGAGCGGATAGTGGACTCTTGTTCCGCGGACGTAACCCCGCGCCTCGTACAGCCTGACGCCGGGCAACGTCGCCATCATCTCCGTCTGCTGAAAGCCATGGCGGCGCGCCTCCATCTCGCAGCGCTCGAGCAGCGCAGTGCCGATGCCCTGGCGGGCCGCCGCGGGGTCGACGAAGAAGGCACGGATCTTCGCCGCATCGACCTTGGGGTCGAGGGCGCCGGCGTCCCTGCCCTGGCGCGCATCGCCGCCGAAGAGCGTGCGGCGGTAGCTCCAGCCGCCGCAGCCGACGAGGTCGCCTTCGCTTTCCACCACGAAGTAGGTTCCATCGGCGATGAGCTGGCTGTCGAGGCCGAAGGCGCCTTCGAGAGCGCCCTCGATCTGCTCCGCGGAGTAGTCCGCGGCGCCTAGCGCACGGATCGATCTGCCGATCAGCTCCTCGATCTGTGCCGAGTCTGCGGCCGTCGCCGGCCGAAGATGCCATGACATAAGGCTGTTCCCGCGATTTGAGTTGCGCGTGCGCCCGGCTCGACCTGCCGGGCGCGCCCTGAAACGATCCCTCACCGGAACCGTCAGGTCAAGTCGACTGCGACGATACGGGGCGGTATCAGGGCGAATCGCGCCGTGCCGTTGCCTTTCAGAAACCGCCGAAGAACTTTTCCACCGCCAACAGACAGAACGGCGGCACCAGACCCGCGTGATAGTCGGTGAGCATGGCCGCCTGGCCGCCGTCGGTGGCGCCTCCCGCGATCGCCGATGCTTCGACCGCGGCTTTGGCCACCGCGAAGCCGTTCTTGAGATCACCGTAGGGATCGTTCGTGCCCACCGCGGAATCGACATCCAGCACCGTGAGGGGCGCGCTGGGCGGATGCGTCGCCCAGTAACCCTGCATCAGCTGCGTGTTCATGTAGAACACCGTCGGATCGTTGTCTCCGCCGCAGAGGAGCACGGGGACGGAAGGGCTGAAGTTGCGCAGGTCGTTCTTCGCCAGGTCCTGCCGCAATCCAATGCCTGCGTCCGTGGGCGGCATATCGGTGGTCGTCGTGGGGAAGCCGCCATCGGGGTGAGCCTGCTCGTCCTGGAGGTAGCTCAGGCGATACGCGTTGGTCACGAGCGGGCTGGGGCCGAAGCCCAGCGCGAACACGACCGCAAGGTTGGCAGGCGTCGTCGCCGGTGTGATCGAGGCATATTGCGGCGCGGGCGGCGTGCTGTCGAAGATCGTGTTCTGCGGCAGCAGGCCCTGCGCGTAGAGGTTCGAGGTCGTCGTGTTCGCCGGCAGGAGTGATGCGATGTTCGTGGCGTACTGCGGCGAGAAGACATCGGTCGGATTGCTGTAGATGTTTCCATACGAGTGCTGATAGGAAGAAGCCACCAGGGCGAAGTTGAGCACGGCGCTGCCGTTCGGCTCCCCCATGAAGATCGCATCGCCGAACGATGAGAGGGTGTAGGGACCCGACATCGGACCCGCGGCCGTGACGGACATTCCAGCGGCCTGCATGGCGCGTACGGTCGCCAGCGCCACGTATCCCCCCTGGGAGTAGCCGGTGACGAACAGCTTGCTGCTCGCGCTCGCTCCGACGCCGGACAGGGCGCTGCGGGCGGCCGTGAGCGCATCCATCATGTCGTGCGACTGCTGGTCGGCAACGAGATAGGGATGATAGGAAAGATTCGAAGTGTCATAACCGGCATAGTTCGGCGCGACCACGATGTAGCCGAAGGAGGCGAACACGGTCGCGAGCAGTATCGCCTCGGAGTTCCCGCTCGAGAGACCGGCGGCGATGTTGTACGACTTCTCCGCCGACGTGCCGTGCGCGTAGAGCACGAGCGGCCGCGCGCCCTGACAGGAGGGGTCGAGTCCGCCCGGCACCATCAGCGCGCCCGAGGCGGTCGCCGCCTCGCCCTGGCCGCCCACCGTCTCGTACTGCATGTGGTAGACGTCGACGGAGCAGACCGGACTGAAGGCGAGCTTCAGGAGCTGCCCGGTGTCGCTGTTGCCGCTCAGCATGGAGAGGAGGTCGGACACCGCGTACGAGCCGGTTTTGGACGGCGGCTGCAGCAGCTGGCCGGGCTGCGGGCTCATCGACGGGGGTGGCGTCGAGGAAGAGCCATTGATCGAGGTGTGGCAGGCCGCAAGCAGGGCCGCGGCGGCCGAGGCGGTGAGGATCTGAGCGAGGCGGACCATGGAAGTCCCTCCAGCGAGTGGCCCCTGCAGCAGAAATCCACGAGAGCTGAAGAAGTTCGCCGGCCGCAGTCTACGCGCGGCGAGCCAGCTCCGCGAGAGCCGCCCGCAGGTCGCGCAGCCGCGGAGGCTTGTTGAGCACGCGATCGACGTGCGGGGGCACCTGATTCTCCGCGGTGAGGCGCTGACCCCATCCGGTGAGGAGAACCACCGGCGTCTGCGGCAGCGCCGCCTTGATCGCGGCGGACACCTTTCTGCCATCGACGTACGGCATGCCGAGATCCGTGATCACCAGCTCGAAGGGCTCACCGCGGGAGCGAGCCGCTTCGAAGGCCTCGATGCCCGCCTGTCCGCCCTCCGCCGCCGTCACGCGGTGACCGTCGCCGCGCAGGGTCTCGCGCAGCGACTCGATGATGAGCGGATCGTCGTCCACGATGAGGATGCGCAGCGGCCGCACCGGCAGGCCGAGCGCGAGCTGCCTGCCCGTCGCATCGGTGGAGCGCGGCGCGGCCGGGAACACCAGCCTGACCGTCGTCCCCTGACCTGGGACGCTGTCGATCTCGAGCTCCGCGCGGTGGCGCTGCGCCATGCCATACACCATGGCGAGACCCATTCCCGTGCCCCGCTCACCCTTGGTGGTGAAGAACGGCTCGAGGCACCGGCGCCGGGTCTTCTCGTCCATGCCGACTCCCGTGTCCGAAACTTCGAGACACACGACCTCGATCGGCGACTCCGCCGCATCCGCCGCCTGTGAGCCATCACCCGTGACTTCGGGCTTCGGCTGCCGCAAGGCTGATTTCGTCCGCACGGTGAGAGTGCCGCCGTCGGGCATGGCGTCAGCTGCGTTGAAGACGAGGTTGGTGAGTGCGTCGCGGATCTCGTTCTCCGCGGCCATGATGACGGCCGCGGGGCTGACCAGGTCCGTCTGCAGCTCGATGACGGCGCCTCGCTCCTGTGGCAGGTCGCGCCAGCGTGCCTGCGTGAGCTCGAGGACTCCCCGGATCAGTTGATCGAGCTCGACCTTCGCTAATGCAGCCTGCGCCTCCTGCGGACGATAGAACTCACGCATGCGGCTTACCGTCCTCGCCACATCGTGTATCGCCGTCTGGATGGTCGTCAGGTATGAACGTGCGCGTTCACTGAGTGCAGGCTCCCGCTCCAGCAGCGACTCGGTGTAGAGCGCGATCGGGGAGATCGCATTGTTGATATCGTGCGCCACGCCGCTCGCCATCTGTCCGAGCGCCCGCAGCCGCTCCTGCTGCACCACGGTCTCCTGGCTCTGGCGCAGATTCTCGTAGGCCTGCTGCAGTGCGTCGTAGAGCTGCGCCTGGTGGGCCGCGAGCGCGACGTGCTCGCTCAATTGCCGCAGGAACTCGCAGTCGCCGCTGCTGAAGGCCTCCGGCTCGCGGCGCGCGGCCACGAGGACGCCGAACACCCTGCTCTCAGCCCGCAGGGGCGCGACGACCAGGGCGCGCAATCCGCCCTTCGCCAGCGTGCCGGGGAAGGGGTATTGGCTCTGGCCGATGTCAGGCTCGTACACCAGCTCACCGCGCACGCAGCGGCTCAATCCGTTGCGGTCGACGGGCACCCGTGCCTTCTCGGTCAGCGCCAGCTCGAGCGCCGTGTCCCGGCTGAGTGCGCCGACGCTCGTGACGGTCAGCACCTCCTCGTGCGGGTCGTAGAGACAGATGCAGCCGAAATCGATGGGCACCTGCTCCTCGAGGTGACGGATCACCACCTGGAAGATGCTGCGCAGATCCTGCCGCTCGCCCACTGCGCGGGTGATCCGGTGCAGCAGATCGAGGCGGGAGAGCTGGCGCTGCAGCCTCGCCCCGAAGGCGTTGCGCTCCGCGATGTCGGCAGTGAGCTGATCCAACATGTGGTTGAACGCGTCGGTCAAAGCGCCGATCTCGTCGTTGCCGAGCTTCGGCGCGCGCACCGTGTAATCCCGCTTCGCGGAAACGGCAAGCGCCGCGCGCCCGAGCGTCTGCAGGGGCTTGGAGATCTGCAGCTGCAGGGAACGGCCGAGAATGTAGGCCAGCAGCATCGCAATGCCGGTCATGCCGGCGGCGATCAGCGAATAAAGGGCGATCTCGTGGTGGAGTGACGACAGGTCCCACCGAAGATACAGCGTGCCGAGGCGCTTGTTGCCGCCCTGCCGGATCGGCTGATAGGCGATCAGCAGCCCCGCCCCGAAGCGCAGGCCGTCGCGCTCCGGGTGAGCGGGGAAGGTGCTCGCCGGCGCGTCCGCCGGATAATGCGCAAAGAGCGCGCCCTTGGCGTCATACACCGCGGCCAGGGTGATGCGCCGCTCCGCATGCAGCGCCGCGAGCACGTCTGTCTCGTCCGAGGGCGTATCGAACGCGACCGCCGCCGTGCTGTTGCTCGCGATGACCTGGCCCAGGCTCTGGATGGTGTAGCGGGCGGCGGCACGATACGCCTGGTATTGATAGGCGATGAAGGCCCCACAGGTGACCGCGAGCACCGCGCCGCTCGTCAGCAGCAGCATGATCATGAGCTTGCGCCGGATGGGCTGGTTGCGCAGCGGCATGGCCTAACTCCTCCCCGGCGCGGTTGGAACCGCGGCCCGCAGCAGCTTCGAGGAGACGGTGAGGCCAGCCGCCTGCGCCGCGCGCGCATTGATGTTGAGCCGCACGTGCTGATCGACCAGCACGAAGCGGATCATGCCGCCGCTTTGCATGAAGTCATCGAGATCGCTCACGGTGAGCACGTTGCGACCCTTGAGCGCGCCGAGGATCTGCGGCAGCTTCGGCGCCTCCGACGAGCTGATGTAGAGAATGTGGCAGCCCGCCGCGTCGGCGACGCTCGTCAGGCGGCGCACGACGATCGGCCGCCCATTCACCCGCTCGCCGGAGACCGCCTGGTCGAGCGTGCCGTCGAAAGGATCGGTGCCCAACACGCCGATCACGATCGGCGAGCGCGGGTCGGCAAAGGCTCCCGCAGGCCAGTCGACGAACTGCGAGAAGTAGAAGAGAAACACCGCCTCGACCTGCTGGGCGGTGGGCGCGGCAAGCGCCGGCCGGCCGCCGAGCAAGCCGGCGGCGAGAAGCAGCGCCACGGCCATGGCGCGCCTCGAGGCTCTCAGAGCTGCCATGTCACCCGTCCGTAGACGCTCCGCCTGATCGCGCTGCGCTCCGCTGCATCGCCGAACTCGACATGGCTGGCATGCAGGAGGCTGCGCCCATCGAGGGACAACGTGAGCTGGCGCGTGGCGTGCCAGATCGCGTTGAGGTCGAGCTCCTGATAACCGGGGTCGCCGGTGCCGTCGACGATCTCGGGCAGGCTGACGATCGCCGAGACCACGCGCAGTCCCGCATGCAGCTGCACGCCATGCGGCAGATCGAAGTCCGACTGCACGCCGACCTGATTGCGGGGCGTGGAGCCCTCGACGAACCGATTGCGGTTGAGGTCCTGACCCAGAGCGGTCAGCTTCATGTCGATGTAGGAATAGTTGACCGACAGCCGCCACCACGCGAGCGGCGAATACAGGGCGAGGCCTTCGAGACCCGTCGAGTGGCCGTCGATGAGATTCTCGTTGAAGAGCGGATAGATGATCTGCCCTGCCGCATCGAGGAAGGGCGTGCCGAGCTCCAGGGAGGCGAGCCCCGTGTAGCGGTTGCGGAATGCCGCCAGATCGAGCGACAGATCGTGCATCGGTTGCCAGCGATAGCCGGCCTCGAAGGCGAGCACCTCCTCGGCGTGGAAATCGCGATTGCCGAGCAGCACCACGACCGGATTGCCGGCAGGATCGGTGGCGTCGATGTCGACATCACGCTCGAGCCGCGTCGGCACCCGCACGGCGCGGGATATGGCGCCCCAGACAGTCTGCGTGTCGGCGAGGTTCCACGCCGCGCGCAGGCTCGGCTGCACTTCGAAGCCGCTGAAGTCGTTGTGCTCGAGCTTGGTGCCGAGCGTCAGCCGCACCGAATGCGGCAGCGATACCTCATCCTGCAGGAAGCCGCTGACGAGATTGTCGCGGGAATCGGGAGGGTTGAGGGCGAAGAGCCCCTTGCCCTCGTTCCGATCGTCCATGGTGCGGCCGGAGAGGCCCCAGGTGACGGCCTGGTAGCGGCCGAACGGCAGGTGCTCCAGGAAATCGATGTCGAGCGTGCCGAGATCATCGGTGAAGGTGGGATCGTTGCGGTGGGTGTAGTCGTAGTAGACGCGCACCTCGAAATCCGAGTCGGCGCTCATCGTGTGCCGCCAGTGCGAGAGCAGGTTGCCGCCGCTCACGCCCACCCGCAAACGGCCCGTGGGGCCCGGCCGGCCGATGATGTTGACCGACGGACTCACCTGCCCGATGCGGCCGCTGTAGGCATCCCCTTGCACCGTGAACGCGTCGGCCGCGCCGGCATTCCAGTCCGAGCGGAAGCCGACGTGGCCGAGCTGCCAGTCATCCGGACTGGACCCCGCGGGATGGTCCTCGGCGCCGGCGTCCTGGTATTTCGCGAACACGCGGTAGGAGATGTCATTCGCGGTCTCACCACCGTACTGGGCGGCGGCGAGCGCCCGCTCTTCGGAGCCGGTCTCGGCCATCAGCCACGCACCCTGCGTATCCTGCGCGCTCTTGCTGATGATGTTGATGACGCCGTTGACGGCGTTGGATCCCCAAACCGCGGCGCCGGGTCCGCGGACCACCTCGATGCGGTCGATGTCCGGCATCAGGTAGTCCTGGACATCCCAGAAGACGCCGGAATAAAGGGGCGTGTAGATGCTGCGCCCATCGCTCAGGACCAGCAGATCGGCCGAGTTCGCGCCGGCAAAGCCGCGCGAGCTGACGGCCCACTGGCTCGCCGTCGCCTGCGCGACGTTGATGCCCGGGACGTAACGGATCGCCTCGGGGACGTTCATGGCGCCGGAGCTTGCGATCTGCCCGCTCGTCACGACGGCCACGGCGGCCGCGGATCGGGACAGCGGCTGCGGGCCGCGGGTGACGGACGTCACCTCGACATCAGCGAGCTGCTCGATGCTGAGCCGCTTGAGCTCGTTGACCTGCGTCCCGGATGCCTGCTGCGCGTACAGTATGGACGTCGTCGCAGCCAAAGCACCCGCAAGGACCACGGAGCGCAGCATGGCTGTCACGGACCAGTGCCCGCGAGTCGAGGCAGAGAGCGTCATCAGTTCCCCCCTGGCGATCCTTTGCTTCGCAGCGACCGGTGCGAAGCGTCAGATCATACTATCGCAAGCCCCCCCATCGGTTGGCAACACTGTGATTTGCGTCTCATTGCGGTCGGACGGATGAACATCCGCTCTTGACGAGGTGAAATGCCGGCGCATCCCAGGAAGCGCAAGGGCGCGCCACGGCGCGCACGAGCGACAGGCCGAGGGGTTGCGTCAGCCGCTCGAGGTCGACACGATCGGCCGCGGGATCGCCGCGATAGGAGAAGTTGAGAATCACCACATCCCCGCCGGCGCGCAACGCGCGCTCAATCTCCGCGAAGTAGCGTCGCGCGAGCTCGCCCTCAGACAGAAGAAGACAGGGCAGCGTGTCGAGGAGCACGACGAGATCGACGCTGCCGTCGGCAATACCGGCCAGGTCGTGACCACTGCCGAGAAGAACGTGCACGTTGGGGAAGCCCGCGCACCGCGTGCGCGCCTGCGCGATCATGCCGGGCGAGATGTCGATGCCGATGACGGCGCCGCTGAGCGGCGAGAGTGCGGCGTCGAGCCTGCCGGTGCCGCAGCCGATGTCGAGCACCGTGCGATCGGGACCGAGCACTTCCCACCGCGCCAGCACCGAGACGATCTCGAGCGTGCTGGCGGCGATCGCTGCGGCACGTGTGGGCCGTACGCCCACGTGGCAGGAAAGGACATCGTCGAGGCGGCTCGTATCACGCATGGGCTGTCTCCCGCGATGGCACCCGGCGCACGGACCAACGGTCTACCGTGGCCCACCCGCATTCATACGGCTCGCGCCCACGCAGCAATTCCCGGTCCGAAACGGGCCGCGTGCCCCCGGGGTCCGTGTCCGAAAATGGCTAGTGAGCGCGGGCTCTGCGGCGTATCGTCGCCTCCATGCAAGACACGTTGACCATCGATACGACGGTGCTGGAGCGGGCGCGCCTGAGCCGCGACCCCCGCTTCGACGGCAAGTTCTTCATCGCCGTGACTTCGACCGGCATCTATTGCCGCCCGATCTGCCCCGCATCGCCATCGCCCAGGCGGGGCAACGTGCGTTACTACATCTCTGCCGCGGCCGCGGCGGAAGCCGGCTTCAGACCCTGCCTGCGCTGCCGGCCGGAGGCGGCGCCGGGCACACCCGCCTGGCTCGGCACTTCCGCGGTCGTGCGCCGCGCGCTGCGACTCATCAATGAAGGCGCCCTCGATGGGGTCAGCGTCGAAGAGTTCGCCACGCGTGTCGGTGTGGGCGCGCGGCACCTCGATCGGCTCTTCCTGCAGCACGTCGGCGCCTCGCCGCTCGCGGTCGCGCAGACGCGCCGCCTGCACTTCGCCAAGCGGCTGATCGACGAGAGCGATCTGCCGATGACGCAGATCGCGCTCGCCGCCGGGTTCGGCAGCCTGCGCCGCTTCAACGATGCGTTCCAGAAAGCGTACCGGCGGCCGCCGCGGGAGCTGCGCAAGGAGCGCCGTGAGGAGCCGGGACGCAACGCCGGTGACGAGGTCTCACTCGCCCTCTCCTATCGGCCGCCCTACGACTGGAATCACCTGCGCGACTTCCTCGCGCTGCGTGCCACCCCAGGCGTGGAGCGTGTCGACGAGCAGGGTTATGGCCGGCTCATCCGCACCGACACGGGGCACGCGGTGATCCAGGTGCGGCCGCTGCCGGGCAAGGATGCGCTGCAACTTCGGGTGCACGGCGCCCCGGCGTCGGCGCTCTTTCAGATCGCCACGGCCGCGCGGCGCGTATTCGATCTCTCGGCCGATCCGGCGCTGCTCGCCGCGGGGCTGGGGTCGGACCCGCTGCTGCGACCGCTGCTGCGCCGCCGCCCGGGCATCCGCATCCCGGGCACCTGGGACGCCTTCGAGTGCGCGGTGCGCGCGGTGTTGGGTCAGCAGGTCACCGTGGCGGCCGCGCGCACGTTGGCCGGGCGCCTCGTCACGCGCGCCGGTGAGCCGGTCGTGAGCGCGATGCCGGGGCTCGATCGCCTCTTTCCGACACCGCAGGCGCTCGCGGCCGCAAATCTCGATGGGCTCGGCCTCACCGGCGCGCGGATCGGCGCGCTCAAGGCACTGGCGCTCGCGGTGGTCGAAGGCCGGGTCGCATTCCAACGGCCGGCGGATGAAGTGGTCGCGAGTCTGGTGGAGCTGCCCGGCTTCGGTGAATGGACGGCGCAGTACATTGCCCTGCGCGCGCTCGGCGAGCCGGACGCGTTTCTCAGCGCCGACCTCATCTTGCGGCGCATGGCGGCCGAAGGCGGCGCGGCTCTGACGGTCAAAGAGTTGGATCGCCGCGCTCAGGCGTGGCGCCCCTGGCGCGGTTATGTGGTCATGCACCTCTGGTGCGCGGCCAACGAACGGGCCGAGGCCCAGGCCGGGCCGAGCAACCCTGGAGACGTGCGATGAAGACGACACCCGATACCCTGTACTGGCACGAGATCGACTCCGCCGTGGGAAGGCTGCTCCTCGCCGGCGACGGCGAGAGCCTGATCCAGGTGGGCTTCCAGTCCGGTCCGCGGCCGTTGCGGCGGGTGGAAGGTTGGGTTGCCGACGCCGCGCCGTTTGCGGCCGCGATCGCGCAGCTGGAGGAGTACTTCGCCGGCAGGCGGCGCCGCTTCGATCTGCCGCTCGCGCCGCGCGGCACGGAGTTTCAGCGGCGGGTGTGGCGCGCGCTGACGGAGATTCCCTATGGGCAGACCCTTTCCTATGGGGAGCTCGCACGCCGCATTGGCAAACCGAGCGCCTCGCGTGCCGTCGGGCTGGCGAACGGCGCAAACCCGCTGCCCATCATCGTGCCCTGCCACCGCGTGATCGGGTCCGACGGCACTCTCACGGGATTCGGCGGCGGCCTGCCCATCAAGCGCAAGCTGCTCGCGCTCGAGGGAACGGCCGCCGACGAGTCGGGGCCTCAAACGGCGTTTAAATGGGCTGCTCCCCCGCAGCCTTCAGCTTCTCGTTGAGCTTCGGCACATCCACGCTCTCGAAACGCGTCCACTCCGCGAGAGTCGCAGCCAGCTCACGTGACAGTGTTGCGTAAGATGACAGCGCGTCGGGGCTGGGGTCCGCATCCGCACTATCGACCGCCAACTTCAGGCCGTCGAGGCTGTCGGAGATCGCCTGCAGACTGTCGACTCGCAACGGCGGCACGACGGGGAAAGGAACGCGCTCCGGATGGGGGCGCGATCCGGAGATGTCGGTCGCCTTGGCAAGCACCGCCGCCAACTGAGCGCGTGCCGCGCTGCCTTTGGCGAGCCGCTCATCGACGCTGTTGAGCAGCTTCACGGCACGCTCCAGCGCGGTCGACACCTGCAGCTGCGCGGCCTCCACCTTGCGGGCCAGCGCGAATTCGCGCTCGAAGGCCGCCTGCGTCACTTTCACGCGCGGATCGGGCTTGACGATGAGCGGCTGGCGCAGGGTCTGTCCGTTCACTGTCAGCTCGACCGTGTAACGGCCGGGAGGCGCCCACACGCCGGCGCCCTGCCTGCGCCCGGAAGCGCGCTCGCCGACCTGGGCATAGCGCAGATCCCACACCAGCCGCTGCATGCCCGGTGCGGAGGACGGGATGACGGGCGGGCGCACCCACTCCGGGGCGAACTGCAGCTTCGCGGGATCGAGCCGCGGTGCGTGCTCGGCGCTGCTGTAGCGACGGACCACCTGACCGTGGGCATCGAGCAGGGTCACCGCCACGGCGCCCGTCACGGTGTCCGGCAACACATAGTCGATCGTCGCACCTACCGGCGGATTGGCCGCCAGCGGCTCATCTTTGGGCAAAGGCGTGCCGCTGAACGCCGGCGTGCGGACGCGGAACGCCACCGCGGGCGCAAAGAGCGTCGCGCCACCCGGCCGCACGTCGTTCATCTGCCGCAACGGAGTCATGTCGTCCATGATCCAGAAGCCGCGGCCGTGGGTGGCGATCACGAGGTCATCGCCATGCACGTCGATATCGCGTACCGAAGTGACCGGCAGATTCTCCTGCAGCGATTGCCAGTGCGCGCCGTCGTCGAATGACACATAGATACCGAATTCCGTTCCGGCATAGAGGAGACCGGGCCGTGCGGGATCCTCGCGCACCACGTTGACGAATCTGTCGCGCGGGATCCCGGAGTCCACGCGCTGCCAGCTCTTGCCATCATCCCGCGTGACATAGAGGTAGGGCGTGGCATCGTCCAGCCGATGGCGGTCGATCGCCATGTACGCGACCCCAGGCCGGAAGTGCGACACGTCGATGGCCGCGACCTTCGACCAGGGAGTGAGCGCAGCGGGTGTCACGTTGTGCCAATGGGCACCGCCGTCAGACGTGCGCCAGACCAGGCCGTCGTCAGTGCCAACCCAGATGATCCTGGCGTCGAGCGGTGAAGGTGCAATGGTGTAGATGACTCCACGGCGGTTGCCGACGTGGAAGTCGTCATGCGCAGTGGTGGGATCGACGTTCGGTGGCGTGCCGGCATTCTGGCGCGACAGGTCGGGGCTGATCGGCTTCCAGTGCTCGCCACCGTCGCTCGTGCTGAAGAGACGCTGGTTGCCGAAGTACAGCGTCTTCGGGTCTCGCTTGGAGAACGTGAGCGGCATCGTCCAGACGGTGCGGTAGTGATCCTTCGGGTACGCGAGCATCGGATTGACGTCGCGGATCTGGCCGGTCTGCCAGTTGAGTTTGTCGACGCTCGCGCCGCTGTCCGAGGCATCGCCGAAAACGATGTGCGGATCATCGGGATCGGGCGCGATCATGCCGCTCTCGCCGCCGACCGCGACCTCGCGGAACTGCTCCATGGAAATGCCGTCACTGCTTGCGGAGCGGCTCGGGAGCGAGGTGGCGCCCGAGTCCTGCTGAGCGCCATACACCCGGTAGGGGAACTGGTTGTCCGTGACGACGTGATAGATCTGCGCGGTAGGCTGGTTGTACCAGCTGCTCCAGGTCTTGCCGCCGTCGAGCGTGATCTGCGCGCCCTGGTCGCTGCCGAGGATGCGCCGCTCACTGTCCGTCGGGTCGACCCACAGGGTGTGGAAGTCGTCTCCCGTCTGATCGCCCTTGAGCGCGATGAAATGCGCGCCGCCGTCCTGCGACTCGAGCACGATGGTGTTCATGACCCAGACCCGATCGGCATTCGCCGGATCGGCGGTCAGCGAGCAGAAATACCAACCGCGTCCCCAGATCCGCGAGTCGGGCGAGACGTGCTGCCACAGCTTGCCGCCATCGTCGGAGCGGTAGAGGCCTCCCTGACCCCAGGGACCATCGGCCAGGGCGTAGACGCGCTGTGGATTGGCGGCGGAGACCGCGAGACCGATGCGGCCGGGATTGGCCGCGAAGCCGTTGCCGTCGACGTGGCTCCAGTGATCGCCGCCGTCGTGGGAGATGTAGAGCCCGCTGCCGGGCCCGTTGGATGGCGGGTAGACGCTCCAGGGCGGCCGGCGCGTCTGCCACAGCGCGGCATAGAGCGTCTTGGGATCACCCGGCTTGAAGGCGAGATCGGCCGCGCCGGTGTTGGCATCCTTGTAGAGGATCTTCGTCCAGTGCTGTCCGCCATCGCTCGAGCGGAACACGCCGCGCTGCGCACTCGGGCCGTAGGGATGCCCCAGGGCGGCGACATACACGAGATCCGGATCGTGCGGATCGACCAGGATGCGCGAAATCTGCCGCGAATCCGTCAGGCCGATGTGAGTCCAGTGGGCGCCGCCGTCCGTGGACTTGTAGACGCCGTTGCCCTGCGCAATGTCAGAGCGCATGTCCGCCTCGCCCGTGCCGACGTAAATCGTGTTGGGTCGCGAGGGCGCGACCGCGATGGCGCCAATCGAGCCCACCTGCTCGCTGTCCATGATCGGTCGCCACGTCCTGCCGGCATCCTCGGTGGCCCAGACGCCGCCGTCGACGGAGCCGAAGTAGAAATGGCGGTGGTCACCCGCAATCCCGGTGACCGCGAGCACGCGGCCGCCGCGAAATGGGCCGATCAGCCGCCAGTGCAGCGCCTGGTAATGCGACGGATCCACCGACGCCGGGCCCATGCCGGCGGAGAGCTCCGCAGCGCACGCCCAGGAACCGAGAGACAAGCCGACCACCAGCCATGTCAGAACGCGCATTCGCACCGGCAGCCTCCAGGAAGACGCAGCGTAGAGGCGTCACTCTATCCGGACGCGGATCCTTTTGCTCTGGATCCGCGCTTCCCCGCGAGGCCAGACGAGCGGCCGCCGCGACGAATCGCGCGCGGGTCGGGCGTTAGACGATGCCGATCGAGAAGAAGGCGATGATGGCCAGGAGCTTCGTGATGAGCCCCGGTCTCCCGAGGTACAGCACGCGCACCGGCCGCCAGAGGCTTTGCAGACGTTGCAGCGGACCAGACAGGGTGAGGGGTGAGCGGGCCATGGCGTACTCCCGGTGGTGAGACTGGGAGTATTGGGCGCCGCAATCCGCACTTCCCTGTAGATGCAACCGTGGCGAGGTGAAGAGGAATTGTGGCGGAAAGTGGCCGCCCTCAAACAGCGCACCGGCCCGCGCTACCGGCCATCCATGGCGGCCAGCCCCGGGGCGGTGCCCCGGGGCCGGAAGGGAATCGCGTCTCAGTGGAATAGATTGACGGCGACGTCGACCACAACGCCGGTGGCTACGGCTGCCAGGACAGCATTGTTGTCCACACGGACCCAGTAATAACCCCGCGGCGGCGGGCGCAGACGATACGTGGTGTAGTCCGGGATGACATAGGTCTGCGCTCGATAGTCAGGCGGCAGCCGGTCGCCGCGATGCCAACGATGCGCCCGCCATCCATGCGGCCTCACGTACCAGCCCGAGTTGAAATGTTCGTGCATCTCCGGGCCGCGGTGCTCGCCTCGATCGTGATGCTCGTCATGGCGCATGTCGTGGCGCTCGTCGCGATGCTCGTCGTGGCGCATGTCGTGGCGCTCGTCGTGGCGCACGTCGTGCCGCTGATCCCGATCGTGGTCATGATAACCCTGCGGGGGGTCGGCCAGTGCCAAAGACCCGGCGGCCAGCGACAGCACCATGGCTGCGATGATCGTTCTCTTCATAGTCGAATGCCTCCACTTGATTGCAAGCCAGCTCGGCCAAGAGACGTGCCGAGAGCTTGGCGCAATGTACCTGAGCCGGGGCTGAACGCCATGGCCGGGTCGCCATATCCTCATTCCGATAGATACTCGCGCGTCCTTGCGCCGCGATATGGTAAGCGCCCATTCGGGCGCAGATGTGCAGGAGTCAAGGCATGCAATACACCCAGCTTGGCAATACCGGCCTCACGGTCTCGCGCCTGGCTTTCGGGGCCATGACGTTCACCGCCGGCAACAGGGACATCGGTGCCATATATAAGGTGGGCGCGGACCTGGCCGGCGATCTGGTCGGCCGCGCGCTGGAGGCCGGGATCAATTTCTTCGATACCGCCGACGGCTACGCCGGCGGGGAATCCGAAGCGATGCTCGGCGCCGCGCTCAAGCCTCACCGGGATCAGGTGGTCATCGCCACCAAAGTCGGCTTCAGGACCGGCCCCACGCTGACGCGCGCGGGCCTTTCCCGCAGGCACATCCTCTGGTCCGTCGATCAGAGCCTGAAGCGGCTCGACACCGACTGGATCGACGTCTACATCGCGCACCGCGAGGATCCCTGCACGCCGCTCGAGGAGACTCTCGCCGCCTTCGATGCCGTCGTGCGCGCGGGCAAGGTCCGGTATCTCGGCTTCTCCAATTGGTCCGCATGGAAGGTCGCCGCGGCGCTCGAGATCCAGAAGGCGAACGGTCTGGCGCCCTTCACTCACGGGCAGATGTATTACTCGCTGGTGGGCCGCGACGTTGAGCGTGACGTCATTCCCATGATGCGGCGTTACGGACTCGGCCTCACGATCTGGAGCCCTCTGGCATCCGGCTTCCTGAGCGGCAAGTACACGAGGCAGTCTCTGTCAGATCCCAACAATCGATTGTCCGGCTTCGACATCCTGCCCTTCGACAAGGAGCAGGGCTTCCGGCTCGTGGAGCGGATGCGCGGCATCGCCGCCGCCCACGACGCCAGCGTGGCGCAAGTCGCCCTCGCGTGGCTGCTCTCGCGGCCGGCCGTGAGCAGCGTCATCATCGGCTCGACGAAGCTGAGTCAGCTCGAGGATAACCTGAAGGCGGTGGCGGTGACGCTCACCGCGGCCGAGATCGCCGATCTCGAGACGGCCACGGCGCTCGCGCCCGTGTATCCCAACTTCTTCATGGACAACATCGCCACGGACCGCGCGCTCGTCGCAGCGCTCGGCGACAGGGCACCCCGCTGACCGTCCCGCATATCCTCATCGAGGAGAGCTCATGAAGCAGCGACGACTCGGAAAGAATGGCCCCTGGATCTCCGCCATCGGGCTCGGCTGCATGGGCTTCTCGCCCAGCACCTATGGGCTGCCGACGAGCGAGGCCGACGCCATTGCCACCATGCACCGCGCCCTCGATCTCGGCGTCACCTTCTTCGATACCGCCGAGACTTATGGGCGCGGACACAATGAGGAGGTGGTGGGCCGCGCAATCCGCGGCCGGCGGCAGGAGGTTTTCCTCGCCACCAAGTTCGGCATCACCCGCGCCTGGAACGACCGGCAACCCGGAGCGCGGAACATCGATGGGCGGCCGGAGACGGTTCGCCGCTCGATCGAAGGCTCGCTGAAGCGCCTCGGCGTCGATCACGTCGATCTCTACTACCAGCATCGGGTCGACCTCGACGTGCCTGTCGAGGAGACCATCGGCGCCATGGCGCAGCTCGTCAGGGAGGGCAAGGTGCGTCACCTCGGACTCTCCGAGGCGAGCGCGCAGTCCATCCGCCGCGCGCACCAGGTGCATCCCATCGCGGCGGTACAATCGGAGCTGTCGCTCTGGTCCCGCGACGTCGATGAGAATGGCGTGTTCGCTACCTTGCGTGAGCTCGGCATCGCACTCGTGCCCTACAGCCCGCTCGGCCGCGGCTTTCTCTCGGGCAAGCTGCGCTCGGCAAGTGACATCCCGCAGGACGACTTCCGCCGCACCCTGCCGCGGTTCGCGCCCGAGAACTTCGACCACAACCTCGAGGTCGTGGCGCGCGTGCGGGCGCTCGCCGAGAAGCGCGGAGCGACGGCCGCCCAGATCGCCCTCGCCTGGGTGCTCGCGCGCGGCGAGGACGTCATTCCGATTCCGGGCACGACGCGCATCGAGCGCCTGGAGGAGAATGTCGGCGCGCTGGATCTGGAGCTCTACGACGCCGAGCTTTCGGCGCTCGACGCGGTGATCACAGCCGTCAAGGGCGCGCGCTACGCCGATATGTCCTGGGTCAACCGTTAGGAGGCTGCGTCCGATGTCAGAGCCAGTACTCGTCACGCACCGCGGCGGCTGTCACTGCGGCCGGGTCAGGTTCGAGGTACGCGCACCCGCCAGGGCGGAAGTCTCCGATTGCAACTGCTCGATGTGCAGCAAGGCAGGCTACCTGCACCTCATCGTGCGGGCCGAGGACTTCAAGCTGCTCTCCGGCAAGGATGCGCTGACGACCTACACCTTCAACACCGGCGCCGCCAAGCACCTCTTCTGCTCGGTGTGCGGCATCAAGTCCTTCTACGTGCCGCGATCGCACCCC
>Ga0134126_10003138_pt1 | contig 20637 bp, 22 predicted proteins | sample KB31752_FD_96881 | JGI IMG/M metagenome (GOLD analysis project Ga0134126, IMG submission 96881) | Terrestrial soil microbial communities with excess Nitrogen fertilizer from Kellogg Biological Station, Michigan, USA - KB3-175-2 | ecosystem: Environmental > Terrestrial > Soil > Unclassified ... | reverse complement strand
TAACGCCACGCAGGGCAGTGATCACGACGAGCGCGAAAGCAAGCGCGATCACGAACTCGCCCGAGCCGGCCATCATCCCGTAGATGCTCGAGAACCAATCCGGTTCGATCGACATGATCCAGTCGATCGAAGCCCATGTCACCGAATAGCCGAGCAGAATAAGGCCGATGCCGCTCAGGACCTGCGACTTCGTTTCGCTCGGCCCCCCTTTGGCTCGCCCTGGCCGCAGCTGCCAAAACGCAAAGAAGTTCCACACGATGAAATAGATCGCCGCGCGGATCCCGAAGAAACGCAGGTTGAGGTACCACTCATTCGATGGCGGCGTTCGCGTCCAGGAATAGAGGTCGTGCAGGCCGATGAGCACGGGCACGAAGGCGAGGATGAAGACAGGCATCGTCGCGGCAATCGATTCGAGCGCTGTGCGCGCGCTCGCCTGCCATTCGCCGCCCGTCATGTTGTGGATCATCAGGAGCGCCAGCGCGCCGAGCGGCAGGGCCAGCCAGTACCAGAAGGCGCCCAGCCAGGCAGCGAAGAAGGCTGCTGGATCGATCGCGGCGCCGAGCACCGTCGCAAGTCCCGCAACGAGGGCCACGACGAGCGCGAGAAGTCGACAGCGGCGAAAGGCTTGCGCGGAAGTCATGGCAACGCCGCTTTCTCATCCGGCGAAAGCTGCGCGACCGCGGCGTGCTGGCTTGCCTGCAGCGCGCGGATATAGGCGACGATCGCCCAGCGATCGGCCGGCGCGACGCGATCGGCATAGGAGAACATCGCGCCATAGCCATTGGTGATCACGTCGTAGAAATGCTGCGAGGGTGCCGCGAGCAGGCGATCGATGAAATAGGAGGGCGGCGCGGGGAAGCCGCGCTCGACGATCATTCCGTGCCCGTCGCCGCCGCGGCCGTGGCAAGGCGCGCAATAGATGTTGAAGCGCTCCTGGCCGTGCCGCAGCAAAGCGAGGGTGACGGGCGGCGGTTTCGGCGGCGGCTCCTCGTCGCGTGCGACAATGCCCGCCGGCGGCTCGACGTTGGGATTGCTTGTCTGTCCCGGTGAAATCTCGTGGGGCAGCTGCTTCTTCTGATTCGCCATCTTGTCGCAGCCGGCGAGCAGGCCGAGCACGAGCAAAACCATGAGCCAGCCGTCGCGCTTCATCACGCCGGCACCTCGCCGACGCTCGTGGCGCGGCAGTCGCGGAAGATCGCAGTGACGTGATCGGAGTCGAACAACGGGTCGCTCGCCGCAACAGAGACGAAGCTGCGATCCTGCGAGGCGCGCTCGAAATGCGGCGCATTGAAGATGGGATGGTACGGTTTCGGCAGGCGGCAGAAGACGAGAAAGGCGGCGAAGCCGATATAAACGGTCGCAAAGGCGCAAATCTCCCAGGCGCTCGGCACGAAAGCGGGCCAGCTGTCGAGCGGTCGGCCGCCGATATTGAGCGGATAGAAGATCACGGCGACCGCGTACTGCATGAAGAAGCCGAGACCGAATCCTGCGAGCGCGGCGGCGAACATGATCAGCGCCAGCCAGAAGCGCGGCCGCGCCGGCAACAATTCCTCGATCTCCTCGAGCGGCAGAGGCGAATGCACATCGAAGCGGCGGAACCCCTCCTGGTGCAGGCGCCGCGCCATCGCGATTGCGCCCGCGGGCTCGGCGAATTCGCCGACGAGACCGTAGATCTCGCTTTCCGCCGCGCTCATGCTTTCCTCTTGCGATGGATGATCTCGCGCAACTCGAACATCGACACGACGGGCAAGAGCCGGATGAACAGAAAGAAGCCGACCAGGACGAGTCCGACCGAGCCGTAGAGAATGCCCTCGTCCCAGATTGTCGCGCTGAAATTGAACCAGTAGGACGGCATGTAATCGTGGGCGAGCGCGGTAACCACGAAGTTGAAGCGCTCGAACCACATGCCGACGATGATGCCGAGCGACAACAGCCAAAGGATGATGGTGTTCCGGCGGATGACGGGCAGCCACAGAAGCTGTGGCAGGAAGATGTTCAGACAATTGCGCGTCCAGAACGAGCCGCCCTGCGGCCCGAAAACGCTATAGAGGAAAAAATTACGCTCCGCGGCATCACCGCGGTAGAAGGGCTGGAAGGCTTCGAGCGTGTAGCAATAGGCCAGCATCAATCCCGTCGCGAGCATGAGCTTGCCGATGATGTCGAGGTGGCGTTCGGTGACGATGCGCTCGAGCCGATAGAGCCGGCGGATCGGAATGATCAGCAGCAGCGTCGCGGCCCAGCCGGAATAGAGCGCGCCGATGAAGAAATAGGGCGGCCACTGCGTCGAGTGCCAGCCGGCGGCGATGCCGGCCGCGAAGTCGAGGCCGACGATGCTGTGCACCGAAACGACCATCGGCGCCATGAAGCCCGCCATGACGAGATAGACGATCTTGTAATTGGCCCAGTGCCGCGCCGACCCGCGCCAGCCGAGCGCAAGGATGCCGTAGAAGATCTGCGCGCGGCGCGTCGTCGCGCGGTCGCGCAAGGTCGCGCAATCCGGAATCAGGCCGATATACCAGAAGACGATCGAATTGAGGACGTAAGCGGCCAGCGCGAAGAAATCCCACAGCAAAGGGCTGCGGAATTGCGGCCAGATATGCATCACGTTGGGATAAGGAAACAGCCAATAGAAAAGGCCTTGCCGCCCAAGATGGAAGATCGGCATGAGCCCGGCCGCGGCGGCGGCGAACAGAGTCAATGATTCGGCGAAGCGGTTGACGCCGTTCCGCCAATCGGCGCCGACGAGATAGAAGAGCGAGGAGATGAAGGTGCCGCCGCTCGCGATGCCGATCCACCAGACGTAGTTGGCGAGCGCCCAGCCCCAGGCCACCGGGATGTTTACACCCCACACGCCGACGCCGAAATAGAAGAGCCACCCGGCCGCGACGACGAGCCAGAGCATCAGCGCCGCCGAGATGCCCATGCCGGCATACCACCAGAGCGGCGTCCGCTTGACGAGAACGAGGTCGCTCAAATGCTCGCTGACGCTGGTGTCGTTCTGTTCCGGCCCGATCACCGGCTGTGGCAGCGCATGTTCGGTGGTCGCGACCATCTCAGCTCGTCTTGATGTCGGGATTGGGGTTGCGCACGAGTAGCTCGTAGGTTGTGCGCGGCCGCGTGTTGAGTTCGTCGAGGATCGGATAATTGAGTACGCTCGCTTTGCGCCGCGCGACCGCGCTTTGCTTATCGTTCTTGTCGCCGAAGACGATGGCCTGGGTCGGGCAGGCTTGTTGGCAGGCGGTCTGCACCTCGCCGTCGACGATGCCGCGATCCTGCTTGTCGGCCTCGATGATCGCTGCGCGTGTGCGCTGGACGCAGTAGGTGCATTTCTCCATCACGCCGCGATCGCGCACCGTTACCTGCGGGTTCCACGATTCACGCGGCCGAGGATCGGCGTCGGCGTAAGCGAGGAAATTGAAGCGCCGGACCTTGTAGGGGCAATTGTTCGAGCAAAACCGCGTTCCGACGCAGCGGTTGTAGACCATCACGTTGGCGCCTTCGGAATCATGGACGGTGGCCTGTACGGGGCACACGACTTCGCAAGGCGCATTCTCGCAATGCATGCACGGCACCGGCTGAAATCGGACATCCGGCGCATCGATATCGCCTTTGTAATAACGGTCGATCCGCAGCCAATGCATGATGCGGCCGCGCGCGACCTCTTCCTTACCGACGACGGGTATGTTGTTCTCAGCCTGGCAGGCGGTGACACAGGCCTGACAGCCGATGCACGCATTGAGGCTGATGCTCATCGCCCAGGCCGTGCCGTCATAGGCATAAGCCGGGTAGAGGCTGTCGCTCTTCTCTTCGTGGTGCAGCGCTTCCGGATCGCGCAGGAAATCCGCGAGCAATGTTTCGCGCACGAGGTCTTGGCCCTGCATCAGCCATTCATGCTGCTCGCTCGCGAAAGCATGACGCTCGGAAGCCTTCTCGAGGCGCACCTCAGCGGCGCGCCACGGCTCGCGCGCGCTCCGCAACGCATAGGCATTCACACCGATGCCCGTCCCGACCGGCCCGGCCTCTCGCCGGCCGTAGCCCAAGCGCAGCGTGATGCAATCCTCGGCCTGTCCCGGCAAGATCCAGACCGGAACGGCCAGCGTGCGGCCATCAACACTGAGCTTGACCACATCGCCTTCGGCGAGATTGAGATGCTCGGCGGTTCGCGGCGAAATCTCGGCCGCATTATCCCAGGTGAGGCGCGTGAAAGGCCGCGCGATTTCCTGCAGCCAGCCGTTGCTCGCGTAGCGGCCATCCCAAAGGCCGATGTCGGGACGGAAGAGAACCATCAACGCGCTCGTTGCGACGGGGCGCGGCGGTAGCGCGGCAGCGAAATCGTCGCGCGGCGCGACCGCGAGTGGCGCGGTGGCGCTGTTCGGCACGATTCCGGCGCGCAGCGCGCCGGTCCAGAATCCCTCGAAATCACTGGCGCCCGATTCTTGCCGCCAGTGATCGCGCAGCAGCGCGTAATCGTTGGGTTTCGGCGTGCCAAGCAAGAGCGCCAGTGTCTCGTGGCGCGTGTAGCCGCCATAGAGCGGGCGGACTTGCGGCTGCTGGATCGTGACCGTGCCGTCATAGGCGCGAATGTCGCCCCAGCTCTCATACTCATGCGCGGCGGGGATGTGCCAGGTGCAAAGCGCGGCAGTCTCGTCGGCGTATTCGCCGCAATAGATTGCGTGCGGCACTTTCTTGAGCGCGGCGGCGACGTCAAGATCCGCCGGTGCGTCGTAAACGAGATTGACGCCGAGGATCAGCAGCGTGTCGACCTTGCCGCTTTCCATGTCGGCGATCAACGCGGCGAGAGAATTCGCTTGGCTCCGCGGCGTCGCCTCGACGGGTGCGATCGCGCGCACGGTCGCGCCGAACGCGCCCAGGGCATGATTGATCCCATGGCAGAGTGCATGGATTGTCGCCGGCTGTTCCGGCCCGGGATGGAGGAGGACGCGCCCGCGATGCGCCTGCAGATCGGCGACGAGCGCGCCAAGCAGATCCGCCTGTGGCGGCGTCTGTTGGGCCCAATCCGCAGGCCCCGCGCGCAGCGCGCCGGCGAGAAAACGCAACGCCGCGTCGATGTCATCCGGCTTCATGATGAGACGATGGTCGGCTTTGGCACCGAGCAAGGTCGGCGTGCTCTCGATGGCGTAGACTCGGCTCATCGAGGCTTTTGCCTCGTCCGGCCGGCGCCGCGTCGCGAAATCGCGCGCATAGCGCAGGTGACCGGGCGCGGAAGTAAGCGCATCGCTCTCGATGCCGAGAACGATATCGGCGGGCATGAAATCGTAGATCGGGTCGATGTCGCGCCCGAAAGCGAGGCGCGCGCCCGCGCGCACGGCATCGCGATGGAGCGGCTCCCATTGGTGCCATTGCATCGCCGGAAAGCGCGCTTGCAGTGCGTCGATCTGCTGGCGCAACAGAGGCGAGGTCACGGTACCGGTGAGCAAGCGGAAAGCTCCGCCGTGCTGCGCCGCCAGAGCGGTGCCACGCTCGACCAGCATGGTCCGCAACCGATCGCCGCTTTCGATTTGGCCGTCTCGCGTCGCGTTTTGCGCACGATAGGGATCGTAGAGACCGAGGATCGTCGCCTGCCCGATCGCGCTCGTCGCGCCGAGGCTCGCTGGATGATCGGGATTGCCCTCGACCTTGAGCGGCCGCCCCATCTCGTGCTTCAACATCACGCCTTCGCCGAAGCTGTCGAAATTGGTGGCGGTGGCGTAATAACGCGCGCGTCCGGGAATAATGCCGGCGGGCTGCTCGACGTAAGGTGACAGCTTGCGCTGGTCGACCTCCTTGCCGCAGCCGGCCAAGCCGCCAAGCGCCATCGAAGCAGCCATCAATTGCAGGAAGCGGCGACGATCGAAGGATGCCGCGCCGAGCGCCGCGAAAGGCGGAAACTCGCTCTTCAGGAATTCGAGAAAGGCCGGCGTCTGCGCGAGCTCCTCGAGGCTGCGCCAATAGGCCGGACCGCGTTGCTGCGAGAGGCGATCGCGCAATGCCGTGAGATCGATGCCCGATCGCCGCTCTTCGTTCATCGGTGGCATACCGAGCAATCGGTCAAAGACGAGACATGGATGTGATATTTCGCCATCAGCGCCGCCGGCGATGGCGTCGACGCCGTGCGCTGCCAGTGCGGATCGAAGACGGCTTCGGGCGGGCGCAGATGCGGCGCGGGATTGCGATGGCAATCGAGGCACCAGCCCATATTGAGGCTGGTCGCCTGATAGGTGAGCGGCATATCGCCGGTCGGCCCGTGGCACTCGGTGCAGCCGACCCCTTTCGCGATATGGATGCTGTGATCGAAATAGACGTAGTCGGGCAGCGTATAAACGCGATTCCACTGCAGCGGCTTGTGTTCCGCGAGGCTCTGGCGCACCGGTGCGAGCATCGCGGCGTTGGTCCAGATCTGCGAATGGCACGTCATGCAGATCTTTGTCGCGGGTATGCCGGCATCCGCCGATTGCTCAACCGCGGTGTGGCAGTAGCGGCAGTCGAGCCCCAATCCGCTCACGTGATGCTGATGACTGAAGGGCACGGGTTGCGGCGGTGTAAAGCCGACGCCGTTCGCATAATTGTTGTGGGGGCCTACCCATACGAGGCCGGCCAATCCAAGCAGCATGGCACCGAGGCCCAGCAAGATGAACTGAGTGTAAAGATTCGCTCTTCTGCTAAAGATCGCCGCCATGGATCCGTATCGCCGTTGTGTTTAGCGGCATTGTTTCAACTATGCGGGATCGACTTTGTTCCCGAGTTTCCCGTCGTCGCTCCACGTGGGCGCAACGCTAAACGGCGCCGGAAAGCAGCTGCGTATGTCGGTGAGCACGGCTGCGGCTTGGCAGCACTGAGAATGAATTGATCCGTCACCGGGTGATGGGTGTTAGATGATTGATGACCACCGACCGAAACAATCCGGAAGCCATCCGCCAGGATTTGCAACGCTGGCGCGACATGCTCAAACGCGACATTGATCAGGACGCACGCAGGGCGCTACGCGAATTGATCGATGATGCCGAGAAGCGGCTTGCTCAAATCGAAGGACGCACCGAAGCGCATTGAGCACGCCAGACGTGCGAGGAGAGCGAGCAGGGTGTGGAGCGCCGCCAAGCGCTCGTCACTCGGCTGATCGACGGCCCAGCTTCGCGGCTGAGACTGCCGCCACGCTCGCCATGATCGCTGCAGCGGTCGTTACCTCGGCGGTGCCTTGTCGAGTTCGCTCCGGATCAACAGCCGCGCGCTTGTCCGGGCTCCCCAACGCGAGGGCGATGACCTCGGCCATTTTTCATGAGCGCCTCTCGATCCTTGCTCTCGATCTATTCGCGTCTCGTCGATCGAAAAAGGAGGCGAGAGCTGCGCCGGCTCCGCAGTTGCCGGTACTTGCTCATCAAAGAACTATTTTGTCATCTGATGCGCCTCGCCCACCGGGCGTTCCGCAGAGCGGCGCTCATGAAGAGGTTGCCACGGAAGCTGACGCCCCTTCGTAAAATCTTATGTTGAGTGGGAGCATAACGGTTCACGCAAACGCCAGATTGTCGGAGAGTTCGCTGTTCGTGTCATTAAAGTGTCAAGAATAACACCCGCTTCGATTGCTCAAGGTGGTTGCGAGGTGGTTGCCGCCTCGCGCAACCAATTTACTTTGCGTTACGCACCCAGATAATCGTTCGACAAGGAAGTCGAAGAACTGCGGTCGTCCGGTGTGCCGGCGATGCTTGGTGATGTTTTGCGGGCCGAAGCCGCTGGCATGGGCATCTCCGAACAGCAAGCCTAACGTACCGGAATATGGCGGCATGCAAAAACGGTCCTCGCGGTCAAAGTCGTGTCATCCTAGAGCTGTTACGTGACGTGGTGCGATTCTGATATTATTCGAATAGCCGTGTTTCGATGGAGGCCGCTTCATGGAAGATCTCCTCAGGACACTTGTGAACGCGCCTACCAATGCGGTTTTGGTTCTGGCGGGTCTCGCCTTCCTCGCGGTGGCGGTGTTTGGACGCGTGACCGATCGGCTCGATCCCGGGCCAAAGGGGCGCACCGCCTCGGGTCTGCTCGGCGTCGGCCTCCTCGCGATCGGATTGTTGCTTCCATCGGATGATAATCATCGTTCCGCACCGACTGCCGCGAATTCAACGCCTCCGGTGCCGGCTACATCGCCGCAGACCAGCAGTACGTCCGGTGCCGGAGTGACCGGCACGCGGGCAGAACCGGTACCCGCTAGCAATGTCTCTAGCGCGCCGCCCAGAGGCGATTATCCGATAGTCTTGGCGGCCGGCCAGGTCGTTAAGCGCGAGGACAAAACCTATACGATCCTGAAGATGCAGCTCGAGGGAGGCGAGACCAATGACTTGGCGCTCGAAGTCACTGCGCGTATGGCGAACGAAAGCCCCTATCCGGCAAATTTTTGGAATAACAATTTTCGATTGGTCGTCGACGATGTGCCCAACGCACCGGTCGGCTCGCTGAATGAACTCGTCGACGGTCACGCCGCGAAAGAAGGTGTGGTCAAATTCGCTGTTCGCTCAGATGCCAAAACAGCAATACTGCAGATCGACCGCTTCGGATCCGATGCTCCGGGCATAGCCATTGCGCTGCCGCACAAGTAAGCCGGCCAAATTCTGGTCGAGAGATTTCTTGCCGCGACTTCCAAGCAGATCCTCTCAATCATGTTTTGGAGGACCGACATGACGGTGGACGCTTTTAACGCTCCGATGGGCGCGAACCTGGCGGAGTGGGGCGCGACCTTCCGGGTCTGGGCGCCGACCGCAAAGACCGTGAAGGTGGCCGGCAATTTCAACAACTGGATGCCGCAGCCTCTCGATCGCGCCGAGACGGGATTCTGGTCGCTCTACGTTCCCGGCGTGAAGGAGTTGGATCAATACAAATACTATGTCGAAGGCATCGGCACGACGGGATGGAAGCGCGATCCTTATGCGAGATCGCTGACGCGCGATCCACCTTACCCCAACTGCAATTGCTCGGTGACACAGCCGCGCAGCTTCCCATGGCACGACGCTGGGTATCGCACGCCAGATTTCAGCGACCTAATCATTTATCAGCTTCACGTGGGCGCGTTCTGGTCGGCCGACAGCCAGGGCGTCGATCGACGCAAAGACCGGCCGGGCCGCTTTCTAGATGTGCTGTTCAAGCTCGACTACCTGGTCGATCTCGGGATCAACGCCGTCCAGTTCCTGCCGATCCAGGAATTCCGGGCGCCCCGCTCGTTGGGCTACATGGGCACGGATTGCTTTTCGCCCGAAATGGACTACTCGGTGGCGCCCGCCGATCCGGAGTTTCCGGATTATTTGGCGCAGGCCAATGCGCTCCTGGCCAGCCGTGGACTTCCGCCCTTCCGCCAAACGGACCTTGATTGCCAGACGAAGCAGCTGATGGCGGTCATCGATCTTCTGCACCTCTACGGCATCGCGGTGATTCTCGACGTCGTATTCAACCATGCCGGCGACTTCGACGACCAGTGCCTGTTCTTCCTCGATCGACAGCAGTCCGGCGACAACAATCGCAGCCTCTACTTCACTAGCCAAGATTTTTCCGGCGGTCTCGTGTTCGCCTATTGGAAAATGGAGGTCCGCCAGTTCCTAATCGACAATGCGGGATTCTTCTTCGACGAATATCACGTCGATGGCTACCGCTTCGACGAAGTCACCGCCATCGACCGCTTCGGCGGCTGGGACTTCCTGGAAGACCTGACGGACACCCTCCGCTACCGAAAGCCCAGCGCTCCGCTAATCGCCGAATACTGGGCCGACCAGAGCGTCGTCGTGCAGCCGCACAATGCAGGTGGGGCGGGATTCGATTCCGTTATCAGCTCGGGGCTGCGGCTCGCGGTGCGCGGCGTAATTGAGGACGTGGCACGCGGCGCGGATGCGCGGGTGAATCTCGACGAGCTTGCGCGGGCGCTTTGCCCTCCCTTCGGTGCAGCCTGGCGCCTCGTGCAGCAGCTCGAGAACCAGGACATTGTCCGTATAGATAACCGGTCAGACCGTGTGCCGCGGATCTCCGCGATTTCCGATGCCGCCAACGCACGTTCTTGGTACGCACGTAGCCGCAGCCGTGCTGCCAACGGTCTGTTCCTCACCGCGCCGGGCATTCCCTCATTTTTCATGGGTCAGGAATTTCTTGAGGACAAATATTGGAGCGACAATCCAGGATATTTCGATTCCACGCTGATCTGGTGGGACGGCCTAACCACCGACCGGACTATGCAGGATTTCTGTCGCTTCACGCGCGACCTAATCGGAGTGCGGCGCCGGTTCCGTGCTCTGCGAAGCGACTCAATTAATGTTTTTCACGTACACAACGACAACCGAGTGCTTGCCTTCCACCGTTGGCTCGAAGGCGCCGGAGAGGACGTCGTTGTCGTCGTCAGTCTGCGCGAGCAGACCTGGTTTTCCTACGAGCTTGGCTTTCCGGCCGGCGGCGGTTGGCGGGAGGTCTTTAATAGCGATGCCTATGACAACTGGGTGAATCCCCAAGTGGCAGGCAACGCCGGCAGCATTGTTGCCTCTGGGCCGCCGCGGCACGGAATGCCTTTCTCAGCCAATATCGTAATTCCAGCGAACGCCATCCTGGTATTCGCGCGGTAGTCGCGCGGGGTGTTCTTGCCGAGCACTACGCGGGCACGACTAGTCCGGGGCGCGGGCGATGGCGGACGCAATCTGACCATTCACGGGCGCGCCCGTACCTTAACCGGCGGCGGGTTTGGGGACGATCTTCGCGCGCAGCGAGCCGATAATCGGCGAGCGGATCTCGACCGTGTCGCCCGGCTTCAGGAATTTGTCGGGCGGATATTCGCCGCCGGGCAGCATCACGCTCGAATCTGCCGCCGTGCCGGCGGCGGTGCCGCCGCTGACGATGTCGCCGGGATAGAAGGTGAAATCCACCGAGAGAAATTCGATATATTCGGCAAAATCGTAGACCATGGTCTTGGTCGAATAGTTCTGCCGCCGCTCGTTATTGACGAAAACCTCGACCGTCGCATCGAAGGGATCAATCTCGTCGACAACGATGCAAGGGCCGAGCGAGTAGCCGGTATCGAAATTCTTCGAGGTCGCGAAGCGGCTGCCTTTGTTCGGCTCATGCGGGCGGCGGATGCTCCAATCGGCGAGCAGCGTCACGCCCCAAATATATGGGCGCGCATCGGCGGCTTTGATGTCCTTGCCCTTCTTGCCGAGGATCACCGCGATCTCGCCTTCATAGTCGAAATGCGTCGACCAGGACGGGTAGATCACCTCACCATCGGGTCCAACCGGATCCTTGCCGACTTTCCAGAAGCCGCGAATGCCTTCCTTGCGCTGCTTCTCGCGGGCCGCTTCGAGCGTCAGCGCCGGTCCGGGCTTGTTGCCTTGCATCTTGATCGCCATGGCGAGCGCGTGGTCGGCGAAATTCGCGCCGGCGCAGGCGACGCGCGCGCCTTTCGGCACCGGCGCGTGGATGGCGACTTCGCTCAGCTCGTGGATCAGCTTTTCGCCGTGTTCGCCAGTCTTCGATTGCGCGTGGCCGAAAAGGTAATCGACCGCCTTCTGCGCATTCTCGAGCGCAATGGGGCCGGCTTCGATGAAGCGCATGAGATCGGCTGGCGCCTGCTGCTCGGCGACACCATAGGGGTAGCGCTCGTTCTGGCCCTCGCGCAGATATTTTGCGAAGGCCAAGGACACGTCGACGATTTGCGATTCGCGCAGATAGCCAAGCCGCTGATCCGGCCCAAACACCACCAGCTTCATGAGAGACCCTCCCTTTTCTCGAGGGGCGACCTTAGAGCAGGCGGCGGTGGTTTTCGAGGCTCGGAACATCGAGCCGTGCGGCGTCGTTACCCTTGGAAGAAGCGAGGAGGTTTCGATGCCAGCTTATCTCATTGTCCATCGCCGCAAGATCACCGATCCCGAGAACTTGAAGCACTACGACAATGTCGAGAAGTCGATCGGCAAATTCGGCGGCAAGGTCCTGATCCGCGCCGACGAGTTCCTTGTGCTCGAAGGCCAGTGGCACAGTGGCAGCCGCAGCGATGACGGGCGGCCCGAACGCATTACGGTGATCGAATTTCCGGACATGGCGCAGCTGCGCCACTGGTACGATTCGCAGGATTACGCGAAGCTCAAAGAGATCCGTAAAGAGAATTCAGCCTCGGATATTGTCGCGGTGGAAGGCGCGGCCGGCTGAGCCGGCCGCGTTAGCGTCTCTCGTCTATTGCACGCCGGGTGCCAAGCCCGGAAGCGTTGCGCTTTGAGTATTGGCAGAGCATTTCAGATTGCCGCTGCTGTCGACCGGTGTGACTCCGCCGCTCGTGGTTGGCGTAGCCGTAGCCGGGCTCATGATGCCGCCTGTTGAGGCAAGATTGGGCGCCGGCGCGCAAGGCGGCGGCAGCCGCAAATCAGGCGCGTTCATCGGCGGATTAGGATCGTGTGGGCCCGGTGACGGGCTCGTATTCGGCGATTGCGCGACCGCCGCCGTAACCCATCCGATGCTCATCATCGCAAGAACAAGGGCTCGTTTCATAATTGCCCTCCTTCCCTTCGGGAGATAACGGAGAAGACGGGCGGAACGTTCCCTAGGCTAGTGTGTTTATCCGCGCTTGGCGCCAGGGAAGGTGACGTAGTTCTTGGTATCGCCGCGAACGACGATGATGCCTTCCTGTGCTGCGCTTGGCGTTATCACCGACGGCGCGCGGCTTCGTGCGGGCGCTTGCACCACGACGAAGGGCTGTTGCGGGACCACCACTGTCGGCGCGTAGACGTAATTGTCCAGCCAGATACCGTCATAGCCCAGTGTGAAGAAATGCGATCCGATCGCATGCGCGTGGTTGAAGGCAAAACGATGCGGGAAGGGCATGTGCCGATGCGACGAGGAGGGGAATGCCCGTGCTATTCCCAGTCCCGACATTGAGCGGTGCCCTGTGCCTTGGAGAGAGTGCGGGAGACCAAAATGCGCGTGTCCACCATGCGCTGCGCCGCCGTGGCCGCCGCCATGCCCGCCGAAGCCGCCGCCGCCACGCGCGTCGGTGGTTGCCGGTGTCATCATTGCGGCTGCGAGGATGATGGCGATGCTCGTAGCAACGAGCCGTCGCCGCTTCGTTCCCATGATTTCCGCCAAGACACACTCCCTTCAAAAGCCGGTGACGCGATCGAGAAGGGCGCCGACCTCGCGGGGCGACGCATCGCCTCGCCAAGCAACATGCCCATCTGGGCGAACAAGGACAAGCTTTCCTTCGTATATGTTCCCGATAGCGCGATCCTCGATTTGAACGATGTCGAGCGGCATGCCGCGTTTTGCAGCGGCGCTTCGGAAGGAATCGCCATCGCTCGCATTGCCGAAGCACAGCAAGGTGAAGCCGCGGCGGAAAAGATCGAGTGTCGATCGGCCCCCATTCGAATCGGGTGGGCTCAACCAGGCATGCGGCGCCCGCGCGCCCGGTCGTGCCGAGGGACGATAGGTCTCGGGGTCGTCGGGGAGAGGCGGCGTGCCGTCGGGAATGCAGATTGGCGAATCCTCATAGCGATAGCCGAGTTGCAGACCCATGGTGCGGAACTCGCGGCCGACCTGGTTGACGAGGATGTCGCCGATGCGCTGGCGTAGTGCGTCGCCAGCGGCGCTGGCTTCGTCGAGCGCGTCGAGTCCTTCGCCCCAGCCGGATTGCGATGCGTGGAATTGCGTCGCGCTGCCGACGGCGCGCGCGCCGGCGGGCCGCCGTTCGCAGTCATAGCTGGCGAGTAGTTCCGGCCCGCCCCAGCCTTGGATCATTGCGGCGAGTTTCCAGCCGAGATCGATCGAATCGCCAAGGCCGGTGTTCATGCCGAGCGCGCCGGTCGGCGAGACCTGATGCACCGCGTCGCCAGCGAGAAAGACGCGGCCATCGCCGTAGCTTTCGGCAAGCACGCTTTGCCGGCGCCACACATTGATGTCGACCCATTCGACCGTGAGATCGCGGCCGAGCGCGCGGCGCAGATAAGCCGTTTTGTCGACGCTCTCGATCTTCGTGTCGTTGCCCGTCTCGTTGACCATCAGACGCCACAGCGCATTGGCGGGATCGATGATGCGCAGATTGGCCCAGACGCCGCCGCGATCGACCGGAACGAAGAAGGTGCCTGGCTCCTTACCGCAAATCTCCAAGAGGCGCGGCGCGCGGAAGAACATGTTCACCGCATGGCCGAGCAGACCTTTGCCGGTGAGCGCGATGTTGCTGGCGCGCCGCACCGCGCTGCCGGCGCCGTCGCAGCCGACAAGATATTGCGCTTCGATCGTCTCGCGCGCCCCGCTCGCCGCATCGATCACGGTCGCGGCGATGCCGTTCTCTGTTTCCTCGCACGATTCGAAGCGGCAGCGATAACGCAGCGTCACTTGCGGGAAGGAGCGCGCGAAACGCTGTAGAATCGGATCGAACCAATGCTGCGAGCAGGTCTGTGTGTATTCGGGCGAATGCTCTGAAGCGCGAACCTGGCGCGGCGGGCGTTTGACGCGGCCGAGCTCGTAACCGCTGAGCGAGGTCATGAAGACCACATCCTTCGGCCAGGAAAGCGGGAAGGGCGTGTCGAGCACTTGCTCGGCGATGCCCCAGCGGCGGCAAAACTCCATCGAGCGCGTGTTGACCTCGTTCATTTTCGGGGTCTTCACGGCGCCGTCGCCTTGCTCGATGAGAAGGCAGCGGACACCTTGCCAGCCGAGCTCGGCCGCCAAGGCAAGACCGACGGGGCCACCGCCGACAATCAGAACGGAAATCGTTTTTTGCGTCGCGCTCATGACAGGGCCAACCAACTCTAACGAAACGGTGAAACCATTGTTTGCAGCCTAGCCTGCTACCCTCTCTAATACGGCACAACAGAATTCGCCGGCCAACCAATAAGAGATCGGGGACCCAGTGACCGGTATATCAACCGGACCAAAGTTGTTTTTACCGGGACTCGCGCCCCTCTATCGCCATATCGTGCCGCTGTCTTGGCTCGTGATCCGTTGCACCGTGGGGCTGATTCTTTTCTACCACGGCACGAAGAAGATCGGTCATGTCGATGGCGTCACCGCGAACATGATCAAGAATAGCCTCTCACCTCCGGTGCTGATCGCTTATGTCGTGATCCTCACCGAGACCGTTGGCGTCTTCTGCGTCGCGATTGGCTTCTTCACCCGCTTCTTTGCGGCGGCGTGCGCGATCGATCTCGCCGTCATCACCTTCCATGTGCTGTAGCATAAGGCTTCCAATGGTCGACGGGCGGCTACGAGTTCATGCTGATGTGGGGCCTGATCATGTTCGCGATCGCGCTGCGCGGTGGCGGTCCTTATTCGGTCGATCGCTGGATCGGCCGCGAGCTCTGACCTCGCATGGCGCGCGCCGAGCGCCTATATCTCTTACATGAGCAAGCTCGGCTACGTGATAGCGGCGGCCCTCGCGATCGCCGCGATGGCCGTCGCGTGGCAAGCCTGGACCGCGATGGCGGATGTCCAGATCGGCGTCTCCGGCGTCATCGCCATGATCCTCGGTGCAGTGGGCGCCCTGGCGCTGGGCGGTGTGCTGATGGCGCTGCTTTTCATCAGTAACCGCCGCGGTTTCGATGAGCAGGCGGGCGGCCAGCCGAAAATCGAGCCCAAAAATTACCGGGATTAGGGAATTCAGGGCCGATCCGGCCTGATATCGGGGCGTTTGAGGCCCGTGGTGATCGAGAATCGGTAGTAATCCCGAGAGCGCCACGGTATAAATCCGGTTACAGATTGATCGCTTGATCACTTATAACGAGGGGGAAAGCTGGGAGATGGCCGAAGTCCGTAAGGGCGATGACAACGCAGGGCGCCGCCGTCGCACGATTCGCGAGCACGGGCCCGATCCAGTCGATGTGCATGTTGGTCGCCGCCTGCGCCAGGCGCGGTTCCTGGCGGGCATGAGTCAGGAAGAACTTGGCGCCGGTATCGGCGTCTCCTTCCAGGCGGTCCAGAAATATGAGCATGGCGAGAACCGGCTGAGTGCCAGCCGCCTCTATAAGGCGGCGCGGCTCCTCGATCGTCCGGTGTCGTTCTTCTTCGAAGAGCTCGGTGGCGAGACCGCGGCCGGCTCGAGCAAGGGCTTCACCCGCGAAGAGATCGAGCTGGTGCGTCATTTCCGGCAGATCCCAAGCGAGGAAGTGCGCGAGCATCTCTTGCAGATGACGAAGCGCATCGGCGGGCTCGAAGGCGCACCGGATAGCGCCGACAAATCGGCTTAAGCATCGCTTTTTGTAGAATCTGATCTGACAGCCCGCGGGCCGGCCTGGCCCGCGGGCGTGTTTTTGTTATCGCCGCATGCGGCGGCCTTGCGCTAGAAAGTCCCAGCTTTCGGCGGCTCAGCCGCTTTCTGGAGAGGCGTGAGGACGGAATGGTACGATTTTTCTCGGCGCTCAGTCTTGGCGGCGCGATGCTGGCGCTGGCTGGCCTCGCCGCACCGGCGCAAGCGCTGGATCAGGTCACCTTCGGCACCGATTGGCAGGCCGAGGCCGAGCATGGCGGCTATTACCAGGCGCTCGCCACCGGCCTCTACGAGAAATACGGGTTGAAGGTCACGCTGCGTCAGGGTGGGCCGCAGGTGAACCACACGCAGCTTCTCGCCGCCGGCCGGCTGGATTTCGACGAGGCACCGGCGTCGTTCACCGGCATGAATTTCGTCAAAGAGAAAATCCCGATGGTCGCGGTTGCGGCCTTCTTCCAGAAGGATCCGTCGGTACTGATAGCTCATCCCGGCGTCGGCAATGACAGCCTCGCGGCGCTCAAGGGCAAGCCGATCATGATCGGCGCCGATACGCGCGTCGGCTGGTGGCTCTTCCTCAAAGCGAAGTTCGGCTACACCGACAGTCAGATCCGCCCGTACAATTTCAACATGACGCCGTTCCTGGCCGACAAGAACGCGGTGCAGCAGGGCTATCTGACGAGCGAGCCGTTCCTCATCCAGAAAAAGGGCGGCGTGAAGCCGGTCGTCTTTCTGCTCGCCGATGCCGGCTACACCAGCTACGGCTCGATCATCGAGGTCGCGCAGAAGACGATCGACAGCAAGCCCGATCTCGTGCAGCGCTTCGTCAATGCCAGCATCGAGGGCTGGTATTCCTTCCTTTATGGCGATCCGTCGCCCGCCTATGCGCTCATCAAGAAAGATAACCCGGACCAGTCGGACGATCTGCTCAAATACGCGCATGACACGATGAAAGCGCAAGGCGTCGTCGACAGCGGCGACTCCAAGAAGCTCGGTATCGGTGCGATGAGCGACGCGCGCTGGCAGGATTTCTTCAAGGTGATGTCGGGCGAAGGCCTCTATCCCAAGGACATGGATTGGAAGAAGGCCTATACGCTGCGCTTCGTCAATCAGCGCGTCGGGATGGGTGCTAAGCCGAAATGAATGTGAACGCGGCCGCGGCGCCGATTGTCGAGGTCCCCATTGTCGACGTTAGGGGCATCGGCAAAAGCTTCCGCAACGGCACGGTCGCGCTGGAGGGCATCGATCTCAGCGTCGCGGCTGGTGCATTCCTCTCCCTTCTGGGTCCTTCGGGCTGCGGCAAGAGCACGCTCTTACGCTTGATTGCCGGTCTGACACCGCCAAGCGAAGGCCGTATCGCTTTGCATGGCGTCGCGCGCGGCAAGATCGGCTTCGTGTTCCAGGAGCCGACGCTGATGCCCTGGGCGACGGTCTGGGACAATGTCTACCTGCCGCTGCGCTTGATGGGCGTCTCGCGCGAGCAGGCGGCGCCGAAGATCGAGGCGACGCTCGCTTCGGTTGGGCTCGATGCGTTCGCCAAGACCTATCCGCGCGAGCTCTCGGGCGGCATGAAGATGCGTGTCTCGATCGCGCGCGCGCTCGTCACCGAGCCGCAGCTGTTGTTGCTCGATGAGCCCTTCGCCGCGCTCGACGAGATCACGCGCTTCAAGCTCAACGAGGATCTATTGACGCTCTGGCAGCGTCACCAATGGACGGTGATCTTTGTCACGCATAGCGTTTTCGAATCGGTGTTCCTCTCGAATCGCATCGTGGTGATGACCAAACGTCCGGGCCGCGTCGCCGCCGATGTGCCGATCGATCTCGCTTATCCGCGCGAGGCCGCGCTCCGCACCGCAAGCGATTACACCGCGCTCTGCGCACGGCTTTCGAACACCCTCGCGGAGGCAGCGGCATGAACCACCCCGCGCGCTTTCTGGCGCCAGTGATCGTCGGCGCGATCATCCTCTTCGCCTGGGAAGCGGCGGTGCGGATCGAAGGTGTCCCACCTTATATCCTGCCTGGGCCGATCCTCATCGCCAAGACTTTGTGGACCGACGGGCCGAGCCTTTTGGGCTCACTCGCGGTGACCTTGCGCATCACTCTGGCGGCGCTCGCGGCGGCGGTGATCTTGGGCGGCGCGATCGCGGTGTGCTTCGCGCAGTGGCGCTTCCTCGAGGTTTCGTTCTTTCCCTATGCCGTGATCCTGCAAGTGACGCCGATCGTCTCGATCGCGCCGCTGATCATTATCTGGGTCAACGACACCTTCGCGTCATTGCTGATCTGCGCCTGGATCGTCGCCTTTTTCCCGATCGTCGCCAACACGACGCTCGGCCTCAACAGCGCCGATCGCAACCTCGTCGCGCTGTTCCAGCTCTATGGCGCCTCACGCTGGCAGGCGTTGCGCTTTCTGCGCTTGCCCTCGGCGCTGCCCCTTTTCCTCGCCGGCGTGCGCATCAGCGGCGGGCTCGCGCTGATCGGCGCGGTGGTGGCGGAGTTCGTCGCCGGCACCGGCGGCAGCTCGACCGGTCTCGCCTCGCGTATCCTGGAGGCCGGTTACCGGCTGGAGATCCCACGGCTCTTCGCGGCGCTGTTCTTGCTCTCGCTCACCGGCATCCTGATCTTTGCCGCGCTTTCCTGGCTGTCGAACGCGCTCTTGCGGCGCTGGCACGAAAGCGCCTTGCCGCGGGAGGAGTGATCGGGGCTTGATCGCCGCAGCCGCGCCGCGCTGTTTCGTTTACATCCTCGGCAGCCGGCGCGGGAGCGATTGCCGCACCTATGTCGGCTGGACGCTCGATCTCGATCGGCGCCTCGCGCAGCACAACAGCGGCGCCGGCGCGCGGTCGACGCGCGGCCGCGATTGGTATCTGCTCTATGCGGAATGCTGGTCAACGCGCGGCGAAGCGATGAGTCGCGAATGGCATCTGAAGCGCGCGCGCAAGCTCCGGCAGGAATTGCGGGCGGCGCTGATGGTTGACTGAGAGGGGAGCGAGGGGACGAGCCGCTGCCATCGGCTGCGGCACGCCACGCCCTGGTTCACCAAGCCGGAACCGAGCTGCTCTGAATCGCGAAGGTCGGCGCGTCACGATGTCACCGAGTGATTGGCAAATGTTAGCTGTTGCACCATAATGGGTAGCGGACGGGGCAGGAGGCGCGAGCACTCGCGCTCTTCCTTGCAACACGATCCGACGCGTCCCCCTTAAGGGACGAAAGTCAAAGAACGGTTGGAACAGGAGGCAGAGATGAGAAGGCGCACAGTCCTGGCGGGAGTCGCGGCGTTGGCATCGGGTGCGATTGCCGCCCCGTATCTGGCGAAAGCCGCCGCGGCGCCGATGAAAGTCGTTATCCCGCGCGACAGCATCTTCGTTCTCAATTATTTCGGCGCGAAAGATGCCGGCGTTTTCGCCAAGCACGGCATTGATCTCGATATCGATGCGCGTCCTTTCGCCGGCTTCCTCGCCGGCTTGCCGGCGAAGGAATGCCAGGCGGCCACCTATTCTGGCATCGAGGCCATCGCGAAGATCAATCAAGGGGTCGATTGGGCGATCATCGGCGGCGGTCTCACCATATTCCAGGAAGTGTTCGTGAAAAAGGATTCGCCGATCAAGGCGATCGCCGATCTCAAGGGCAAGCGCGTCGGCGTCTGGTCGACGGGCGCCGGCGCGTTCAAGGGGGCGCGGGCCGCCATCATGGGTGCCGGCGGTCCCGACGTGACCAAAGATTCGAACCTGGTGCAGGTCGCCGCGCCGGCACTCTTCAAGATGCTGCAGGCCGGCTCGGTCGACGCGATGATCAATGAGAGCGCGTTCACCATTCGCGCGGGATCACAGCCTGACGCGTTCCGCTCGGTCTTCTCGGTGAACGAGTATTGGAAGAAGAAGACGGGATTCCCCGTGATCTGGGCGGCGCCGCTGGTCGCCTGGCGCAGTTGGGTCGAGGAGGATCGCACGCGGGCCAAGAATTTTGCCCGGGCGGTCGAGGAATCCTTCCGCTGGGTGGCCAAGCCCGAGAATTTCGATGCCGCGGTCAAGGCGCATGGCGAGTTGGCGGGCGTCAAGGATCCGGCATCGATCGCCACGTACAAGAAATGGCTCGCGGATGGTCTGATCTTCCTGCCCGAATGGAATGCGAAGGTTGTCGCGGCCGAGTGGCAGTTCCTCGAGCTCGCCAAGCGCTATGGCGTCCTCGATGCGGTGCCGGCGAAAGAGAAATACGCGCTGACGATCGAAAACTAGGCGGAGAGGGCGCGCCATGCGGGCGATCCGCATTGGGAACCGGTCCGTCCAGATGCTGCTCGCCGTCATCGCGGGGCTGCTGATCTGGCAAGGGATATCGCTGTTCTTCCTGCCGGTCTTCCTGCCGGGGCCGCTGGCCCTGCTCGGCCGCATGGTCGAGATCTACGGCGATCCCGGCTCCTATCTTGTCGTCGGGCAAACGCTGGC
>Ga0134126_10003137_pt1 | contig 20637 bp, 19 predicted proteins | sample KB31752_FD_96881 | JGI IMG/M metagenome (GOLD analysis project Ga0134126, IMG submission 96881) | Terrestrial soil microbial communities with excess Nitrogen fertilizer from Kellogg Biological Station, Michigan, USA - KB3-175-2 | ecosystem: Environmental > Terrestrial > Soil > Unclassified ... | reverse complement strand
TGACGCCGTTTGCCAAAGACGATGCAGGCAGAGCGAGTTCAGGCCTGCTGCCAAATTAATCGCGTGCCGTTTGATTGGCGCAGTTTGCTTCCAGGGGAGGCGCATGGAATATGCTACCCCTCCTATTGCTAAGAGAAAGGTCATTGCGATGATCGATCAGGATGTCGCGTACTCTCCGGAAGAGCTCGCAGGCTTTAAGACAGTATTCGACGGGGCCATTGCCTCACTATCGCCACGGATGCTCACGACAGGCAACCGTTTGCGAATCGCTCAGAACGTGCTCGCATGTGCTGCAACCGGCGAGCGAGATCCCGCAGAACTTGGACTGGCAGCATTGGCGAGCCTGCGGTTCGCCTGAAGCAGAACCGGAGCTGTCACAGGAAAGTTCCGAATGAAAAGCGATCCGTTATTGCGCCGGCTATAGTCCTATCGGACCGTATGTTGGTCGTATGGGTTCTCCGTGGCTACGTGTAGAGCAACGCGACTGGTGTCTGATGCAGGCAACGGTCCGCAGCAGTATTCGCGAGAAGAACTGCTGTACAGCGTCGGGACAACAGTCTACGGTCAAATCACAGGTGACGGGGCGGTCGCCTTGAGCTGGCGGCGGGCCCGAAGTCGCTGCTCGTCGTCGCAGCGCCAACTGGCGTGCCATCGGAAAGCGCAATCTAACAGGCTCGATATTTCACGAAACGTGGACAGTGGCGTCTGCGGCTGAGAACATATTTCTGTCCGAAAACCAAGGAACCCGCCATGAAATTCCCGCGATCGTGCAACGTGAGGCGCGGATCCGCTTCCTCCAAGATATCGCCTTCGACGCTATTGCGACGATAAGAACGGCCACGAATCGTTGAGGTCGCGCGCAGTCTTTTTGGAGAGCCTTCCATGTCTGTCGTCGCGACACTAACCGCCGTGCACGTCTAAATGCGTTCGGGTTGCCCACGGCGATCCACGCGTAGATAGGATTGATTGATTGATTGATTGATTGCGGATATCCGGCGGCCCATCGCTCATGAAAAGGAAGATCAGATGAAGATGGCTTTTGCCGTCGTGGCACTCTGTGCATGTATGCAAGGCGCGCTGGCCGCCGGACCGGATTGCCGCGCGATCGACAGCACGACGGGGAGGCTCGCTTGTTACGACGCGGCGTATCCTCGTCCGAAAATTGAAAAGCCGGCGGCAGTTGAAGGCGATCGGACGACATACAAGGACCCATTCCTCGCCGAGGACGCCCGAACGCGCAGCAAGCTGAACAACATCTGTCGAGGTTGCTGAACGGTGCAGAAAAATGCGGTTCGCTGGGCGGAAGCCCGCACGCTGGCTCAGTTGCTCGGCCGCTTTCGCGAGCCGGACAACGTGCGTGGCGGCTTCGAGCTTGCGATCACTGCCGTTCCCTTCGCTGCGATTTGGACCCTGATGTGGGTGTCCCTTTACTTTGACTGCTGGATCGGCCTGGTGGGAGCGGTGCCTGCGGCGGGCTTGCTCGTCCGTCTCTTCATGATCCAGCACGATTGCGGCCATGGCTCGTTTTTCAGCAACCGTCTTGCCAATGATTGGATCGGCCGGGTCATCGGCGTCATGACGCTGACCCCGTACGGTTACTGGCGGCACAACCACGCGCTCCATCATGCGAGTTCGGGCAATCTCGATCAAAGAGGCTTCGGCGACATCGACACGTTGACCGTGCGTGAATTTTTCGCGCGGCCCGGATGGCGCCGAATGCTCTATCGTCTGTACCGGCATCCAATGGTGATGTTCGGCATCGGGCCGAGCTATCTGTTCATCCTGCGCCATCGGTTGCCGATCGGGATGATGCGCGGCGGCTGGAAGCCCTGGCTCAGCACGATGGGCACGAACGCCGCCGTCGCGATACTGGTCGCCAGCATGATCAGGCTGGTCGGCGTCGGGCCATTCCTGCTGGTGCACCTGCCGATCACCATTCTGGCGTCGTCGATCGGCGTCTGGCTGTTCTATGTTCAGCACCAGTTCGAGCACACCTCCTGGTCCCGTGACGAAGCCTGGAGTTTTCACGAGGCGGCGCTGCACGGCAGTTCCTACTATCACTTGCCGGTCGTGTTGCGCTGGTTCACGGCAAACATCGGCGTCCACCACATCCACCACCTGTCGAGTCGAATCCCCTGCTACAGGTTATCAGACGTCTTGAGAGATCATCCTCAACTCGCTGCTGTCGGACGAATCACCATGCTTCAAAGCCTGTGTTGCGTTCGGTTGACATTGTGGGATGAGGACAGGCGGCGACTGGTTTCATTCCAGCGAGCCGCCATGGACGCATCAAGGGCCACCGCAACTTAGAGAGATCGCTACATGTCGCATGCATACAAGCTCAATGAAGATATTCAGCATTCCCCTCAGGGGCCCCAAGGTCGTGTCGAGAACGAAGCACCGCCGATAATTTACACCATTGTCAAACTTATGCCGATCGAGGCGGACGGACGTCTTCGATATCGCATCAAGAGCAAATCGGACAGTGTGGAGCGCGTGGTGACCGAAGATCAACTGTCGTATTGCTGGCGGCAATGACGATTGCGGGCGCACGGTGCGCGCCAGTACAAATGCATGGGAGGACTCACGCGCAAATTCGCGCCGAGGGACCGAGGAGCCGCGTTTTTCCACCTGGACGCAGCCGATGCGACTGCGCTCAACTGAGCGACGGGCGGCGGCCTGAGTGCTGCCGAATGCCAATGCTCGGGTTTAAGCCCGCATCTTCCTGCGCGGGAACGAGGACGGCAACATCGCTCCCATCTACGTGGCCAAAGGGGTGGTGTTCGAAGCCGCGGCCGCGGCGGCTTAATCCTCCTTTTACGGCCTCAAGACTATGCCCGGAGCGCCACGACCGTCTCACCGCTGCTGGAAGGCCGGTCACAATGATCAGCCCAATCCTCCATCATCCGCTTGCGCAGGACAAAGAAGGTCGTGCGCCGATAGGCCGCGACTACTTCGTCACTGACTTTGTGCGCCAGCGCAGCCTCGGCAACGGGATCGTCATAGCCCTGCTCTGCAGCCCAATCGCGGAACGATGACCGGAAGCCGTGCGGCACGATTTCGCGGTCGAGCGTCGGATCGATCCAGCGCCGCTCCAGTTCATTCATCCTGTCGATCACCGCAGCCATCGAGGCGTCACTCAGCGGCTTACCCTTGGTGTTGGGGAAGATGTACTCACTGTCATCCTTCGTGGCCTCCATGCGATCTAGGACGGCGAGCGCTGCCTTGCTCAATGGCACTCTGTGTTCGGCGTCGCTCTTCATGAGTGCAGCCGGAATGGTCCAGACCGATGTCTGCCGATCGATCTGGTCCCATTTTGCCGCGACTGCATTGCCGGGTCTGACGGCCGTCAGGATTTGAAATTCAAGAGCTGCCGCAGCGGCACCATGACGCTCGCGGAGCTTGCAAATGAAGTTGGGCAATTGCCGATAAGGCAGCGCCGGATGATTGCGGACCTTGCGAACCTTCGACGTGGCCGGTAGCAGGTTATCGAGATGCCCCTTCCAGCGAGCCGGGTTTTCTCCCTTGAACTCGCCCTTCGCCTTTGCGGCATCGATCACCTGCTCGATGCGACTGCGAATGCGGCTGGCCGTTTCGGTCTTGCTCGCCCAGATCGGCTCGATGATCCGCAGGACCAGCGTCGTATCGATCGCGCCGATGGGAAGATCACGGATAGTCTTGCAATAGTCGTTCTTGGTCGGCTTCCCTGTCTGGTCGATGCCGAGCAACGTCATCAGCCATTGGTCGGCATGCTTGGCATTTTTCCAGCCCGCCCGATTGGCTTTGATGAAGCGCTTTGCAGCCGCCCCGAACGTGATCGCCTTGGCCGCCTCGATGCGGGCAGCGGCTTCAGCCTCGCGCTTGGCTTGGATCGGGTCAGCGCCGTTGCGGCGAACCTTGCGAGCGTCAGTCGCCTTCTCGCGCGCCTCGTCAAGGCTCACGTCGCGCAGTGATCCGAGGCCATGCCAGCGAGTGCGTCCATAGAGTTTGTATCGAAACAGCCAGCTCTTTGAGCCGCCCTCCGCGACCTGCAGATAAAGCCCGCCACCATCAGCGTGCATGCCCCGCCGGGACAGATGCTCGACCTGTTTGGCCGTCAGTTTTCCGAATCCTCGCGCCATAAACCGGCACCGGCTACATACACTTAGGCGTGAGATTTGACGAAACGAGATGGAGCAGATTGAAACGTCAATCTATCACTATAACGCTGTTATTACTAGGCTTTATGTCAGAACTCGGGACTGAATGGAATGCCCTAAAACATTGTTCTGGCGGAGAGAATGGGATTCGAACCAGCGATAGGACCGCGGAAGCAATCTTGTTGCTCAGAAATGACTGGCTTTTCGGCCTGATTGGAGCGTTGCTGTGGTGACTTGAAGCGGCTTTGGCGCGCTTTGGGACAGAGCCCTGCCGGGCGGCTTTGCGCGGCAGGGCCGAGGTGGTGCGGCGGATGGCGTCGCGCAAACCCTCGGAGAACCCTAATGGCCAAAGCCCAATCGAAGCCCAGGACCTCAATCAGAAAGTCAGCACGGGCAGGACGCAAACCGAAAGTCCGCGGCGGTCTCACTGCAAAGCCGACGTCAAATGCACAGCGTCGACCTAACACAAAGCACGCCCGCATCATCGCGATGTTGCGTGCCCCAGCGGGCGCGACGATCGCGGCCATGATGACCGCGACCAAGTGGCAACAGCATTCGGTCCGCGGCTTTCTTGCCGGCGTCGTCCGCAAGAAGCTCGGCCTCAATCTCGTTTCTGAGAAAGCGGATAACGTCCGGGTCTATCACATCAAGGAAGGCAAAGGTGCACCTGCCTCGGATCAGGCCGCGTAATGCCATGCAGCCGAACCGACGCAAGACCGCCATCACCTCTGTCGAGGGCGAGGTCGCGCATCTGCGCGATCTCGACCTCAAAGGGCTTCGAGCCCGCTGGCAGGGAATCTTTCAAAAGCCGGTCCCCGATCATCTGCCACGGCATCTCATCTTTGCCATCCTCGCGTATCGGATCCAGGCCGAGCGCTTTGGCGACCTCGACTACGACACGCGAAAGGTGCTCCGTGGTACCGACGCACAGGAGTCCGGCGCGACCACGATCGCCCGCTTGCGCAGACTCGATCAAAAGCGGACCGAGCTAACACCCGGCACTGTTCTGGTCCGAGAGTGGGATCGGCGGTCGCAGCGGGTGATGGTGATGGCTGACGGCTTTGCCTGGAACGGCCAGACCTACGACAGCCTTTCCAAGGTCGCCTTCGCGATCACGGGCACAAAATGGAACGGACCGCGCTTCTTTGGCCTTAGGGACAAAGAGGATCGGTCGGGTGCGAGTGAATCTCCATCATGAAAGCATCGTCAATAAAGCCGGTCCGCTGCGCCATCTATACCCGGGTCTCGACCGAGCACGGCCTCGACCAGGACTTCAACTCCCTGGATGCCCAATATGAGGCCGGCTCGGCCTACATAAGGAGTCAGGCGCACGCGGGTTGGAGCTTGATCCGCGCCCGCTATGACGACGGCGGCTTCTCCGGCGGGTCAACTGATCGGCCTGACCTTCAAAGGCTGCTGGATGACGTCAGGGCCAGAAAGATCGACGTCATCGTTGTCTACAAGGTGGATCGGTTGACGCGATCGCTGGCTGACTTTGCCAAACTCGTTGAACTGTTCGATGCCCATGGCGTATCCTTTGTCTCGGTCACCCAGCAGTTTAACACCACGACCTCGATGGGGCGGCTGACGCTCAACGTGCTCCTGTCCTTCGCCCAGTTCGAGCGGGAAGTCACCTCCGAGCGCATCCGGGACAAGATCGCGGCTTCCAAACGCAAGGGGCTCTGGGTCGGGGGGCCCCTGCCCCTTGGCTACCAGATGAAAGATGACACGATCGCCGTCGTCGAGGAGGAAGCCGAACGGGTCAGGCTGATCTTCCGCCGCTACCTTGAACTCGGCGGGGTCAATGCATTGGTACGAGATCTCCGCGAGCGGAACATTCGCACCAAGGAGAGACGGCTCGCGACCGGTGCTACGCGCGGCGGCGTTCTCTTTGGCCGTGGCTCCCTGTTCTATTTGCTGCGCAATCGCTTTTACATTGGCGAGGTCAAGTACAAGAACGAGATCCTGCCCGGCGAACAGCCGGCCATTTTAGATCGCGCACTTTTTGACGCCGTCCAGCAGAAGCTCAGCGATCAGTGGTCCCACCGCAACCACACTAAGACCCGATCCGAGCACCTGTTGACCGGGCTGCTCTTCGACGATGCAGGCCATCGCATGGTGCCGACCCATGCGACCAAGGCCGGCATCCGTTATCGCTACTACGCCTCTCTGCCTCATCTCAAAGGCGAATCAAAAATAACCCCGGTCGGATCGGTGTCCCGGGTTGCCGCATCTGAAATTGAAGATGCCGTCGTCACAGCTCTCGACCAATATCTCGCCGCCAACGTGGAAACGCCGAACTCCAATGGATCAGCTGCGGCAAACTGCACCGCCGCTCGCGAGACAATCGAGCGCGTCGATGTCGCCGCGGATCGTCTAACGATCAAATTAAGGCCAGGAATTCCGCGAGGTAACGATGAGAGCAACCGCGATGCAGCAGACCGTCCCTCCTCCTTCTCGACCCCATGGCGAAAGGTGTCGTCGAGAAAATCTCGACAGATCCTCATCCCGCATGGCGTTCCCCGCGATCAGGTGAGACCGACCAGGATCGAGCGTCGCGCCCGTCTCGTCAGTGCGATTGCGCGCGGCCTCCGCTGGCTCGACGAGATCGTATCGGGCAAAGTCGCCGATGTGAGACAAATCGCGGCGCGCGAGAGGTGCAGCGAGCGCCACGTCAACATGACGATCTCGCTCGCCTTCCTCGCACCCGGTCTCGTCAAGGCTGCAGTTGACGGGCGGCTGCCCAGGGGCCTCGGGGTGGAACGCCTGCGCGACGCGCCAGCGGAGTGGAGCCTGCAGTTCGAAACTCTTGGTCTCGCTCCGCGCTGACCGGACCGCTTGGCGCCGCATGACGCCAAATCACAGCCACCGACACCGCCTGCGGGGAACGGAATTTTGAACCACAGAGACCGCGAGGCCAAAATCGGCTCCAGAGACGGCGCCTTATCGGTGGAGACTCAGGGCTTCGAAAAAACCACCGAAGATCCCCGCAGAAGTGGCCTTGTCTGGCTGGGCCTGGAATCCAGCGGTTCGTGCGGGACTGGGTGGTGGGCACGACAGGGATCGAACCTGTGACCCCTACCATGTCAAGGTAGTGCTCTCCCGCTGAGCTACGTGCCCGTATCACCAAAAAGGGGGATCGGGGGTCCCTATATCGGCTCCGAGCCGGGCAGGCAAGCCAAAGCCTGCCGATGGCGTTTTCGAGCGAAGTGGGACCGGCTCGCGTTAAGAAAACGCGTCAAAATATCACCTAACACGCCTGATTTGACGGAGCAAATCAGGCCGCCAGCATCTTGTTCACTTCGCTGACCAATTCGCGCAGGTGAACCGGCTTGGCGAGGACCTTGGCGTTTTTCGGCGCTTCCGAGTCGGAATTGAGCGCCACGGCGGCAAAGCCGGTGATGAACATGATCTTGATATCGGGATCGAGTTCGGAGGCGCGCCGGGCAAGCTCGATGCCGTCCATTTCCGGCATCACGATATCGGTGAGCAGCATTTCGAACGGCTCCTCGCGCAGCCGCTGATAGGCCGACATGCCGTTGTCGTGGGGCGAGACCTCAAAACCGGCGTTTTCCAGCGCCTTGACCAGGAAACGGCGCATATCGTTGTCGTCTTCGGCGAGCAGGATCTTGTGCATGGGAGGAGATCAATCTCGATTCTAAGGCAGATCAATGCATTCACTAAGCCCGATAGACGGTAAATATCGGGTGAAAGCAGGACGGCCGAGCACGTCTTTGCCGAGGTCATTTGTGGACCGGATTGCGACCTAAATCAATGAAGTGCAGCGTTTTGATGCGTTCCAGGTGTCATCAAAACTTTTTCGCTTGGCAGAGGGCCTGCGAATACCGACAATAGACGTTCACGAAAAGCTTCGTTGATCCGGCAGGACAAGCCCTCCAGCGCAGCAGAAATTAAGGGATGGCGCCCCGCAATGACCCTCTTTGATGGTGAACTGCCGCCTCCGTTCGAGATCGTGGAGCCGGCCGAGTGGCGAGCGCCAGTCATCTTCAACTCCCCGCATTCCGGATCGGTCTATCCCGCGGAATTCCTCAACGCCTCGCGGATCGACCTGCCGACGCTGCGCCGCTCGGAAGATTCCTTCATGGACGAGCTGATCGCTGACCTGGCGGCGCGCGGCTTTCCGGTGGTCCGGGTCAATTTTCCCCGCTCCTATGTCGACGTGAACCGGGAGCCCTATGAACTCGACCCGCGGATGTTTTTCGGCCGGCTGCCGAGCTTTGCCAATACACGCTCGATGCGGGTCGCGGGCGGGCTCGGCACGATTCCGCGGGTGGTCGGTGACGGCCAGGAAATCTATCGCGAGCGGCTGGCGGTCGACGACGCGCTGAGGCGGATCGAAACGCTCTACAAGCCCTATCACCGGGCGCTGCGGCGGCTGATCAACCGCGTCCACCAGAGCTTCGGCGCGGTCGTGGTAGTGGATTGCCACTCGATGCCTTCGATCGGCGTCTCGCGCGACGAGCCGCGGCGGCCGGATGTGGTGATCGGCGACCGTTACGGCACGAGCTGCGCGCCGACCTTGCCCGATACCGTCGAGGAAACCATGGGCCGGCTCGGCTATTCGATCGGCCGCAACAAGCCTTATGCCGGCGGCTTCATCACCGAGCACTACGGCAATCCGGCCTCGGGGCTGCATGCGGTCCAGCTCGAGTTCAATCGCGCGATCTATATGGATGAGCGGCGGCGCGAGAAGTCAGCGCGCTTCGCCCAGGTCGCCGCCGATTTCGCCATTCTTGCCGAGGCGCTCGCCACCGTGCCACTCGGCGATCTCGGCCCGTTCCAGGCCGCTGCAGAATAAAGCGGCCGCGGAATAAACCGGCGCGAGCGCTGCTCTAGCTCCTGTCAGCTCCGGTCCTCCCCATCGCTCTCTCCCTCGGGCCGGGCCTGGCAATCTCCAAGTCCCTCTAGCTACTTCTCTCTGGCTAGAAAAAAGGGCCGCTTGCGATGAGCAAGCGGCCCAAGTCTAGGGAGGAAACGCCCAAGGAGGGCAGCGATAGCGCGAGGCGCTACCGCACCGCAGCAATATGCGACCGCGCCGCACAAAACGCAAGGGTTTTTAACCCGTTTCTCATGCAAATTTTGCAGCCCATGCAGACGTGCAACACTTTCAAGACGTCAAAATTCTGTAATATATTTCAATGTCTTGCGAGGCGGTTCCCGAGCGAGCGGAGACAAATTATCCAGCGAGTTAAGTAATCTCTCTATTTCGTGATCGCTTTCGTTATTCGAAAATACACCAATAAAGCGCGCGCGACTCGTATTCAAAATGCCAGCGGAGAAAGCGCCGATCCCCGTGCGGATGAGGCCGATTTGAGCTAGGCATTCTCGACCATCAGCGCACGCAGTTTTCGCCCAAGCACCCAAGGGAACAGAAGTGACGGTCATCGACTTTTCCGCGTTCATCGGGCGCCTTGCGACCTCCTCCGGCGAAGTCATTCTGCCGTTCTTCCGCACCTCGCTGTCGATCGAGGACAAGAGTCTGGCCAACGAGTTCGATCCCGTCACCGAGGCCGACCGCGCCGGCGAAGCGGTGATGCGGCGGATCATCAAATATCACTTTCCCCAGCACGGCATCGTCGGCGAGGAATTCGGCAACGAGCGGGAGGATGCCGATTACGTCTGGGTATTGGATCCGATCGACGGCACCAAATCCTTCATCGCGGGATTTCCGATCTGGGGCACGCTGATCGCACTCCTGCACAAGGGCACGCCGGTGTTCGGCATGATGCACCAGCCCTTCATCGGCGAACGCTTCTCCGGCGACAACGCCACGGCCAACTACCAGGGGCCCTCCGGCGAGCGGAAACTGACGACGCGGCGCTGCACTTCGCTGAAGGAAGCGGCCTGCTACACCACGAGCCCGCTTTTAATGAACCAGGCCGACCGCGCCGCCTTTGCGAAAATCGAAAGCGAGGTGCGGCTGTCGCGCTATGGCGGCGATTGCTATTCCTATTGCATGCTCGCGTCCGGGCACCTCGATCTCGTGGTGGAGACGGAACTGAAACCCTACGATATCGCTGCGCTGATTCCGATCGTGACCGGCGCCGGCGGCATCGTCACCAACTGGGAAGGCGAGCCTGCGCAGAACGGCGGCCGCATCGTCGCGGCCGGCGACCAGCGTGTGCATGAGGCGGCGCTGAAGCTGCTAAGAGGCTAGCTTCCGATGGACGCGATGCTGGTGGTCGACATGCAGGTTGGACTGCTCCGTGGGGACCCCAAGCATGACCTCGCCGGCGTCGTCCAGCGCATCAACCGGCTTACCGCAAGGGTTCGCGACCGTGCCGGCACTGTGATCTTCATTCAGCACTGCGGCGACAAGGGTGATGATTTCGAGCCGCAATCGCCCGGCTGGACGCTGCTCCCTGAACTCGAACGCGCCCCCTCGGACCTCGTGGTCCACAAGACCCTCAACGATCCCTTTGTCCGAACCGATCTGCAGACGTGCCTGCAGACGATCGCGCCGGATCGTGTGCTCGTTGCGGGCTGGGCGACCGATCTCTGCGTCGATGCCACCGTGCGATCTGCGGTCGCGCACGACCATCACGTCGTCGCAGTGGCTGATGGGCACACGCTCAGTGACCGTCCTCATCTCGACGCGGCCTTCGTCATTCGGCATCATAACTGGGTCTGGAGCGAACTGATCACCCGGCGATCAATTCGGGTAGCCGGTGCGCACCAGCTTTTGCCGTAGCGAAGGCTCGCACCGATCGATACGCAGACTACGGAAGATGCTGGTCAAAAAACAATAACCGCCGGCGACAAAGGGAGGCGTTCATGAGTATCCTCGCGCGGATCTCGCTTGTGTTTGCGCTGCTGTGGCCCGCCCTCGCCGCGGCGGAAGATTTTCCCGCCAGACCCATCCGGCTGATCGTGCCGTTCCCGCCGGGCGGTCCCAACGACATCATCGCGCGCATGGTCGGCATGCGCATGTCTGAAATCGCGGGGCAGCCGGTCATCGTCGACAACCGCGGCGGCCAGGCCGGCGTGCTCGGCACCGATGCGGTCGCCAAGGCCGCACCCGATGGCTACACCATCGCCATCACCAGCCAGAGCTCGCTCGCGATCAGTCCGACCATGGAGAAGATCGCCTACGATCCGCAGAAGGACCTGGCGCCGGTGACGCTGGTCGCGGCCGTCCCGGAAATGCTCGTGGTGGCGACCAACGTTCCCGCCAAAAACATGCAGGAGCTGGTCGCGCTCGCCAAGGCGCAGCCGGGCAAGCTGAACTTTGCGTCCGCCGGCGTCGGCGGCCTGCCGCATCTCGCCGGCGAATTGTTCAAGCTGACGGCCAAGATCGACATCGTCCACGTACCCTATCGAGGTGCCGCGCCCGCGATCAACGACCTGCTCGGCCAGCAGGTGCAGATGACCTTCCTCGATCTTCCGGTGATCCTGCCACAGATCAGAGCCGGCCGGTTGCGCCCGATCGCGCTCGGAGCAAAAGAGCGCTCGGCGCTGGCGCCCGATGTTCCGACCACGGCGGAAGTCGGCATGCCCGACCTGTTGATCCTGAATTGGTACGGCATGGTCGCGCCAGCCAGGACGCCGCCGGAAATCATCGCCAAGCTCAACAGCATCACCCACGAGGCGATGGCCGATCCGTCGGTGAAGCAGAAGCTGGCCGATCAGGGCCTGACATTGGTGCCTGACACGCCGGACGAATTCCGCGCCTATATCGCCTCCGAGACACAGAAATGGGCAAAGGTGATCAAGGACGCCGGCGTCGAGACGTCACAATAGAAATTGGCTGAACCGATTTATCCGCGGGCACCTTTTCACCTCTCCCCAGCGGGGAGAGGTAGACTCCGATGCTGCCCAGTTCCACCTGATCTCGCGAGAAGTGGTCAGGCGCGGGCCGCAGCTTTCCGCAAATGCTCCACCAGAAGCTTTGCCGGCCGCGGCAGGGACTTGAAATTGCGCGAGCAGATCACGAGGCGCCGGTTGGCCCAGGAATCGCGGATCCGGATCATCGCAATCGGCATGGTCTGCGCGCAGCGCCGGGCGGCGGCTTCCGGCACCACGGCAACTCCGACATTGGCCGCCGCCATCTGACAGATCGCGTCAAAATCGCGAAGCCGCGCGCGAAAGTGCAGCCGCATGCCGAGCCGAGCTGCGTGTTTGGAGATGTGCGACTGCAACGCGGTGGCACTCGTCAGGCCGACGAAGTTGCAGGAGGTGACATCCTGAAAATCGATCTGGCGGCGGCCGGCAAAGGCACCCTTGCGCGCGGTGACCAGCGTCAGCCGGTCCTCGCTGAAGGTGAAGCGCTCGACATTGTCGGGCAGCGCGTGCTCGGCGGCGAAGCCGAGATCGGCCGCGCCGGTCGCAATCGCGGTCGCGATGTCGGTGCTCTCGCGCTCCTCGACATCGACATTGATATCGGGATGGTCGCGCAGGAAGGCGGCGAGCGCCTGCGGCAGATGTTCCGATAGCCCTGATGTGTTGGCGAGGAGCTGCACGCTGGCGCGCACGCCGGAGGCAAACCGCGCGAGATCACCGCGCATGGCGTCGACATTGTGAATGACGAGCCGCGCGTGATCGAGCAGGCTTTCACCGGCCGCCGTCAATTCCACACCGCGCCGGCCGCGTTTGAACAGCGGCACCGCGAACGCCTCCTCCAACCCCTTGATCCGTGCGCTGGCGGAGGCGAGCGCCAGATGCGCGCGATCGGCGCCGCGCGTGATGCTCCGGCTGTCCGCCACCGCAATGAAGAGCTGCAAATCGACCAGGTCGAAACGCATCGGCTCGCTCAGGCTGTTAGCCTTCGACATGGCCGAAGGCTGTCTCCGTAACCTCCACATTGTGCGCGATATTCGGATCAGTCAATGTCCCGCCCATGATGCATGTCGAACCCCTGCTCTATTTCATCGCCGCCGTGTTTCTGCTCGCCGGCTTCATCAAGGGCGTCGTCGGGCTCGGCCTGCCGACGGTATCGATGGGCCTGCTCGCGGTGACCATGGCACCCAGCCAGGCGCTGGCGATCGTCATCGTGCCGGCGGTCGTGACCAATCTCTGGCAGACCTTTGTCGGCCCCTACCTGCGCGACATCGTCCGGCGGCTGTGGCCGCTCATGATCGGCACCGCGATTGGCGTCTGGCTGAACCGGGGCTCGCTAACCGGCTCTTACGCGCGTTACCTGCCGATCGCGCTCGGCGTGCTGCTGGTGATCTACGCCATCGTCGGGCTGAGCAAATTCGCCTTCAAGGTTGCGCCGCGCAACGAGAAATGGGTCGGCGGCATCGTCGGCCTCATCACCGGCGTGATTTCGGCCGCGACCGGCGTGCAGGTGATTCCGTCGATGCCGTTCCTGCAGGCCATCGGCATGGAGAAGGACGAGTTGGTGCAGGCGCTCGGCGTGTTCTTCACGGTCGCAACCGTGATGCTGAGCGTCAATCTCACCACCTCGGGCCTCCTCACCGCCTCAAGCGCGCTCCCCGGCGCCATCGCGATGGCCTGCTCCTTTGCCGGAATGTTCATCGGTCAGACGGTGCGGACGCGCATGCCGGCGCAAGCCTTCCGCCGCTGGTTCCTGATCGCGATGATTTTTCTCGGCGTCTATCTCGCAGGCGCCGCCATCTACAAGCTGATGAGTGGCTAGCGCGGCAGCATTGCCATGCGGGCGCCGAGATAGACGAAGGTCCCGCCAAGCGCGCGATTGATCCAGCCCTTGACGCGGCTCGCCCCGCGCAGGCGGCTTGCCGCCGTCGCCGACAGCGCAGCGATCGCCAGACAAATCAACGTCCCGTTGGCGATGAAGATGATGCCGAGCAGCAGAAAGGCCGGGGCCTGGTGCGGCGCCTCGGCACTGACGAATTGCGGCAGTAAGGCAAGGAAGAACAGCGCGACCTTCGGATTGAGCGCGTCCGTCAGCGCACCCTGCCAGAACACCTTTGAGAGCGACATCGCGCGCGCCTCGCCGGAGGCGTCGACGGCCTGCTCGCCCTCGCGCGTCAGCAGCATCTTAATACCAATGAAGCAAAGGTAGGCCGCGCCGGCCCATTTCACCAGCATGAACGCGGTCGCCGACGCCGACAGCAGCGCCGACAGCCCGATGGCGCAGCCGAAGACATGGACGAGGCAGCCCGTGCTGATGCCGAATGTCGCAACCGCGCCGCCGCGCCAGCCGAATTGCGCACTGCGGGCGATGACATAGGCCATGTCCGGCCCCGGCGCGAGGCTGAGCACGAGCCCGGATGCGACAAAGAGCCAGAGATCGTGGATGCCCAACATTTGGACGGTTCCTGTGTGTACAAGGGGGGTCGAAACACCACAGCCGCGACCTTATACAGGCTTGTTGCCGGCGATGGGCATGACTATTGCGTCTGGGCAGGTCTTCCGTCAGATACAAGGTGGGAGAAAATCTGCAGCCGATCGCCCACACCGAAGTGGGCGATTTGCGTGCGTGGAGCCGATGGAACGACGTCTCGCCGCCATTGTCTGCGCCGACATCGCCGGTTACTCCCGCATGATGGGGGCCGACGAGGCAGGGACGCATGCCTCGTTCAAGGCCCACCGCAGCGCGATCTATCCGATCATCCTCAATCATGGCGGACGGCTGGTCAAAAATACCGGCGACGGCTTCCTCTTGGAATTTCCAAGCATCGTCGGCGCGATCGAGGCTGCGATCGAGATGCAGACCGTGATGATGGAGCGCAATCATCATCTGCCATCCGAGCGCGCGATGCATTTCCGCATGGGCGTCCATATGGGCGACGTCATCACCGACGAGGACGAGGTGTTCGGCGAGGACGTCAACATCGCGGTGCGTCTCGAGAGTGTCGCCCCGCCCGGCGGCATCGCGGTGTCGGAGAAAGCCTATGTCGAGGCTGGCAAGCGCCTCAGCGTCACGCTCAGGGCTGCCGGCCCGCACCGCTTCAAGAACATCGCCGATCCCATTGCTGTCTGGACCTGGGTGCCAGAGGGAGCAGAGCTGCAAAGCCGCGCTTCTGCCGATCCTGCGGGCGCGCCCGCGCAATACCGGACTGCGATCATCGGCGTCCTGCCCTTCGCCAATCTCTCCGGCGGCGCGGATGAATATTTCTCCGACGGCCTGACCGAGGACCTGATCCACGCGCTGTCGCTGCAGTCGTTCTTTCGCGTGCTGAGCCGCAGCTCGACCTTCCCGTTCCGCGACAAAAATCTGAGCACGCGCCTGATCGCCCGCGAGATCGACGCGACGTATCTAATTCAAGGCTCGGTGCGCCGCGCCGGCAACAAGATCCGCGTCACCGCCGAGCTGATCGCGCCCGAGAGCGGCGAGCAGCTCTGGACCGGCCGCTACGATCGCGACATCGACGATCTCTTTGCACTGCAGGACGAGCTCACGACCAGCCTGTCTGGGGCCATCGCGCCGGAAATCTATCGCGCCGAAGCCTCGTCGCTTTCGCGAAATCCCGACCTCACGGCATGGGACCGCTTCCTCAAAGGCGTGTCGCATTATTATCGCGAGACCAAGGAAGATTTCGAGGCTTCGATCGACTTCTTCAAGCAGGCGATTGCGCTCGATCCGACGCTCTCGATCGCCCGCGCCTATCTCGCGACCATCATGGTCCAGGGCGTGCAATATGGCTGGCTCAAGAGCAGCCGAGAGTTATGGGCATCCGCCATGGAGCTCGCCGAAAGCAGCGTCCGGCTCGACCCGCGCTCGTCCTTTGCTTTCTCGATCCTCGCCTATCTCGACGTGATGCAGGGACGCTACGACGACGCGCATGAAGCGATCCGGCGAGCCGTCGAGCTCAATCCCTACGACATGGGCGCGCGCGGCGTGCAGGGCATCTGTCACCTCGTCACCGGCGAGCATCGCAAGGCGATCGAGCTGCTCTCGATGGCAGCCCAGCGCGGCAACAGCGACCCGCGCTATCAATGGGCGGCATCGACCGCGTTCAGCCATTATCTCCTCGGCCAATACGAGGCGGCGCTGTCATGGGCTCGGGAAGCGCTCTATCTCAATCCCAACCATCTGCAGGTGCTGGCGCTGCGCGCGGCGGCACTGGCGCGCCTGGGCCGCACTGAGGAAGCGACCAGGGCAAGCGACGTCCTGCTCGGCCACTATCCGGCCTTCACCATCGAGCGTCATCTTCGAAACTTTCGCTGGAAAAGTCAGGACGACCTCGCCCACTACCGCGAAGGCCTCGTCAGCGCCGGCGCGCCCTACGGCAAAATCGAGCTGGTCGCCAAGCGCGCGGCGGATTAGCGCGCGGAGCCGCGTTAACGTCGGCTGCTCATGGCTAGTGCGCCGGCACTGAGCGCTTTGCCTGGCCAAGCAAAAGCAGCAGCAGCGGCGCCAATGGCCCGACCACGGCGGCTGTCCAGGCCCAGGCCCGAGGAGATCGTTCACGCTCCCCAGCCATCGCTGCGGAAAGCGGGATCGACAGAAGCGATACGATGACAATGAACCAATACATCCGGCCAGCTCCGGTTTCCGGAGCGAACCATAACATGGTGCTGGCATCGGAAGCCTTAGCTCCGCGAAAAGTGAAAGCCGTCAGCCGTTACCCGAACAGCGGCGAGCCCGGCACGAACGCGTCGAACGCGGCCCAGAACTGCGCGCGGTAGCGGTCCTGCTCCTGCAAGATTTCGTGCTTGGAGCCGGCGATGACCAGATGCGAGCCGGCGCGCAAATGATAGGCGAACTCCTCGATCGCGGAGGTCGACACCACCTCGTCATTGGAAGCCGCCAGCATCAGGATCGGCTGGCGGATCTTCGAGGGATAATATGTCTGCCGGAACGTGTTCATGGCGCGGAAGGCGGTATCGGCCCAGGCAACCGTCGGCGAGGCGATGCCGAGCGTCGGGTCTTCCTCCAGCACCGCGGCATTGCGCGCATAGCGCACGGGATCGCTGGTCAGCGGATTGTTGATGAAGGAGCGCGAGCCGGTCAGCGTGTCGTCGCCGCCCGGAACGTAGCGGCCGCCCTGCCCGGCGAGGCGCATCACCTTGAGCAGGATGCGCACCGGCCGCGACGTGGCGCGTCCGGGCAGGTCGATCATCGGCGCCGACAGCACCATGCGATCGAACCAGCGCTTGCCGGCATGGGCGAGGCGCAGCATCACCGCCCCGCCCATCGAATGCGCGAGCGCGAAATGCGGCGGCGGACAATCCGGCAGCACCACCTGCTGCACGAAGGTCTCGACATCGGTCTCATAATCGGAGAAGTCGCGGACATAACCCTTGCGCGGATCGCGCAGGCGCCGCGACGAATGGCCCTGCCCGCGCCAGTCGATCATGGCGACCGCAAAGCCGCGGTCGCGCAGATCGCGCACCGTCTCGAAATATTTTTCGATCATCTCGCCGCGGCCCTGGAAGAGGCAGACGGTGCCCTTGCGGCCCGCGGGCGGCGCCCAGCGCGCAAAGCGCAGCTCGGCGCCATCGGGGGTGCGGATGGTGCCGGCGACGACGTTTTCCGGAACGGGATTGGCGGGAATCGAGACCAGCGTCATGGGTGAGGTCGATAGGAGGAAAGCACTGGAAAACAAGGGGTGTGAGGCTCAAAAAAGGCTTCACTCCCGCCCTCTTGAACGCTGCGTTGCCTTCTCCCATATCATCTTCGTGCAGGCCACTACCAGTGTTTCGCCAACCTTGTTTCAACAGGTGCGCGAGCACGAAGGCTGCACAAGACCAAAGCCCGGCCCGATGGCGGGCGGGTTATCAGAAACAGTCGCTCAATGGAGGACTATCCCTATGCGTACCTATGACCTCACCCCTTTTTATCGCTCCACCGTCGGCTTCGATCGTCTTTTCTCCCTGCTCGACCAGGCAAATTCTGACGGCGGCAACGGTTATCCCCCCTACAATATCGAGCGCACCGGCGAGAATGCCTATCGCATCTCGGTCGCCGTCTCCGGCTTCGCCAAGGACGAACTGTCCATCGTCGCGAAGGAGAACACGCTGACGATCAAGGGCGAGAAAGTCACCAACGAGAACGGCAAGGACAAGTCCGAAGTGCTCTATCGCGGCATCGCCGCGCGCGCCTTCGAGCGGGTGTTCCAGCTCGCCGATTTCGTGGTGGTGAAGAACGCCTCGCTTGAGAACGGGCTGCTGCACGTCGACCTCGTTCGCGAGATCCCCGAGGCCAAGAAGCCCCGCAGCATTCCGATCGGCGCCCCGGCCTCAGCGCCCCAGGTGATCGACGGATCCGCCGAGAAGGCTGCTGCCTAAGATCGAATTCCGCGTAAGCGTTGCGTTGCATAAGAAAACGCCCCGGGAGACCGGGGCGTTTTTGTTGACGGCGGCTTGCCGACCTACTCCAGCCCTTGCGCTGCCGGCATCGGCTGGGTCGGCTGTATCGTGGGCTGAGGCTTGGCCTCGCCAACGGTGGTGGTCGCTGACGGCGGCGGGGCGACGCTCGCCTCTGCGGACGGCGCCGGGCTGGCCTGAGCTGGAGCCGGCGGTGTCGTCGCCGTCACCGGCCTGGTCTCGACCGCGGCCGATCGCTGCGGCGAGGCGGGCGGCGGGATGCGGGCAACGGCCGGTTTCGGGGCCGGCATTGGAACCGTGCGGCGCGCCACATGCGGAATCGCGGCCGGCGGCCGCGGCACGCCGCGGATTACCGTCGGCGGCGGCAGTGACGTCTCGGGGCCGTAGCCCGGCAGCCGATCTGGCCCCATTTCTGGCCCCATGTCTGGTCTCATGTGTCCGACATAGGGGCCGGGACCATAGCCGTCAGACGGCATGAAGCGCAGGATCCGGCCATTGCGGGCGTCGATTACGAGCCGCCCATCATTGCCGCCGCGGTCGACGGCCGCGATGAAATAAACGAGGCCACGCTGGTGGGGAACGCCGAGCGGCGAGAAGCCGTTATCTCGCAGCACCGCATAAACCTCCTGCGGCGGCATCAATGGCGGGCCGTAACCGCCATAGCCGCCGCCATAATTGTAAACGGGCGGCGGCGCGGGCGGCGGTGGTGGAACAGCCGCATACGGCCCGTCGAGGTCGGAAACCGAACGATAGGAAGGCCGGCCGGGGTCCGTCGGCGACAGCATCTGCGCATTGGCGGCCGAAGCCGCGAGCACCAAACCGGCCGTCATGGCCCAACCCGAAAAACGCATCATCGAGAGCTTGCTCCAACAGCGCCCCGTTAAGCCCGACGGCAAATCTCGGCTCCGATTTCGGCGGCCCTTGGGCCGGAACGCGGCACGTTTGCTTCAAATCGGCGGCGGGCGAGCATGATCCGGACCCGGAGGGCCGCGTCAGCGCAAAGTGTGGAGCGGTTTTCCGAAAAGCATGCTCCACTAAAGAGCAACCCACAGATCAGGAATGCAACACCATCAGGGAACGAGGACTTTCAAACGCTTGTGTGGTAGGAAAAAATAAGGCAAGGTGGCAGTTAGGACAGCAAAGCTGTCTCAAATTTCGTTGCGAAACCGGCATAGGTATTGCAACGATCGTTCGGCGCCAGCGCCGCAAAGGTACCAGGCAAAGACGTTCTCCGGGGACGTTGAGCGCTTAGCCTGAACTCTGAAAATACGGCTTCACTTTTGGCCCGAACGGCGACCTGAAGGGGTGCCGCGGAACGCCCAAGGTGCGCCGAAGACGAAGACACAACGAGGCCCTATTCGGGGAGACGAAAATGAGCGGGTCGGAATTCGAGCGCGAACACATCGTGGCAGGAACGCTGTCGGCGAGCGCGGCCTCGAAACCGGCCGACGCCGCGCGCGAGCTCCACACTGAATTGCACACTTGGCGCCCCGAAGCCGAAGGTCTCTACGATCCTTCGCTGGAGAAGGATTCCTGCGGCGTCGGCTTCATCGCCAACATCAAGGGCCAGAAGTCGCATCAGATCGTCGCCGATGCGCTCAGCATCCTCTGCAACCTCGAGCATCGCGGCGCCGTCGGTGCCGATCCGCGCTTTGGTGACGGCGCCGGCATCCTGGTGCAGATCCCCCACGCGTTCTTCAAGCGCAAGGCCGCCGAGATCGGCTTCCAATTGCCCGAGCCCGGCGAATACGCGATCGGCGCGCTGTTCATGCCAAAGGACACGGCGTGGCGGAAGGTGATCCAGAGCATCATTGCCGACCAGATCAAGGCCGAAGGCATGATGCTGCTCGGCTGGCGCGACGTACCATCCGACAACGCCTCGCTCGGCCCCACGGTGAAGCCGACCGAGCCCTATCACATGCAGGTCTTCATCGGTCGCAACGGCGTGGCGAAGACCGAGGAAGAGTTCGAGCGCCGTCTCTACATCCTGCGCAAGTCGATCTCGCAGGCGATCTATCAGCGCCGCGACCGCGGCATGGCCGGCTATTATCCATGCTCGTTCTCGTGCCGCACCGTGATCTATAAGGGCATGTTCCTCGCCGACCAGCTCGGCAAGTACTACGCCGACCTGCACGAGCGCGATTTCGAGAGCGCGCTCGCGCTGGTGCATCAGCGGTTCTCGACCAACACCTTCCCGACCTGGTCGCTGGCGCATCCGTACCGGATGATCGCCCATAACGGCGAGATCAACACGCTGCGCGGCAACGTCAACTGGATGGCG
>Ga0134126_10003135_pt1 | contig 20639 bp, 21 predicted proteins | sample KB31752_FD_96881 | JGI IMG/M metagenome (GOLD analysis project Ga0134126, IMG submission 96881) | Terrestrial soil microbial communities with excess Nitrogen fertilizer from Kellogg Biological Station, Michigan, USA - KB3-175-2 | ecosystem: Environmental > Terrestrial > Soil > Unclassified ... | reverse complement strand
TCCTGGCCCGCAACATCCGCGGCGCACGGCTGGTGCTTTACCCCGACGCCGGGCATGGATTCTTGTTCCAGGACTGGCGACGTTTTGCGGATTTAATCGATTCATTCCTGACTGCCCAGGCCGGTGGCGTTCGTCAGTTTCAGGAAAGCAGCGCGCACAAGACCGCCGTGTCGTCTTCTCGTCCCTGGGACGGCAGCCCTTCTGCGACGAGAACGTCACACAGCTCGGCCGGGCCGGGCGGCACGGCCCGGGTGAGCTGACCGGTCAGCCGGGCGATACCGGAACCGACGCTCGGGTCGTCCCGCCGCTCCACCAGGCCATCGGTGTACAGCACCAGGTAACTGCCGGGGTGGTAGCTGACCTCGCTCTCCGGGCGGTCACTGGTCTGAAGCCCCAGTAGCAGTCCGGTGGCCTGATCGAGGACCGTGACCGAGCCATCCGGCTGGCGCAGCAGCGGCGGCGGGTGCCCGGCCTGGCAGTAGCGCAGCGTCCTGCGGGCCGGGTCGATGACGACCACGACGGCCGTGGCCACCTGCTCGCTGACGGTGGTGCAGACAAACTGGTCGAGGGCGGCGAGCAGGCCGGCTGGCTGGTGCGACGGGGCCAGCGCCCGTGCGGCGCTGCGGACCTGGCCCATCGTCATGGCCGCCTCCAGCCCGTGCCCGGCGACATCACCGACGACCAGCATCATCCGGCCGCCGCCGAGCGGGATGGCGTCGTACCAGTCACCGCCCATGCCGTGGCGCGCCTCGGCCGGCTGATAGCGGGTCCCCAGGCCGACGCCAGGGATCTGCGGCAAGGGCCCGGCCAGCAGGCTGCGCTGCAGCGACGCGACCAGGTCACGGTCGCTGTCGTGGGCGGCCGCGCGGCTGATCGCGTCGGCGATGGCCGACCCCAGCGCGGCCAGGGCGATCTGGTCGCTGACCCCGTCCAGCGCGTGCGGCCGGCCGAACACGAGGGTGAGCACGCCGAGCGTCTGCCCGCCGCTGCGCAGCGGAACCGCGGCCCAGGCGTGGCCGGTCGGGCTCTCTCCGAGCCGGGCGTGGGGGAACTCCCGGCGCAGGTCGGCAACGTTGGAGACGTAGACGATCTCGGACGTCAGCAGGGCCTTGCGGGACGGCGAGTACGCCGACAGCGGCAGGTCACGCCACCCGGTCAGCTCGGGCTCTGGCATCCCGACCGCGCTGACGGTCAGCGGGCGGCCGGCCTGCTGGTCGGTCAGGACCAGCCGGGCGGCCGACGCGCCGAACGGCAGCAGGCCGTGCTGGAACACCGCGGCCTGCACATCGGCCAGGGACGCCGACGCCACCAGCGCCCGCATCATGGCCTGGAGCCGCTCTTCGCGCTGGCGCGCGGCTCGCTCGGCCTCGAGCTGCTGGACTCGTCCCAGGGCGCCGGCGGCCAGCCGGGCGATGACCCGGACCTCGCTCTTCTGGGCGTCGGTGAAGGCCTGAGCCGACGGCCACGCCATGCCGAGAGCGCCGATGACGCGCTGCTGACGATCGGTCAGCGCCAGGGCGGCCGCGGCGGCCACGCCGGTGCTGACGAAGTCCGCGCGCAGCACGGGATAGCTGGCCGCGCCCTCGGCCAGCGAGGGCAGCCACAGTTCGCCCCCTGACCGCAGGACGGTGCCGAGCGGAGTGGTCTCGTCGGCCCGGATGACCGCGTACCGCTGGCTGATGTCCTTGTGGTGGCCGGGCGGGTGGTACATGCGGGCAGAAATGCCCGCGCCCGGGTCCAGGACGGCGATGTCGGCATAGGAAGCCCCGGCCACGGCGCCTCGTTCGGCGACGACGGTCGCCACGGCGTCCGCGGTCTCGGCCCGGCTCAGGGTGTCCACCAGCTCGTCGAGCCTGGCCGCGGACAGCGTCAGCCGAGGCGGCCCGGCCGGACGGCTCCGCCGGCTCAGGCCCAGGGCGGCCTCGTCGGCCAGGCTCAGCAGGTACTCACGCTCGCGGGGGTCAAATTCGTGCGGGCCGGCGAACATCAGGGCCAGGAACCCCAGCCTTACCCCGTCAGCGGGCAGCGGGAGCACCGCGCAGGCCAGCTCACCCGCGGCGGCCACCTCGGCCAGCCGGGGAAATCGCCGGGCCAGCTCGGCCCGCGACGACAGCCACACCGGCCGGGTCACCGCGGTCGCGATGCTCAGGGCCAGGGGCAGATCGTCGGGGCCGCCCACGCGGCCGGTTTCCTGGCTGTCCGCGGGGTCCCGCGCCCAGGCCAGCTCAATGAGCCGTTCGCCGGATACCGAGCACAGCACCGCGCTGGCGGCGCCGGCCGCCGAGGCGGCCTCGGTCACCAGCAGCTGGGAGAGGCCATCGTCGGGACTGGCCTGCTCGACCACCTGGCGCAGCCGGTCGAGCGACCGCGGCGTGCCTGCCGCAGCGCGAGCCAGCCCGGCGCCGGGTCCCGGCTGCTCCTCAACGTCCGGCACGGCATCCCCCGATTCGTGCTGGCACCTGATGATCCTGTTACGAGGCCGGATCCGCCCGGCCGCGCCGCCCCGTCGGCGCTTTATCAGACTCTAGACATAACCTACCGTAAGAATATGAATACTACCAGTAGTCTGGCGCCTGCCAGGCTGGTGATCGCGCCGCCCCCAGCCCGCTTGAGACCGTCAGCCTTACCTGCTGACCGCCGGGCTTGCCCGCTGACGGCCCGGGGCCGGTCCCCGGACGAGTAGGTTGTGCTGGCATGACGAGATTGCGGGTGGTTGTGGTCCCCGCCCTGCTCACAGCCGTGCTCGCGCTGGCCGGTACCGGCTGCGGCGGGCAGGCCACCGCCGCGTCGCCGCCGCATCCGGATAGCTCGCCCACGCGGTCGGCGCCGGCCAGCGCGCCGTCGGCGTCCGCGAGCTCGTCGTCAGCCGGGTCGCACCGCAGGCACCGGCACCGGCATCGGCGCCCGCAGGTGTTCACCGCGAAGGTCACCCGGATCCAGCGCGCTCAGGTTCGGTACTCCTGGCATCGCGGCTGCCCGGTTACGCCCTCCGACCTGCGGCTGATCACCATGACCTACCGCGGGTTCGACCACCAGGTCCACACCGGCCGGCTGGTGGTCAATGCGGCGGTCACCAGCAAGATGATCGTGGTCTTCCGCAAGCTGTTCGAGATGCGCTACCCGATCCGCCGGATGGTGCCGGTTGACGTCTACCACGGCTCGGATTTCGCGTCGATCCAGGCCGACAACACCTCGTCGTTCAACTGCCGTGACGCCACCGGCTCGTCGAGCTGGTCCGAGCATGCCTACGGCCTCGCCGTCGATCTGGATCCGTGCGAGAACCCGTACGTCTACGCCAACGGCTACGAGGCGCATAAGCGCTGCCGCAGGTTTGTCGACCGGAGCCTGCAGGATCCGGGGATCATTCACGCGGGCGACCCGGTGGTGCTCGCGTTCGCCTCGGTCGGCTGGGGCTGGGGCGGCATCTGGTCGGGCGACCGCGATTACCAGCACTTCTCCGCCAACGGCCGCTAGTACATCGTCCTTGTCGACTGAGAGCAGTTGCGTCAGATGGATATGACCGCCGGCCCGGGTCGGCTGCAGGGCAAGCAGGTGCTGGTCACCGGGGGCACGACCGGCATCGGCCTGGCCATCGCCGAGAGGTTCCTGCGTGAGGGCGCCAGGGTGGTGGTAACCGGGCGGAATGAGGAGCTCGGCCTGCGCGCGCAGGCCGCGCTCGGTGATGTCGGCCCGAGCTGGTTCCTGGCCGCTGACGCTGGCGATCCTGACGCCGTGGCCCGCTCGGTGGACGCGGCCGTCGAGCGCCTGGGGACTCTCGACGTGCTGGTCAACAACGCGGGCATCGGGCTGCAGGCGGGCCTGCTGCGAACGCCCCGAGCGGACTACGACCGGCTGATGAACGTGAACCTGCGGGGCTACCTCCTGTACGCCCAGGCCGCCTATCCGCACCTGGCGGCTCGCCGCGGCTGCATGATCCACATTTCCTCCGACGCCGGGGTCTGGGGCGAGCAGGCCATCGGGCTGTACTCGGTCTCGAAGGCGGCCGTGGTGATGCTGGGGAAGATGCTGGCGCTGGAGGGAGGTCCCGACGGCGTCCGCTCCAATGTGCTGTGCCCAGGCGACACCTGGCCAGGGATGCGGCACATGGCCCCGCCGGGGGAAGAGGACCGTCCCGAGAGCGGCGACTGGCCGGTCCCGCCGGTCGGCCGGATCGGCGAGGCCCGTGACGTCGCCGCCGCCGCGGTCTTCTACGCCAGCGACGAGGCCGAGTTCATCACCGGGACCACGTTGCTGGTCGACGGCGGCATGACCGCCGGCTACCACCAGCGCGACAACAGCCCGCTGGCCCAGCCCTAGAGCAGCTGCGCGTGCAGCTCGTCGATCCGGGCCAGCTCGCGATCGACCCAGCCCTCGGCCAGCGACTCAATGCCCCGATACTTCGGCTTCTCGACCAGGTGAAAGCGCAGGTTGCTGATCAGCGAGCAGACCTCCAGCCAGGGCAGGACAGAAAGCTCCGGCAGGACGTGCTCGGCGGAGTATCCGGCGGCGAAGGCAGCCCAGTGCGGGGTGGCGTGCACGCCGGTCAGGTCGGCCGCCAGCCAGCCCGGCCCGGCTAGGTCGAAATCGTGCAGCACCAGCCCGCGGCCAGTGCGGTGGATGTTGTCCAGCGTCACGTCGCCGTGCCTGATGCCCCACGAGAGCTCGCCGGTACTGAGCTGCAGCCGTGCCCGCTCGGCCAGGGCGGTAACCCGATCAGCGTGGTCGGCCAGGTGTGGCACGATCGCCTGTAGCGGCTCGTCGAGCATGTAGCTGAGGTCAAAGGTCCGCCTCGGGTGGCTGCTGCGGAAGCTCGCCCCAGCGGCATGAAACCGGCCGATGAGGCCACCGAATTCTTCGTAGAGCACGTCGGTCGGCAGTTGCGGCTTGGTCCCCTCCACGAATTCCGACAGCGCGAACGGCCGCGGGCCTTCGGGAGCCTCCAGCTCACCGCACAGACGGCCATCCAGCATCGGCACCGGCGCCGGGCACGGAACTCCGCGGTCAGTCAGGTAGGCGACCAGGTCCTGCTCCCAGGCGACCTCGCCGGCGGACCAGCCGCCATGGCGGTAGAGCTTGAGCACGTACCGGCGATCATCAGTGCCGATCTGGTAGACCTCGTTGACCAGCGAGCGCAGCAGGACACACGACCGCGCCTCCAGGCCGTACCGCACGCTCACCATCGCGCCGACCGCCTCAGCTGTCGGCAAGGACCGCAACCACGAGCTCACAGATGGCAAGCTAGCGGCTGAGCCGGCCCGGGCGCGAGGGGGGTCGCAGTGTTGCCGCGTGGGCCAGGGACTTGATTACGGCCGTGTCGTGGGGGAGCCAGACGCCGGCGTCGCCGTGAGCCTTGCTCCAGTAGGTCAGCATGCGCTGCCCGCCGTTGCCGCTCATCCAGCGGGCCACGGCGGTGAACCACTGCGGCCGGTACTCCACGCGGCTGGAGTTGGTCTCGCAGATGTTCAGCACCGGGGACCGGGTTTTCGTCAACTGCTGGATCGTGGCGCGCCACTGGTCCAGGCGCGGGTACAGCGCGCCGTTAATGTTCAGTGTGCCGTCGGGGTGGCGGAACTCCGGCCAGTCATAGATGTCCAGGCCGTACCAGTCAAGGCCGGGGATCATCCAGGGCGGCATGTCCCGCGGGTGCATGCACAGGATGGGTCCGTAGCGGACGTTGGTGTGACGGCACAGCCGGTGCATGTGGGCGTGTACCGCGCGCATGGTCGGCGCGGTGAGGTACGAGGGGTAGCCGGGGAGGTTGCCGGCCTCATGCCAGGCGGTCAGGTCCGAGCCTGGCGGCGCGGTGCGCAGGAATGCCTTGATCCTGGCGTCGAGCCGACCCGCGAGCAGGTCGGCGGGAACCGGCCGGATGGAGACCACGGTCGTGCGGGCGTCCCTGGTCGAGGGCCACTGGCCCGGAATGTCGTTGTGGTCGGGGAAGTAGACGCGACGGCAGGACGCGGCGGGCACGGCCGCGTGCACCTGGCTGAACCAGCCCTCGTCCGCGCCGATGATGAGCCTGCGGCGCGTGCTGGCCCGGGCTGGCCGCGCGGCAGTCAGCGGTAGCGCGGCCGCCAGGGCAGCGGCCCCGGCTCCCAGCACAGAGCGGCGCGAGACTTCGCTGTTCATCGACTGAGACGATAAAGGAACCGAACGGACCAGGTGGCGGAAGCGAGCAACCCGGCCCGGCTGCCGGGGCTACCGGGGCTACCGGATGGCGGTGCCGATGAGCCCGTTCCTGGTGACCAGGGCGGCCAGCTCATCTTCGTCCAGTTCGTCGGTGCCCTCCGCCCGCAGTGGCAGCACCAGGTAGCGGGTCTCGGAATTGGCGTCCCAGACCTGGATCTCGGTGCTGTCAGGCAACTCGACGCCGAACTCGGCCAGGACGGCGCGCGGCTCACGTACTGCGCGCGACCGGTAGGCGAAGCTCTTGTACCAGCTCGGCGACGGCCCGAGCAGCGATGTCGGGTAGCACGAGCACAGCGTGCACACGATCATGTTGTGCACGGTCGCCGTGTTCTCGACCACCTTGAGCAGGTGCCCGCGGGCGCCGAAGCCGAGTTCGGCCGCGGCCGCATTGCCGTCGGCCAGCAGCCGCTCGCGGTAGGCCGGGTCCTTCCAGGCACGGGCGACCATCCGGGCGCCGTTGACCGGGGAGGCCGAGCTGAACACCTGCTCGAGGATCTCGTCGAGTTCCGCGTCGGTGGCCAGCCCGGCCGCGATCAGGCGCTCTTCGAGCCTGCGGACCCTGGCCGCCACGGGAAGCTCGGCATGCCCGTCGCTCACGGCGCCTCCTCCAGGTAGGACTCCCACATGTCGATGATCACCGAGTGAGATCCGGAACCCCACAGCCCGGCCGCGGGGAAGCGCACCGCGTAGACCGGCTCAGCGCGGACGATCCCGCGCACCGACTCGTCGGGCAGCGGCCAGGTCGCCCGGACCTCAATGACCTCGCCAATGTGCCCGCGTGCGTACCCCGGCAGCCTCGTGTGACCGTCGGGGTCCGTGGCCAGGGCCCGAACCCGGGCGCCCGCGGCGAACCTAGTCATCGGCCAGCAGTCCCCGCTCGGCGAGCAGCATCTCGGCCGCCCGCAGCCAGCGCTCGTAGTAGGACAGGGCCAGGTACTCGGCCGGGGGAATGCGCTCGATGGCGTCGCGCAGGTCATCGAACGCCGCATTGATCACGCCGCGCCGTTGCAGCACCCGGACGATCGCATACACCCTGGCTTCCCAGTCGGCGTGGAAGAACCGGCCGTCATCCTCGGCCGGGACCGGCCCGAACCCGGTTTGTCCGCCCATGTCATGGACCCTGCTCATGGCCTGCTCACGTGACCTACGCTATCGCGGCGAGCTCCCTGGCAAGGGTCACGCATTCATGCCGAGGGCCGATCCTGGTTCGTGTCGCCAGGCGGCTCAGCGGGTAGACCGTGGATCGGCGCAGACCCAATCAGTGGAGGTTCCAGGTGACCGAGCTCCCACCGCCGCCAGAAGGAATTGTGCTGGCCCACTTCATTGTCTCGGACGATGTCGAGCGCTCCCGGCGCTTCTACACCGAGGTACTCGGCGGTCGGCTGGCCTTCGACGGCCCCGGTGGGCTGACCTACGTCGCGCTGTCCAACAGCTGGATCATCATCAATGTCGGCGGCGGCCCGACCGACGACAAGCCGACCGTCACCCTGGAGGCCCCGCGCGATCCCGAGCGGGTCAGCAGCTTCCTCAATATCCGGGTCAAGGACATCGAGGCCGTGTACGCCGAGTGGAGCGCCCGCGGGGCTCAGTTCCTGACGCCGCCGAAGCAGCATCAGTTCGAGAAACGCTGCTACATCCGCGATCCCGACGGTCACCTGATCGAGGTGGGGCAGACCACCGACCCGCAAGGCGACTGGTCGCCGGCCCGCTGGCCAGCGACGATGCCCGTCGAGGAGCTCGGGTAAAGCGCGCTTAGCCGTCGGCGGGTGCGCGCCGGGCGGCCCGGAACAAGTCGGCTAGCTCGCCGGTGGTGGTGGCGTCTTGCGCGGCTTTGTCGTCGCGCCAGCGCCCGGTGAAGCGAGGGAATCGCATGGCCAGTCCGGCGTCGTCCTGGACCTGGCCCCAGGCCGCGGTGTAGTTCGGGGACAGGGTCAGCTCGGCGCTGAGGATTTCGAGAACCAGGCCGGGCTCGAACCAGACGTCGGGCTCCTGGCGGGCGTCGACACGGGCGGGCCGGTTTGGGCTGCGCAGCGGCGCCAGCCGGGCGGGCAGGGCGGCCAGGTCGGCGTCGGAGAACCCGGCGCCGCACTTGGTCACCGCGCGGAAGGTGTCGGCGTCGGCGTCGTAGGCGGCCAGCAGCACCGCGCCGTAGACCCCGACGCGGCGGCCGCGCCCGGCGAAAGCGCCGATGACGACCAGGTCGACGGTGTCGGACAGCTCGGTCCGGTAGTCCCGCTTGAGCTTGATCCACTGCCAGCCGCGTGCCCCGGCCTGGTAGGCCGAGTCCGGCCCGGTCGACTTGCACACCAGGCCCTCGCACCCGTCGGTGACCGCCCGGGCGAACATCGCGTCCAGCGCCGCCGGGTCGGCGACCTCGGCGGCGGTGGTGAGCCGCAGCCGGGGGGACAAGGTGAGCGCCGCCTCCAGCGCGGCCCGCCGCTGCGGGTAAGGCAGCATCGTCAGGTCCTCGCCGTCGGCGTACAGCAGCTCGAAACAGAACAGGCCCACGGGCACGTCCTGGACCGCCTGGTCGATGCCGTGCTTGCGGCGCCGGAACATGACCTCTCCGAACGGCCGCAGCTCGCCCGCGGCCGCGTCGTAGGCGACGACCTCGCCCTCGAGGATCGCCTCGGCCGGCTTCAGCCCGGCCAGCAGCTCGACCACGTCCGGGAACTGAGCGGATATCTGCTCAAGCCGCCGGGTGAACAGCTCGATCTTCCCGTCGGCCGTGCGGTGCGCCTGGACCCGGACGCCGTCGTACTTGTACTCGGCCGCGCACCGCCCGCCCAGCCGGGCCACGATCTGGTCGGCGTCGGCCAGCCGCTGGGCCAGCATGACGCGCACCGGGTTGCCTGGCTGGACCCGCAGCTGCTCCACCGCGGCCAGTCCGCCGCTCATCAACGTGGCCGCCACCTTGCCCAGGTCACAGCAGATGTTGTAGCCGCGCTCCAGTATCGGCCGGGCGGCCTTGCCGCCCGCATGGACCTGGGCCAGCGCGTCCAGGATGGTGGGCGTGCCGATGCCCAGCCGCAGGTTCCTGGTCACCAGGCGCAGCAGGTAGCGGGCCTCCAGCGGGGTGGCCCGGGTCAGCAGCCCCGTCAGCAGGCCCACCTTGCGGCCCTGCGAGCCCGCGCCCTCGGCGGCCGCTATCTCGTGCAGCGTGCCCGCCACGTCGGTGACCTCGAGGCTGGCCGCCCGGCCGCCCGGTCCGGGAATGAGCAGCAGCTGCTCCGCGGCCTGGCCCAGGTCACCGGTCTCCCGCACCAGGGCGGTGACCTGCGCCGCGTCGGTGCCGGCCGCGGTGGCCACCGCGCGGACGGCGAGCTTCTCGGCCAGGCCGAGGTCCACGCCGGCGAACTCCGGCGCGATCAGCCCCTGGCACAGGTAACACACGGTCGGCAGCAGCCCGGCCGGGGTCTGGGCCAGCAACGCGGCCAGCCGTTCCGTCAGCGCCAGCCGGCTGCTGACCTGCTCCAGGTCACGGTAGGCCTCGGCCACGACCAGGTATCGCACGGGCGTCCCCCCTCCTCGCCTGATCATCACACGCCCGTCAATGGCCAGCAGGCCGCGGCTGGATCGGGGCCTTGCGGAGATAGTGCCTTCGTGAGGCACAATCGCCGGTAGATATGGAACGGCGTCAGCCCGCACGTCGGGGCGCGGCGGCCAGGCCGCCGTCGCGCCCTGTGCGCACGGGCAGGCCCGGAGCGGGCGACCTGCAGTGGCTGGTCCAGGGCCGGAACCGCGGCGCCGCGGTTCCGCCGCGACGGCCCCGGCTGCGGCGGACAATTCGGCGGATCCGCCGGGGCCTGGCCGTCGTGCTGGCGCTGGGCGCGCTGGGCATCATGGTCCTGGGCGGGCTGCTTCTCATCACGCCGTCGGTGACGGATGCCCCGGCGCGAGTCCGTGCGCTGGACCGGGCGCACGGGGTGCCCTATCCCGGGCCCGTGGTGCCGGAGCGGTTCGCGTCGGCGCTGGCGGCCGGGCGTGAGACGGTCCTGGCGCGGTACCTGGCCCGTGCGCTCTACACCACCGGCCGGTCCGGCCTTATGGCCAGCGGCGAGGTCGACCTGCTGGCCGTCAAGCTCGGCATGACCTTTACGGCGCGCAGGATCGTGCAGCTGTACGCCGACGCGGCCTACTTCGGGCACGGGTGGTACGGGCTGAAGGCGGCCAGCTGCGGTTACTTCGGCGCGCCACCGCAGCGGCTGTCACAGGCCCAGGCCGCGATGCTGGCCGGCGTGGCGGCCGCGCCCGCGAGCATGCCTGAGCCGCCGACCCGCCGTGCCTGCCCGCCCCGCGCTCGCCGCTAGGCCAGCGGGAAAGGCGCATGGTCAGACTGCTGCCTGGTCAGGGCGGCGAAGACCGGCGGGATCACGGCGGTAACCGCCAGGCTCGGCGATGTCCCGTCGGCGATCCAGGCCACCTCGGCGTCGGTGCCGATGCGCCAGGAATGGCCATGGGCGTCCACGACCCGCCTGAGCGGCGGGCGCATCTGACCGGCCATGCCATTAACGGTAGGCCAACCTCTGCGATGCTTGTCATGCGCGGCCGTCTCCGGCGTCATGGAGCGGACCGGGATGCTGGCCAATACCAGGATGGTGTTGAGTCGACGATGCGCACGGGCTACGACTACCCGATGTTCTCCCAGCCGATGACCGCAGTCGAGTTCATCGCGGCCATCGGGTAGCCCGATCGCCTGGCCGCCTCCTCGGGTACGGGGCAAGATCGGTTCATGACTGGCCGCGTGCCCTTCTTCTTCATAGATGTCTTCGCCAGCCGTCCGCTGACCGGCAATCCGCTATCGCTGGTGCCTGATGCCGACGGCCTGGACGAGGTCCAGATGCGTGCCATCGCCAGGGAGTTCAATCAGTCAGAGACAACGTTCCTGCTCCGTCCGTCGCTGCCGGGGGCCGCCGCGCGACTGCGGTCGTTTACGGCAAGATCCCTGACCCGGCCACTGTGATCGTCGAGCAGGGGTACGCACTGGGGCGGCCCAGCCGGATCCAGGTCTCAGTCTCCGGGCCGCGCATCCGCGTGGGCGGATCCGGCCTGGTTGTCGCTGAGGGAACGCTGGCCGTCTAGTAGCGTCGTGACCCGTGATATCGGTAGTGCCTTTCCAGTACCTTGCTCACCTGGTCACTGTCCCGGTGCTGGCCGGCGGCATGACGGCGCGATTTGTGGTCGATACCGGGATCGGGGTGACGCTCGTCTCGCAGGCCCTGGCGGCCCGGGCCGGGTGCAAGCCAGATGGCTCGGCCTACACCGGCCGGCGGATGTCCGGCCATCCGGTGACGCTGCCGCTGAGGTCGCTGAGGTCGCTTCGCGTGGGTGACCTCGGTGCGGAGGACGTCACCGTCGGGATCTTCGACATGAGCGAGATGGCGGGCCTGGAGGGAATCGATGGCTTCCTCGGGCTGGATTTCTTCCGGTCGGCGCCGGTGACCATCGACTATCCGACCGGGGCTGTCGTCGTCGAGGACGCAGACTCGCTGGCGCGGCGGGCTCGGACGGGAGTCCCGGCTGGCGTGCGCGTCGAGCACGATCAGTGCTCGACGTCCGTCTTCCTCCCGCTGGAGGTCCCCGGCGCGGGATCACTCGCCGTGGAGGTCGACACGGGCAGCGACGTGCTGATCCGTGGGGGTGGACCTGGCCGGGCCGGGCACTCGCCGGGTCGAGGGGCGTGATGAGACCGGCCAGGCCTTTACCCGCTATTTCGCGACGATCCAGGGCAGCATCAGCGTGGCCGGCGCGCCCGCCATCGGCCAGGCCGATCCCGAGGTGATGTTCCAGAAGATCATCTACGACGGCCTGGTCGGCACTGCCTTCCTGCGCAACTTCGCCGTCACCTACGATCTGCCCGGCAACCGGATGATCTTCGGCCCGTCCGGTTGCGCTTATTCCCGAGTCGGCGCGCGAATGCGCAGCTAGATTGGCCGCGTGCAGGTCCCGGCCTTGTTGTTCCGCCCGGCGCGCATGAGCGGCGTGGCCCTGATGCTTGCCGCCGCGCTGGGGGCGGCGGCGTGCTCGGCCGCCAGCCGGCCGGCGGGCCGGAGCACGAAGCCCGTCACCGTTCAGCCCGTGGGCGGGGCCGGGCTCGGGAGTGCCTCAGCCCGGCCGCGGCAGCGCCGGCCCCACCCGCCACGGGTGACGATCACGGCGGTGGGGGACACGATGCTGGGGGACTATCCCAATCTGCCCCCCGATCCGGATCGGTACTTCGGCGCCGTCAGGCGGGAACTGGACCGGGGCGCGCAGATCGTCTTCGGCAACCTCGAGGGCACCCTGACCACAGCCGCGACCAGCAAATGCAACTCGATGAAGCGGTCGGCCCGCAAGGATTGCTTCACCTTCCGTGACCCGCCGGGGTACGTGCGTTACCTCAGGCATGCGGGATTCACCATCCTGAACGACGCGAATAACCACTCCTTCGACTTCGGTCCCGCGGGGCAGGCGCAGACCGTGCGGACGATCCGCGCGGGCGGCCTGGCCCAGACCGGACTGCCGGACGAGATCACTCACGTCAGGGTCCGCGGCGTCCGGGTGGCGTTCCTGGCCTTCGCGCCCTACGACTATGACGCCAGCCTCCTGGACGTCGCGGCGGCGCGGGCGCTCATCAAGCGTGCCGCCCGGCACGCCAGCCTGGTCGTGGTCTACATGCACGCGGGCGCCGAGGGTGCCGCCGCCGATCAGGTGACCGGCCGCGAGGAGTACTACCTGGGCGAAGACCGGGGCAACCCGGAGGCCTTCGCGCACATGGCCATCCGGGCCGGCGCCAGCGTGGTCATCGCCAGCGGCCCGCACGTGCTGCGCGGACTGCAGTTCTACCGGCACCACCTGATCGCCTACAGCCTGGGCAACTTCGCCGGCTACCACAACTTCGGAACCAGCGGCGACCTGGACATGAGCGTGATCCTGCGGGTAACGCTGTCCGCCAACGGCGCCTTCGAGCACGCGCGCATCTACCCGGTCCAGTTCACGGGGGAGGGCCGGCCCGTGAAGGGAGGAAAGGCCATCTTCTTCGTGTCCCGGCTTTCAGCCCGGGACTTCGGCGCCTCCGCGGCCCGCGTCCTGCCCTCGGGCGTCATCAAGAAGAGGTGACCGGCCCCGCTGCGGCGCGCCGGGAAGGCCGGTCGCGCCGCAGCGTGCGGGGCATGCGGGGGCATGCGGGAGCGTCAGCCGAGCGGAATGCTGCTACCGGGAACCGGGGTCAGGGGCTGGCCCGTCACCGGCCAGCCGGACGGCAGCCAGACCAGCGGCCGGACCTGCACCCACGGGTCGCCGTTCTCGAAGGCGTCGTAGTAGTGGTAGACGAGGTAGGACCGGGAGCCGTCGGTGTAGACCGACGACGACCCGGGGCCGATCATCCCTTCGTCGCTGCCCTGCAGTTCCATGCCGCCGGAGTTCATCATGTCGGTGCCGGCCGGGTCGACGTAGGGCCCGGTCACAGAGGTGGACCGGCCGACCATGATCCGGTAGGTGCTGGCGAGGCCCGCGCAGCAGGTGTCGAAGGACACGATCAGGTAGTAGTAGCCGTCGTGGTAGGTGATGCCCGCGCCTTCCTCGGCGTCGGGCGCGGGTCGCTGGGCCAGGGAGTAGACGGTGGGGGAGGAACTGGCGGGCATCCCGGTGGACGCGTCCAGCTGGATGAGCTTGATGCCGCTCCAGAAGGAGCCGAAGACCAGCCACCGGCCGCCGTCCGGCGTGCTGACCATCGACGGGTCGATGGCGTTGAAGTCATCGCTGCTGGTGCTGCGGAAGACCAGGCCCTGGTCGGTCCAGTGGTAACGCGGGCTGCGGGGGTCGAGCGTCGGAGTTGTGGCCAGGCCGATCACGGAGTTGTTCGAGCCGAAGCTGGAGCCGGCGTAGTACAGGTGCCACAGGCCGCCGAAGAACGAGATGTCCGGCGCCCACAGGTTGGGGATGTTGCCGAGCGCGCTGGTGATCCAGGCGGGCTTGGTGGCAAAAACCGTTCCGGAATAAGTCCAGTCCCGCAGGTTGTGCGACGTCCGGATCTGGATGTTGCCGTTGCCGATCACGCCGGCCGGGTCGCCGGTCGAGAACAAGTAGTACGTGCCGTCCTGCCGGGCCATGCTCGGGTCGTGCACGAAGATGTAGGGGTTCGGAATGGCGGCCGTCTTCGCACCAGCGGTCGGCCCGGTCGCTGCGGCGGGCCGCGTCATCGCGCCGGGCGCCGCGACCGCGCTGCCGCTGACCAGCAGCGCTCCCGCCAGCGCTAATGTGCCGACGAGGGCAACGCTGCCCAGCGGCATCCTGCCCATGCCAGTCTTCATCTGGCCTCCCAGAGGCGATCGAAGGTGAGCGAACGTTCGCTCAAGCTTTCCGCCTATTTTAGGAGCTTTATGAGCATGTCGTCCAGGAGTCGACCCGTCTGAGCGTCAATTGCCTGGCGAGCGTTCGCCCATCCGCCTGCTGACCGGGCTCGCTGGGGGCGTGTCCCGTAGATCTCCGGGCCACGATCGGACCGACGCGGCTGGCCGGCCGTACCGGCCGTCACATGTCGCCCGGCCGCCCCTGCCGCCCCGCGTGGCCCGTGATGCGGCGGACCGCATTACGGGTTCTGACCGGGCCGGAACTAAGCCAGCGACGTGGTGGTAACAACCACGTCGCTCCAGCGACATGAGAGCAACAACCACGTCGTTCGGCAGTCCGCCGCCAAGATCGGAAACGCTCGCGCAGGCGCGGAAACGCTCGCGCAGGCGGGGAAGCGCCGCGCAGGCGGGGAGCGGGCCGCGGAGGCCGCGATCGATCCCGGTTAGGTGGTGCCGCCGGCGCGCTGGTCCAGCGCGCGCAGAGCCTCGGCGAACGGGCGCTCGAGCCAGGCCAGGTGGTCGGCCTCGCCGTGGTGGTGGGTCGTGACCTGGTCGGACCGGCGGACCGCGGTGCGCCGGACGTACTCGCGGCTTCCCTCGACGAGGGTCCTGATGTAGCGCAGGCCCTCGGGGTCGGTCATCGCCCAGTCGCCGCCGCAGGCGACGTAGACGGGCGAGGTGTGCGCGAACACCGGGCGCTGCCAGTCATCAAGGTGGCAGCCGGCACCGTACGCCCGGCAGGCGATCCACGAGTTGCCGTCGATGCGCACGTCCTCCCTGATCTCGGCCTGCCGTCCGCCGCTGGCTTCTGCCCGCCCGACGACCTCGCCGTTCCGCACGATCTCGAGCGAGCGGAGCGGGAAGATGCTGCGCACCGTGGCCTGGACACTGACCGTTCCCGGCCCGGACAGGCCGACGGTGTCGCCCGGCTGGCGGCCGTCGACCGAGAGCGTCACCAGCGGCCCGCTGGACAGGAAGGTGCGCCCGGCTCGTACCGCGCGGCACCAGGCCTGGTAGCCGAACTCCTCGTCCAGCCGCGCGTACGTCCGGTACAGGCCGACCGGCACGCCGCTGGACATCTTGTCCGTGCCGCCGACCAGCGGCAGCCGGTAGCCGCTGTTGAGATACCGGTAGTACTCGACCAGCCGGTCGTCGGTCTGATTCAGCATCTCGACGGCGTCGGCCCGGCCGGTCGCGACCAGGACGGCGGGCTCGCCGTTCGGGTTCGGGAAGTGGGCCACGACGACGGTGCCGCCCTGGGCGTGCGTCCGGTCGGCCCAGTCGCTGAGCGTCACGTCCAGCGCGCCGCCAAGCTCGGCCTCGTCGGGACCGTCGCTGCACCACGGCATGACCGGCTCGGTCAGCCCCCACAGGACAAGGTGACCGAGCTCGTGCTGCCGGTTTTCCTGGCCGGCGTAGGTGATGTACCCATCGGTGACACTGGGCCGGCCGGAGATGTCCTCGGTGTTGGTGAACAGCGCGCCCCACTGCGTGGGCAGCAGGTTGACGACGCGCAGGTCCTCACCCCGCTGCTCAAGCTGAGCGCCTGGCGTCGACAAGAAGTGCACGTGCGAGTCGCCGGACCACCATCCCTCCGCGGCCATGTCGGCGGCGCGCCCGATCCGCAGCGTCAGGTCGCGCTGGCCCGGCTCGATCCGCACGCTCTGGCGCAGCGGCTCGTACTCGAACCCGCGCGCGACGTCCACGACCACCTCGCCTCGGGGCAGCCAGCCCTGGCAGGTGCCGTCGATATAGGCGTAGGTGCGCTGGCCGAGGCGGACGTCGCCGCCCACGTCGTAGTGCCAGCTGCCGAGGTTCTGCGTGACGTGATTGTGGTGGCCGTGGGGCTGGTACGGAATCCCGTCGGGGGAGCGGAAGTGGACCCGGCACGGCACCGGCTGCCCGGTGGCGTCGTCGACGACCGTGACATGGACCCAGTTCCGGCCGCTGTCCGCCAGTTCCAGCGAGACCTGGCCGGTGTCGGCCCGCCCGTCACGTTCTACGTCACCCCAGCGCACCCGGCCGAGCTCGGCGTCGTCCAGGCGGACCGCGACGCTGGCCGACGGCAGCGCGGCGATCGTCGCATAGGCGGCCGGCCCTTCGGTCGCGCCCCAGCCGGCCCGGTCATCCTCACCGGGCAGCGGCTGCGGGTAGGTCGCGACACCCCGGTCAACCTCGATGTCGAAAACGCCGGTCCGCCCGTCGCTGGCCACCAGCCGCACCGGCCGCGCCGGGGTGCGGACGAACGGGTGCTCGTCCAGGTCGCTGGTCGTGATGCCGGCGACGATGAACCGCGGTCCGCGGGGAATGAACTCGATCCGCTCGAGCGATCGCTCCGGATGGGGGTTCTCCCAGCACCACAGGTAGTACCCGGCGGGCCCGCCTCGGTCATGCTCGGCCAGGCGCTCGCCGGCTTCGCTCCAGCGACCCTCGAAGCGAGGCAGGTTGCCGTCTTTGGTGTCGGCCACGGCCAGGAACGGCTGACGGCCCCATTCCGGCGGCACCACCTGAATCTCGAACCGCTCCCGGACCGGCGCGGTCACCGCCTCGCCGCCGGCCAGGTGAAAGACGTACTCGGCGACGGCCTTCCCGACGGCGTGACCGGCTCGCGCGCCCGGCTCAAGCAGCCGGTGCGCGACGACCACCCGCCGCGCCGGCCGGCCGACCCCGACCGACACCGGGGTGCCTGGCATCAGGAAGCACCGCTCCGCCGACGGCGCCTCCGGCCCGATCAGGAACGGCAGGCCGCGCAGGTCCACTCGCCCGAGCGCGGGGTCGCCCGGCTCATCGCCGAGGACATCCACGCCCGCGTTGCACGCACCGGACAGGTCTACTGGCTCATAACTCGGCACGCGTTCGATCGTAGGCCGGCGAGGCCGCCCGGCCCCACTCGATTTCCGGCCCGCGGAACCGTCACCTCAGGCATCGCCCGGAGTCGCAGGCGGGCTCGATGAGGTCCTGCATGATCGAGCCGCCGCGGGTCACCACGGTCCGCTGGTACAGCGACCCGCCGAACGGGCCGTCGCCGCCGATGGTCTGGTCGGTGATCGTGCCGGTCGTGTCGCCGTTGGCGATGCTGGTCACGCCGCTGTCCTCCTCCAGCGCGCCGTAGCCGATGATGCTCTCGGACAGCCGGGTCTCGTAGTCGCCGAAGAAGCCCGAGTGCTGCGTGGCCACATCGGTGAGCTGCTGGTTGACCGCGGCGGGCAGGAAGAAGTCGGCGCCGGTGGAGTCCTGGAGGAAGCCGTTGGGCGCGTCGATGGTCCAGGACGTGTTGTCGTCGCGGGACACGTTCGCGCCCGGCCCGGTCACCGTCTCACTGGTGGCCTGGGTCTCCTCCCCGTGTACCCACTGGTAGCACGGTCCCGAGCAGCTCGGGTTGATGGACGACTGATCGTCGCCGAACTGAAGCTGCTGGCGGGTGGTGTCGGTCCAGGTACGGCCGCCCTGGGTGACCTGCCCGGAGATCTCGTAGCTGGTGGCGGCGGACTCGCTGGTGACCTGGTTGCTGGATGACCCGAGCGCGCTGCTCGTGGTCACGTGCGACGCGGTCGGGAACGAGAGCGTGTCCGTGCCCACCGAGCCGGTGGTGGCCGGGCCGCCGTTGGTCAGCAGCAGGCTGCCGCCCGCGAGCCAGAACCCGTTGTTGTTCACCACGGTGAGGCCGATCGTGTGGGTGCCGCCGAGCATCCCGGCGAACGGTGTCAGGTCGAGCCGGTAGGACGGGATGTCCATGGTGTGCACGCCGGTGAGCGGCCGCCAGATGAGCGGGTTGACCCCGCCGGTGTAGACGTAGGGATAGGGCCACACCACTCCGGCTGGCTTGCCGTCGATGGTTACCTCGATCTCGCGGAACGACGGAACCAGGCTCCACCAGAACTCGTCGTTGATCTGGCCGACGGCGTAGAGGTCGAGGCTGGCCGTGGTGATGTTCTGCGGCAGCGTCACGCTGGCCGTGAGCGTCTGGCCGGTGTTGACCGTGTTCAGGGTGCTGCTGTCGCCCTGAGGCAGGACCGGGACGACGTCGGTCGGCACGCCGGGGTGCCGCGGCGGCGCGGCGGGCCCGGTCTCGTTGATCGCGTCGCCGGCCAGCGCGGGAGCCCCCAGGCTGGCGGGCTGCGCGGGCCGGAACCCGTCGCCGGCCGGGTAGAAGAGCAGCTTCGCGGTGATCACCGGGATGCCGGTGTCGACCGAGGACAGGAAGTTGTCCACGGACGTCGAGAAGGTCTGGGTACCGGAGAGCAGCGGCAGGTACCCGGTGATGTCCTTGCGCACGTGCCAGGTGATGCCGGTCGGCGTCGGCTCCGGGGTGACGCCGAGGAAGATCTCGCTCGGGCCGGCGAAGACCTCGCACAGCCGGTCGAACTGCCGGCCGGACTCGGAGCCGGTGATGTCGAGCACGACCTGGGCCCAGTGGCCGCGGGGCAGCTTCACGGTGTCCGTGACCGGAGGCGTCCCGTTGCCGAACGCGGCCTTGTCGGCGATGGTCACGACCACCGGCCGGGTGCGCGGTGACGGGACCGGCGGGTCGAGGGTCGTCGGGTTGGCCGTGGCCGTGGCGGGCGTGGCCGCGCGCCCGTGCCCTCCGGCGGCGTGGGCCGGCCCGCCGACCGGGGCCACCCGGCGGGGGCCGGCGTGGCCCGGATGGTGGGTGGCGGCCATCGCGGTGGCCGCGCCGGCCAGCGGGAAGAGCAGGAGGGCGGCCACCGCGGCGGCCGGCATCTTGCGAGCGGACATGAACGGCAGACGCATGGCGTCCTCCAGCGGTCTGTGCCGAATCATCCGGTAAGCGCCATCTTGGCCGCGAATCTACACCGGCTTGACCCTCGCGACGAGACCTGTGCAGCGAGACCGGCGCGGGCCGGAGCTCACCGCGGGGCGGGCTAATCCTGTTGACGCGTCCGGGGCCGCTGTGATGTGCTCGGCCGGCGTCCGAGCACCACCGGACCGGACCGAAAGGAGGCGATGGCTATGTACCTGCTACCTGTCAGCCTCGTTTCGAAAGGTCTTGTGGTTTGGCATTCTCTCGTTCGTTCACCTGCGAGCACTGCGGCGTAGAGGTCTCCCTCGACGCCCCGGGAACTTCGCATCGCAATCACTGCCCGGCCTGTCTGTGGTCACGGCACCTTGACCGCAACGCTCCAGGGGACCGGAAGGCGGACTGCCCCGGCGGCATGGAGCCGATCGCGGTCACGGTCCGCACCGACTCGCGCTGGGTGCTCATTCACCGCTGCACCCACTGCGGCCGGCTGCGCCTGAACAAGACGGCCGGTGACGACAACGTCCTGCTGCTGATGCAGCTCGCCGCGCTGCCGCTGGCCACGCCGTTCGTCCCGTTCGCGGCCAAGCCGGGGCCCGTCAGCCGACGGACCACTTCGTCCCGTTCCAATGGAGGGCCTGGTTGAGGTCCGAGCCACGCGTGCCCCGCGCCCCCTGCGGAGATCGTCCTAGGGCACCGGCCCGTAGGACCGCGTTGGCACCGGCCACGCCGGACGCGCGCTCGACCGACACCGCGACCGTGCCGTCGTGCCGGGTCACCGAGTACGCGGCCAGGCCGGGCGCGCTGCCCAGCGCCAGCGCCGCGGCGGTGGCCGCGGCCGCCGTGCCCGCACTTCCCTGGCCTGGAGGCCCGCCAGGTCGACCAGCTCGACCACCGCCCGGTCCACACCGCGGCCGCGTACCTGCAGGCGCTGCGGATCCGGGTCGGCGACCGGGTCTTCTTCCGCATCCTGCGGGCCTACGCCGCCCGCTACCGGTACGGCAGCGTGACGACTAAGGGCTTCATCGCCATCGCCGACCAGGTCAGCGGGCAGAACCTGAGCGGCCTGCTCACCACCTGGCTCTACGCCCGGGTGGCCCCGCCGATGCCGCCGCTGCTGCGGGCCCAGTGACCGGCGGGCGGCGGCGGTTACTTGCTGGGCTGCGGCAGGTGGCGGCAGGAGATCTTCGGGTCGAGTGCGACTGGGACACGGCGGGCGCCTACGGCGCTGGGTGGCGGGCCCCGGTCAACCGGGTAGCGATCGCAGGTCAGGCCTCGAGCACATTTGTTAATGATGAAATCGGTCCGCACCTAGCGGAGCGGCCCGTCGGGTCGGCCGTCGCGGTCACCGGCTCCAGAAC
>Ga0134126_10003134_pt1 | contig 20640 bp, 18 predicted proteins | sample KB31752_FD_96881 | JGI IMG/M metagenome (GOLD analysis project Ga0134126, IMG submission 96881) | Terrestrial soil microbial communities with excess Nitrogen fertilizer from Kellogg Biological Station, Michigan, USA - KB3-175-2 | ecosystem: Environmental > Terrestrial > Soil > Unclassified ... | reverse complement strand
GTCATAGGAGGAGTCGCTGAGGATCTCCTCGATGTCGATGGTCAGCGTCTCGCCCGACTTGCCGGTCACTACCCAGCGACCCTCCTGCTCGGCCAGCTTGCAGGGCGGCGACATCCAGTTCAGAGGCTTGTAGCTGCCGCCGTCGGAGTGCACCAGGACCGAGGAGTCCGCCTTGACGATGAGCAGACGGGTCGCGAGCGGCAGATGAGCCGAGAGCCTTCCTGCGTAGTCCACGCTGCACCGGGCGATGACGAGCCGCACGGGAGCCAACTCTAGCGGGCGGCCGTCGGCCGTGCTGACCCAGTCAGATGGGTCATGGTGCCTTAACCTCTTGAACAATAGGTTCCGTACCGGCCTGCCGGTAGACCTGGCAAACGATGCCAGGGGGAAGGCCATTGGCTGGCACCTCGTGCTCCGGCCATAACCCTAATGTCGGGGCAAATCCCTGATTCAGGGCTTCTCCGGCCGACGGTGGTGCTGGTGGGACGTTACTACACCATAGTGACAGATTGGACTCTATTGTCTGATCGTTCCCCGGTCGCTATGCTTCGTCCAGCGCCATGAGCAGCAACCTCTTACCTTCCGGACGGAACTCGCACTAGATCGGCAGTGCGGGCGATCCGTCGCGTGCTGCTACATGGTGCTGGAAAAGCGCATGGCGCGCTTTGCTTTCCGGGGGGTGCGGGTTCTTCCATGGCGGCCGCAGAAGGCTGGGTGGGAGGAAACCCTGGTGAAACGCATCCGCTACAAGCTCGTACTACTGCTGTCGCTGCTGTCCCTTCCGGCGATGGTCCTCGTCGCCACCGGGGGATCGGCGGCGGCGGCTCCGCAGATGGGCGCCGCCAGCGCTCGAACGAATGCGGTTACCTCATCGAGCCTCGGGACATTTAAGCCAACCTTCGCCGGCCCGGCGGCCACTGGATGCAGCGTCAACTGCTCGCTGCTGACCGGCCCGGTCAACACGCCGTCCACCGCGGCGCTGGCCCGGGCCCACCCGGCCGCCGCTCAGCGATCCGGGAAAGCGGACCGTGCGCACGCCATGCCGCTGCCGGAACCGCGGCCCGTCAAGGTCTCCGCGGCCGGGCGCAGCAGGCTGGCCCGTGCCACCCGGTCGTTCCCAGTCCCGTCGGTGAGCTGTCAGCCGCTGGGCCGAGGCTGTGACCGGATCAACACGGGAAGCGGCGGCTCCACCAGCGCGATGGGCCTGAACGCGGTCGACAGCGCGTCGCTGTCCACCAACCCCAACGGCGACATCGAGCCCCCGGATCAGGGCCTGTGCGCCGGAAACGGGTCGGTGGTCGAGGCCAACAACATCGGCGAGATCATGGTCTTCAACACCGCGCTGAAGCGCATGTCTCAGCCGATCCCGCTCGACACGGTCATGGGCCTCACCGGGCTCGGATGGAGCAGCGGCGGAGACCCCTCGTGCGTGTATGACCCCGCGAATGGCGGGCACTGGTTCTTCACCGAGATCGTCTCGGCCAGCGCGGAGTCCAGTGGCGGCGCGTTCAGCGGCTGCTTCGCGGCCGTGGCTAACGCCTGCTACGAGGGCATCGCGGTCACCGACGGCAACAACCCGTTCGGCCCGTATCACGTGTACTTCTCGAGCGCCGACTACAACCCCGGCGAGCCGGGTTACCCGTCCCTGCTGAACGACTTCGCGAAGATCTCGGTGACCCGGGACGCCTTCATGATGTTCTACGACGAGTTCCCGTTGTCCGGGGCGTTGCCCGGCATCGGCGGCGGTTTCTTCAACGGGGCGCAGGAACTCGCGTTCCGCAAGAGCGCGCTGGAGGACGGCCTGCCCGTCCAGCTGAGCGGTGGGCAGCCGAACCCGGCGGTCACGGTGGCGATCGAGAACATGGGAAATATCCGCACCCCGGACGGCACCTGCGCCAAGGACAATGTGCTCCACCAGGGCGGCATTACCTGCTGGGTGGCGGTGATCCCCGCGCAGCCGGCCGCGGGCCAGTTCGACAACAGCCATGGTGGCACCGGGTTCATGCTCGGCTCGCTGGACTTCTACGGGTTCGCCGGGCTCGCGACCTCTGGTGACAACCGGATCGCGACGTGGGCCTGGACCGGGCTGTCGGCCCTCAATAGCAGTGGCTGCGCCAGCTGTAACGGCTCCATCCGCTTCAGCGGTCAGCTGTTCTCGGGCGTCAAACGGTACTTCGACCCCGAGACGACCAACACCGGCGAGATCTTCGCCGCGCAGAAGAGCGGCGTGATACCGCTCGGCGACGAATGCGGGGCGGCCGGGCTCAGCTCGGAGACCTCGTGTCCGGAGGGCGGGCTCGCCACCAATGGCGACAACCTGACCCAGGTCGCGCAAGCGCAGGGCCAACTCTGGGCCGCTACCAGCACCCAGATTGCGCAGACATACCGCGGAGCCAATGGGGAAATCCACATGGGCGCCGTGTACTGGGTGGTCGGCACCCGCTCGTTCGACCAGGCCGGCAGGTTCACGCTGACCAGTCAGGGATACGTGTCGCCCAGGCACGAGGACCTGACCATGCCGGCCATGGCCGCGACGCCGAGCAGTGGCGGCCGGGCGATCATGCTGTTCACGCTGGCCGGCAACGGCGGGCCAACCGGCGCTGACCACGGCGGCTTCTTCCCGAGCACCGCCTTCGGCCGGCTGACCAGCACCTCCGGCGGCCTGCTTAAGTCCAGGGTCAACATCGCTGCCGCGGGCATGTCCCCGGAGGACGGCTTCGGCGAGTACCAGGGCTTCCCTGGCCCGACCCGTCCCCGCTGGGGGGACTACAGCGAGGGAGTCTTCCTGCCGGGCGCCGGCGGGCGAATCTACTTCGCCAACGAGTACATTCAGTCCCCCAACTGCACCGGGGCGGCGTTCACCCTGACCATCGGGACCTGCGGCGGAACCAGGGACGGTTTCGCTAACTGGGGAACGTCGGTCAACTTCGTCACCCCGTAGATAACCCCGTAGCACCAAGCAACTAACGGATGCCGCACCTCGCCAGCCACCGCGAGGTGCGGCATCCGCGCGTTCGGCCCGCGCCCCGCGGATGAGTAGCCGGCCGCGACCGTTGCCCTACGGGATCGGTCGGCCACTTGACGCGGACTTATCGATTATCGTTATTATCGATTAACGATAAGACAGCAGAGGGCAGGCAGCTATGACAACCACGAAGCAGCACCGGCGGCTGACCCAGCCGCTGGAGTCGATTACCTGGTTCCTGGGCTACCTGCTGGCGTTCGCCCTGATCGCTGGGGCTGCGTTCACCTTGTTCGGGTCCGGGTCCTTCGAGGGCTTCGGCCTGGCGCTGGACCAGCTGCTGAACACCATGCTGAAGCCGGGGATCGACTACGGCGACGCGATCACCGGAATGTTCCGCGCCCTGCCGATCGCGGTGCTGGTCGGGGCGGCGCTGCTGACCTTCGCCCGCATCTTCCGGCTCGGCGCCGAGATGGACGACGAGATCAAAGGCACGGTGTGAGCAGGCGGTCAGCCGAGAACGAAGAACCGGCCGACGAGGCCGGGGCGATCCACGTCCGGCTGGACGAGCTGCTCGCGGCCAGGGGCATGACGCTGACCGAGCTGTCGGCCCAGGTCGATGTCACGATCGTGAACCTGTCCGTGCTCAAGAACGGCCGGGCCAGGGCGATCCGGTTCAGCACCATGGCCCGGCTGTGCGAGGTGCTCCAGTGCCAGCCCGGTGACCTGCTCAGCTATCAGCCGCAGGTGCCCTCGGCCTCGGCCAGCCGCCCGGCCAGGTAGCGGCGCTCCGGCTCGGTGGTGGCCAGGTCCAGGGCCTGCCGGTAGCTAGCCGCCGCGCCGGGCCGGTCGCCCAGGCGGCGCAGCAGGTCGGCGCGGGTGGCCGGGAGCAGGTAATAGCCGGCCAGCTCCCCGGACGCCTCCAGGGCGGCCACCAGCTCCAGGCCCGCCTCCGGACCCTGGGCCATGGCCACGGCCACGGCCCGGTTCAGCTCGATCACCGGCGATGGGGTGAGCTCGGCCAGCCGCCCGTAGAGCCAGGCGATCTGGGCCCAGTCGGTGGCGGCGGCCTCGGTGGCGGTGGCGTGGCAGGCGGCGATGGCGGCCTGGATCAGGTACGGCCCGGCCGGCCCGCGCCGCAGGGCGGCCTGCAGGATCGCGTCGGCCTCATCGATCTGGGCGTGATTCCACCGGCCGCGGTCCTGATCCTCCAGCGTGATCAGCTGGCCGTCGGCGTCCACCCGGGCGTCGCTTCGCGCGTCGTGGAACAGCATCAGGGCCAGTACGCCGTCCGCCTCGGGCTCGGCGGGCATGAGCTGGCTCAGCACCCGGCCCAGCCGGATGGCCTCGGCGCACAGCCGCTGGCGGACCAGGTCCGCGCCCGAGGTGGCGGCGTAGCCCTCGTTGAACAGCAGGTAGAGCACGGCCAGCACGCCGGCCGTCCGGTCGGGCAGCAGGTGCGCCGGCGGCACGCGGTACGGGATGCCGGCGTCGCGGATCTTGTGCTTGGCCCGGACCAGGCGCTTGGCCATGGTCGCCTCGGGGACCAGGAACGCCCGTGCGATCTCGGCCGTGCTCAGCCCGGCCAGCGTGCGCAGGGTCAGCGCGACCCTGGCCTCCAGCGGCAGCGCCGGGTGGCAGCAGGTGAAGATCAGCCGCAGCCGGTCGTCGGGGATGCCGCTCTCGTCGTCGTCGGTGGTGCCGGCCGGGTCCTCCGGCGGCGACAGGACCAGGGTGTCGCGCAGCCGGGCGGTCTCGGTGGCGCGGCGGCGCAGCCGGTCCAGGGCCCGGTTGCGGGCCGTGGTGGTCAGCCAGGCGCCGGGCTTGCGCGGCACGCCGTCGCGCGGCCAGGTGCGCAGGGCCTGCGCGAAGGCCTCCTGGGCGCACTCCTCGGCCAGGTCCCAGTCGCCGGTCATGCCGATGAGCGCCGCGACGACCTTGCCCCACTCCTCGCGGAAGGCCAGGGCGGCCGCCTCGGCCGCGTCCTCTGCCTGGATGTCCGCCATCCCGGCACCTTAGCGACCCCGGCCGACGCCACGCGCTAGGGTGCCGCCCATGAGCCGCCTTCCTTATCTGCGTTATGACGAACTCGACGAAAACGGCCGGCAGGTGTGGGACGGCGTCGTCGGCTCCCGCGGCGACCAGCTCATCAACGGCCAGGGCGGGCTGGTCGGCCCCTTCAACGCCTTCGTGCACGCCCCCGGAGTGGGCGACAAGATGAGCGCCCTGGGCGCCGAGGTCCGGTTCCGCACCTCGATCGAGCGCCGGCTGACCGAGGTGGCGATCATCACCGTGGGCGCCCGGTGGCAGGCCGAGTTCGAGTGGTGGGCCCACGCCCGGATGGCCCGCGAGCACGGCGTGCCCGAGGCGGTGGTGGCGGCCATCGGCCGGGGCGAGGAGCCGCCGTTCGAGGCCGGTGACGAACGGGTCGTCTACGACGTGGCCCGCGACCTGGCCGCCTCGGGCCGGGTCGGCCCGGCCGCCTACGACGCGGCCCGGCGGCTGCTCGGCGACCGCGGCCTGGTCGAGCTGGTGTCCATCTGCGGCTACTACACGCTGATCTCGTTCCTGCTCAACGCGTTCGAGGTGCCGCTGCCTGACGGCGCCACGCCCGCCTGGGAGCACTGACTGTAGGGTCGCCGCCATGGAGATTCGCGAGGTGGCCGTCGTCGGCCTGGGCACCATGGGCGCCGGCATCGCCGAGGTGTTCGCCAGGGCCGGGCTGCGGGTGGTCGCCATCGAGGCCGACGAGGCCGCGCTCGGCCGCGGCCTGTCCATCCTGGACGGCTCGCTCGGCCGGGCCGTCCGGCGCGGTCGGCTGACCAGCCAGGAGCAGGACGAGATCCGCGGCCGGGTCATCCCGGCCGGGGGGTTCGGCCAGGCCGCCGGGGCCGACCTGGCCATCGAGGCCGTGCCCGAGCAGCTGGAGCTCAAGCGCCGGGTCTTCGCCGAGCTGGACCGGGCCTGCCGCCCCGACGCCATCCTGGCCACCAACACCTCCTCGCTGTCGGTCACCGACATTGCCGCGCCGACCCGCCACCCCGGCCGGGTCGTCGGCCTGCACTTCTTCAACCCGGCCCCGGTCATGAGGCTGGTCGAGGTCGTCGGCACGGTGCTGTCCGGCGACGGCGTCCAGGCCGCCGCGGCCGACCTGGCCCGCCGGCTGGGCAAGACCCCGGTGCAGGTCGGGGACCGGGCCGGGTTCGTGGCCAACGCCCTGCTGCTGCCCTACCTCAACCACGCCGTCACCCTGCTCGAGACCGGCTTCGCCGGCCGCGCCGACATCGACGCCGCCGCCACCGCGGGCATCGGCCTGCCCATGGGCCCGCTGGCCCTGCTCGACCTCATCGGCCTGGACACCTCGCTGTCGATCATGGAGGTGCTGCGCGAGGAGTTCGGCGGCCCGCGCTACACCCCCGCGCCGCTGCTGCGCCGGCTCGTCGCCGCGGGCCGGACCGGCCGCAAGACCGGCCACGGGCTGTACGAGTACGCCGACGGCAAGCCCCTCAGCCCGGTTTCCAGCGTTATCACGAACGAAGAGGCCTCGCCTCCGGCCGCGATCACCCTGGTCGGCACCGGGGCCAGCCTGGAGGGCGAGCTCGGCGCGGCCGCCGCCGCCGGCATCAGCATCACGCCGGACCCCGGCCAGCCCAGCGACCTGGTCATCGTCGCCGCCGAGCCGGACTCCTCGGTGCTGGCCGCGGCCCTGGCCGCCGGGCGGCCGGCCGACACCGTCGGCCTGTACAGCGGCGGCGGGCCGCTGGCCGAGCTCGTCACCACCCGGCTGACCTCGCCCGCCGCGGTCGCCGCCGCGCAGGCGCTGGCCGGGCGGCTCGGCCTGTCGGTGGTGTGCGCGCCGGACCGGCCCGGCTTCCTGGCCGGCACGCTGCTGTACCCGCATCTGGCCGACGCCGTGCGGATGGTCCAGGACGGCTACGCCTCGCCCGCCGACGTGGACACGGCCATGACCCTGGGCTGCGGCTACCCGAAGGGGCCGCTGGAGCTGCTGGACGAGGCCGGCGCCGGGCGGGCCCACGCCGTGCTGGCGGCCATGTACGACGCCTACGGCGACCCGGCCTTCGCGCCCCCGCCGCTGCTAGCCGAGCACGCCGTGGCCGGCCTCAGCTTCCGCGGCTGAGCCGCCCGGCGAGGCCTGGCCCAGGTGCTGGCACCGAGCAAATATCGTGACATCCGTGAGTCCCCGCAAGGCCCGCCGCCTCCCGCCTGAGCTGCCCCGCCGTCCCCGGCGCGGAGCCAGCCGGGCGGCCGCCGCGCGCCCGCAGAATGGGGACGAGGCCCCGGTCCGGCTGGGCCCGCCGCGGGTCGAGTCGTGGCCCGACGGCGACTGGGTCGTCCGCCAGGTGCCCGGCATCGCGGCCACCAAGATGTACCGCTGTCCCGGCTGCGACCAGGAGATCCAGCCCGGCGTCGCGCACGTGGTGGTGTGGCCCGAGCAGGCCAACGGCGCCGAAGGTCGCCGGCACTGGCACAATTCGTGCTGGCAGCGCCGCCCGCGCCGGCCGGGGTTTTACCGCTGAGGAGCCCATGACTGCGTCATCCAGGGGGGACGACCCCCCTAACCCCCCCGAAATCACGGCGAGCACAGTGCTGGCCGCGCGCCGGGAGCCGATCACGCTACGGACGGCCGACGGCCTGGCGCTGGTCGGCGAGCTGGCCGTGCCGCAGACCCGGCCGCCGGTGGCTACGCTCGTCTGCCTGCACCCGCTGCCGACGGCGGGCGGGATGATGGACAGCCACATCCTGCGCAAGGCCGCCTACCGGCTGCCCGCGCTGGCCGACCTGGCCGTGCTGCGGTTCAACACCAGGGGCACGACCTCGGAGCGAGGCACCAGCGAGGGCGAGTTCGGCGGGGGCGAGACCGAGCGGCACGACGTCGCGGCCGCGATCGACTTCGCGGTGGACCGGGACCTGCCCGTGCGCTGGCTGGTCGGCTGGTCGTTCGGCACCGAGCTGGCGCTGCGCTGGGGCTGCGACCCGGACGTGGCCGGCGCCATCCTGCTGTCGCCGCCGCTGCGCCGGGCCGACGACGCCGACCTGGACCGCTGGGCCGCCTCGGGCAAGCCCCTGCTGGCGCTGGTCCCGGAGTTCGACGACTACCTGCGGCCCGACCAGGCCAGGGCCCGGTTCGCCCGGGTACCGCAGGCCGAGGTGGTGGCGGCCGACGGGGCCAAGCACCTGTGGGTGGGGGAGCGCTACACCCGGGTGGCGCTCAACGAGATCGTGCGCCGGGTCAACCCGGCCGCCTGGCCGCTGCCCACGGCGGTCGACCCGGCGCTATCCCTGCCGCCGTGCCATAACAACCTGAGGGACTGCCCATGAGCCTGTTCGAGCTGACCGGCAAGAAGGCGTTCGTCACGGGGGCGTCCCGTGGCATCGGCCAGGTCATCGCGGTCGCGTTCGCCGAGGCGGGCGCCGACGTGGCCATCGTCGCGCGCAGTGCGGACGGCCTGGCCGAGACGGCGTCCGACATCGAGGCGGTGGGCCGCAAGGCGGTCGTCCTCCCGGCCGACGTGACCAGCGAGGAGGAGGTCAACGGCGCGGTCAGCGCGGCCATCGACCAGCTCGGCTACGTGGACATCGTGGTGAACAACGCCGGCGGGTCCAACTTCATGGTCGAGTTCCGCGACCTGCGGCTGTCGGGCTGGGACAAGATCATCCAGCTCAACCTGACCTCGTCGGTCTACGTCTGCCGCGCGTTTGCCGGCCACCTGCTGGAGCGTGGCCAGGGCTCGGTCATCAACGTGGCCTCGGTGGCCGGAGTGGCCTCGGCCCCGACGATCGCGCCCTACGGCGCGGCCAAGGCGGCGGTGATCTCGCTGTCCAAGACGCTGGCGGTGGAGTGGGGCGCCCAGGGCGTCCGGGTCAACGCGCTGTGCCCGGGCTGGACGGCGACCGAGCTGAACCGCAACCTGTGGGATGACCCGGAGATGGGCCCGGCCACGATCGCGAACGTGCCCATGCAGCGCTGGGCCAGGGCGCAGGAGATGGCCGGGCCGGCCGTGTTCCTGGCCAGCGACGCCTCGTCCTACATGACCGGCCAGGTGCTGGTGGTGGACGGCGGCCAGACGGCCGGCGCCTAGCAGCAAAGGGCTAGCGGCAAAGGGCTTAGCGGCAAAAACGAGGCGGCCTCCCCCGGCACCGGGGGAGGCCGCCTCATTTGCTAGCGCCAATCCTGACTGGCCACGCCTAGACGTCGGCCAGCCAGGATCACAGTGCCGTTACTCCTCCCACCACTCCTCGCCGTCGGCCTTGCCCGACTTGGCGGCGGCCGGCTGCTTGGGCGCGCCGTTGCCGTTTCCGTTGCCGGACTCGGCCTTGACCGCGGGCGCCTGCTGGGTGGCGGCGTGCTGCGCCGGGGCCGGAGCCCGCTGGGCGGCCGGTGCGGCGCCGCCGTTGGACGGCGGGCCCGCGGTGACCGCCTTGGCCGACGGGGCGGCGACGGCGGCCTGCGGCTGCTTGAGCGCGTCGGCCAGGCCGGGCATCTGCGTGCCGAGCAGCTGGCTGATCTGGGCCAGGTGCGCCGCCACGCTGTCCTTCTGCTTGTTCAGGTCGTCGACCTGGCGCTGGGCCAGGGTGCGGACCCGGTCGGCCTCGGACTTGGTGTCGGCCAGCATCTGCTCGGCCTGGCTCTTGGCCTGGGCCACGATCTGGTCGGCGTTCTTCTTGGCGTTGCTGACCAGCTGACGCGAGTGCTGGTCGGCGTCGCGGCGGGTCTGCTCCGCCTGGGCGCTGGCCTTGGTCGCACGCTGCTCAGCCGTGGCCGCACGCTGCTCGGCCTCGGAGACCAGCTTCTGGGTCGCGGCCTGGGCGGCGGCGAGCCGCTCGGCCTCCTGGCGCTCGGCCTCCTCGCGGCGGGCGGCGAGCTGGATGTCGAACTCGGCCTCGGCCTGAGCCCGCTGGGCCTCGCTCTCCTCCAGGATCCGCTGGGCCTGGCTGCGCATCTCATCAGCCTGGCGCTTGGAGGTGGTGAGGATCTCGTCCCGCTCGCGCTTGGACGACGCCCGCATCTGGGCCACCTCGCGCTCGGCGGTGGTCCGCATCTTGGCCACCTCGCGCTCGTTGCCCGCGCGCTTCTCGGCCACCTCGTGGTCGGCGGTGGCCCGCAGCTTGGCCACCTCCCGCTCCGTGGTGGACGTCAGCTCGTCGGCCTCGCGGCGGGCACCGGTGCGGATGCTGTCGGCCTCACGCTCGGCCGACCCGCGCAGGTCGTCGGTCTCCCGCTTGGCGTTGGCCCGCAGCTCGCCGGCCTCGTTCTCGGCCGCCGCGCGCAGCTCGGCCGCCTCGACCTTGGCCGCCGCGTTGAGCTCATTGGCGCCGGTCCTGGCTTCCTGCACTATCTCGGTCGCCTGCTCCTCGGCCAGCCGCAGGAGCTGCTCGATGCGCGAGCCCAGGCCGGCGTAGGTGGGGCGCTCCTGCTCCTGAAGCTGACGGTGCGCGTCGGTCAGCTCCTGCTGGAGAGCCTGAGCCTGGTCCCGGTGCTGGCGCAAGTCGCCATCGACCTGCTTCAGGTACTCATTCACCTGATGCGGGTCGTAGCCACGCATGACCCGGGCAAAGTCGCGCTGCGGAGTTTCCTCGAAGAAGTTGCTGAGCTGGGCATCGATGTCGGGCTGCATGTCGCCTAATCCTGTGTAGACGGGAGAATTCGCACTCCGGGGCAACCGTCTGATGTGTCCAATGGCCAAGACCGGAGGGCTAGCGGGGTGCCCCAGGCCCGGCCGGGTACGCAATTCCGTTCGCCCGGTGCCTGGCAGCGTACTCTCCTGCTGCGGCGTTGGCGGCCCGTTCGCGCTTGCTCGTGCCAGAGATGCATTTTTTTGCTTATATGTCATTTTTGTGACGGGCTTCTAACGCGTACCAGAGTGCGCAGAGCGTGCAGGTTAGTGGCATTTGACCGGCACCGAGTCAGTCGTCCGGCGGCGGGGCGGCCTGGACCAGCTCGGTCAGCACCCCGCCCAGGTCGGCCGGGTGCAGGAAGGCGATCGAGGCGCCCATGGAGCCGTGCCGGGGACGGGAATCGATCAGGCGGATGCCGGTGGCCCCGATTTGCGCCAGCGCGGCTGTGATATCCGCCACGCCGTAGCCCACGTGATGGACGCCCTCGCCGCGCCGCTCCAGAAACCGCCCGACCGGGGTATCGGGCGCCAGCGGCTCCAGCAGCTGGACGTAGCTGCCGCCCGCCGGGCCGTGTGCGACCTGCAGCATCGCCTCCCGCACGCCCTGGGGCTCGTTGACCTCGAGGCTCACCACGCTCAGCCCGAACGTGGACTCGTAGAAAGCGATCTTCTGGTCCAGGTCACGGCAGGCGATTCCGACGTGGTCGATGCGGGTCAGCACGCTGCTGTGCTCCTCTGGTCGGCGGTGGGCACACGGGTATCGTTTCAGGCATGCGTGATCCCGTGCGTAATCCTGTGATCGTGGGCGGCGCCCGCACCCCCATCGGGCGGCTCCTCGGCTCGCTGAGCGGCTTCAGCGGTGCCGAGCTGGGCGGCATCGTCATCAAGGCCGCACTGGAGCGGGCCGGGGTGCCCGGCGACCGGGTCGACTACGTGATCATGGGCCAGGTGCTGCAGGCCGGCGCGGGCCAGATCCCGTCCCGGCAGGCGGCCGTGGCCGGCGGGATCCCGATGACGGTGCCCTCGCTGACCATCAACAAGGTCTGCCTGTCCGGCCTGGACGCCATCGCGCTGGCCGCGCAGCTCATCAGGGCCGGGGAGTTCGACATCGTGGTGGCCGGCGGCATGGAGTCCATGTCCCAGGCCCCGCACCTGCTGCCCGGCGCCCGCCGCGGCTTCAAGTACGGCTCGGCCGAGCTGGTCGACTCCATGGCCCTGGACGGGCTGACCGACGCCTTCGACCACGTGTCCATGGGCGAGTCGACCGAGGGTCACAATGCCCGGCTGGGCATCACCCGGCAGGAGCAGGACGAGTTCTCGGCCCGGTCCCACCAGCTCGCGGCCAGGGCGGTCAAGGACGGGCTGTTCACGGCCGAGATCGTGCCGGTGTCCGTGCCCCAGCGGCGCGGCGAGCCGGTGATCTTCGACACGGACGAGGGCATCCGCGCCGAGACCACCGCCGAGGCGCTGGCCGGGCTCAAGCCCTCGTTCGCCCGCGACGGCACGATCACCGCCGGCTCGGCGTCCCAGATCTCCGACGGCGCCTGCGCCGTGGTGGTCATGTCGGCCGAGGCCGCGGCGGCCGCCGGGGCCACGGTGCTGGCCGAGGTCGGCGCGCACGGCGTGGTCGCCGGCCCGGACAACTCGCTGCACTCCCAGCCCTCGCGGGCCATCGAGAAGGCCCTGGGCCGGGCCGGGCTCAGCGTTTCCGACCTCGACCTGATCGAGATCAACGAGGCGTTCGCGGCGGTCGCCATCCAGTCCATCCGCGACCTGGGCGTCGATCAGGACCGGGTGAACGTCAACGGCGGGGCCATCGCCCTTGGCCACCCCATCGGCGCCTCGGGGGCCCGCATCGCGCTGCACCTCATCCACGAGCTGAGCCGCCGGGGCGGCGGCCTGGGCGCCGCGGCCTTGTGCGGCGGCGGCGGTCAGGGGGACGCGCTGCTGCTGCGCGTCCCGGCTCCGGCCGGTGCCTGACCAGCATGTCGCTCCGCGCGCTCGCCGGCGCCGGGCGCCGGATCCCGAGGCGCTCATCAAGGCCGCGCGCGAGGGTGACCCGCGCGCCCTGGCCCGGCTCATCTCGCTGGTCGAGAACGAGTCGGCCGAGCTGCGCCAGGTCATGAAGGTCATCGCGCCGCTGGCCGGCGGAGCCAGGACCCTCGGCCTGACCGGCTCGCCCGGCGTCGGCAAGTCCACCGTGACCGGCGCGCTGGTCCGCGCCTACCGCGAGCTGGGCCAGCGGGTCGGCGTGCTGGCCGTCGACCCGACCTCGCCGTTCACCGGCGGCGCGCTGCTCGGCGACCGGGTCCGGATGCAGGACCACGCCACCGACGACGGCGTCTTCATCCGGTCCATGGCCAGTCGCGGCCACCTCGGCGGCCTGGCCTGGGCCACCCCCCAGGCGGTGCGGATCCTGGACGCGGCCGGGTTCGACGTCATCCTGATCGAGACCGTTGGCGTCGGCCAGGCCGAGGTCGAGATCGCCTCGCTGGCCGACAGCACGCTGGTGGTCGTCGCGCCGGGCATGGGCGACTCGGTCCAGGCGGCCAAGGCCGGCATCCTCGAGATCGCCGACATCTTCGTGGTCAACAAGAGCGACCGGCCCGGCGCCCAGGAGGCCGTCCGCGACCTGCGCACCATGCTGGCCATGGGCGGCCAGGACCCGTCGGCCTGGAAGCCGCCCATCGTCTCGACCACCGCTTCGTCGGGCGGCGGCATCCCCGACCTGGTCGCCGCCCTCGACCGGCACGCCGCCTGGCTGGCCGAGTCCGGCGAGCGCGCCCGCCGCCGCCAGGCCCGCGCCCGCGAGGAGATCTCGGCCATCGCCATCACCGAGCTCCGCCAGCGACTGGGCGACCTGCCCGGCGACGCCAGCCTGGAAGACCTGGCCGCCCAGGTCGCCTCCGGCGCCCTGGACCCCTACACCGCCGCCGACACCCTCATCGCCCCCTAGCAAGCGCGAGCCGCGCCGTGTCGCGCCGCGTCGGATCGCGTCGCGACGCGTCAAGCTGGTCCCGCGTCCCGCGCCCGGCTGGCCTTACCCGCCGCCCCGCGTCCCGCGTCCCGCGCCCGGCTGGCCTTACCCGCCGCCCCGCCCCGCGCCCCGCGCCGGGCGCCCCGCGTCCCGCGCCGGGCGTCCCGCGTCGGGCTGGCCTTTCCCCGCCGCCCCGCCCCGTGTTCCGCGCCGACCATGATCAATGTCCCGTTTGTTATGGCCATAGCCATACCAACGGGACATCCACCGCCGCTCATGGGCCGAGTCTGTGGCTGGTGAGGCGGATGGGACGCGATGTCGGCCGGCCGACTTGATCATTGCTTAGTTGCCTACATCGGGCTGTAGGCAACTAAGCATCCATAGCGGTGTCGGGCCCGTGTGCCCCGCCTCAGCCGCGCCGCCTCTGCGCAGCGTCAAATCACTGGTCTCAGTAATCACATGGGCCCCAGCAGTCCGCCGCGTGACGGAGATCGGTCGTGGATGTCCCGTTGGGTACCTCAGGGGGTACTCAACGGGACATCCACGATGTGATCATGGGCCCGAGTCTGTGGATGGGGCGCGATGTCGGCCGACTGGCTGAGGCGACGCCGAGTCGGTAGGTGGCTCGCCGCCAGATTCCGAGCGCGGCGTTGCGGACGGGGCTGGTGTGGCGAGCGGGGCTGGTGGCCTGGGCGCCGCAGAGTCCGCGTCCGGCGCACCGGCCCTCCCGCTGGGCGGGACTGACGTGGCTGGCTGGCCGATGGGGGCTGATGGGACTGGAGCGCCCGGCTGGGCTTGATCGGCTGAAGGCGCTGGAGTGGCTGAAGGGGCTGGGGTGGTCGCTGGGGGGATCGTGGTCGGCTGGGCCGCCGTGGGTGTCGGCGGCGTGGGTGCGGAGTCGGCTGAGGCGGCCGCTGGGGCGGCGACGTGCTCGGCGGTGGCCGCGGCGGTGGTCGGGGAGCCGGCGGCGGTGACGGTCGGGGAGCCGGGCTGGGCGGCGGGCTGGTCGGCGGGCTCGGTGACGGTCGGGGAGCCGGCCGCCGCGCTGGGCTCGGTGATGGTCAGGGAACCGGCGGCGGCGGGGTCGGCGGCGGCCGGCGCTTCGGCGGTCAGCGGGGCGGCGGGCTCGGCGGCGGCTAGGGCGTTTTCCATGATGGAGTCGCTGCGGAGGCGGGCCTCGTAGGCGTGCTTGCCGCCGCGGACGCCGAGCAGGCGCTTGGTGGCCACCAGGTAGACGACCAAGGCCAGGTTGACGGCCAGGAAGATGAGCGCCGTGACCGTGACCTTGTGGCTCAGGTCGTAGATCTCGATCGGTAGGCCGAGCGACGTCGCCACCATGGCGAAGTACTCGCCCCAGCGCCGGGCCAGCCACAGGCCCACGCCCTCGACCACCTCGATGGCGGCGTAGGCGGCCAGGCCGATGGCCAGTAGCGTCAGCGCACCGGTGCTGAGGGTCAGGGCGTGCTGGATGAGGCCGACCAGCTTGGAGTGGTCGATGTTGAAGCCGAGCTGGCGGAACAGCGTGCGCAGGATCGGCCGCTCGCGGTCCCAGGCGGCCTCGACGGAGTGCTGGGAGTGCTTGAACCGCCACAGCAGCACGGCCAGGCCGAGGAACAGGATCGCGCGCAGGAATCGCTCGACGGAGAAGATCCGCAGGATGAGCAGGCTGCGGATCTGCAGCCCGCGGCGGACCCGCGGCGCGTCGCGGGCCGGGCCGCTGAGCCCGGCCGGGCCGGGCACGAAGCTGGCACAGCGCAGGCAGCACCACGCCTGGCCGCCCACCGCCGTGGTCGCGCTGAGCTGTGCGGCCACCTCGGGCTCATCGGGCGCGTAGGTGACATGCCCGAGCCGCCCGCAGCCGAGCAGACTCCAGTCCATTGGAGCAGCCTATGGCAGCCGGGCCGGTAGGCCCGCGAGCCGCGCGTCAGGCGCCGACGAGGATGCCGTCGGCCAGGGTGAGGATCTCGGGGCAGGTCAGGGCCAGCCAGTCGGGGTCGCTGCCGGCCGCGACGATGCCGGTGTCGGCGCCGATGTCCCTGATGCTGTCGGCCAGCGCGGCAGCGTCGCCGGGGGCCAGGTCGTCGAGCAGGCCGTCGATGAGCAGCAGTTCGGGCTGGTGCACGGCGGCGGCGGCGAGGCGGGCCCTTCGGGCGACGGGATCGGGGGCGGCCCGCAGCGACACGTCGGCCCACGGGGTGAGCGAGAGCCGGTCCAGGATGGCGGCGGTGAGCACGGGCCGCTCCCGGCGGGGCAGCTTGGCTCGGCGGGCGGACTGCTCGACCAGACCGCGGATCTTGATGCCGGGCCGGGCCCGGCTGGTGCGGTGCACGACGCCGATGCGGGCCCGCGCGGCGGCCCGGCCGCGCTCGGTGCGCATGTCCTCGCCGAGCACGCGCAGCTCGCCGTAGGTGGGCGAGACCTCGCCGGACAGCAGGTCAACGACGGCGCTGCCGGCACCCTGGTCGGGGATCAGGATGCCCAGCGCCGGCTGCCCGGACGCCGGGGACTCCAGCCGGAAGCTAGCCGACCGCAGGGACCAGCCCCAGCCATGCCGGACGCCGACCCCGGCGGCTAGTACGGCAGGCATCGGCACGACAGCGGACTTGGGTACGACCGCGCACTTGGGTACGACAGCGTGTTTGGGTACGACAGCGTGTTTGAATACGACACAGTGTTTGAATACGACACAGTATGCGGACCCACATCATCCCCCGATTTTGTGTGGTCACATGGCTCTCAAGCAGGCAATATAACGTTCTGTAAACATGCATGTCCACAGACGCGCCGGGTGATTCCCGGTCGGTTCCCACGTCACCCGCGGGCCACCGGTGGCTCACCCAGTGGATAACCCGGCTTCACGCCCGCCTCACCCGCACCACATTTCGCCCGGGACCGGTACCTTGTGGCTGTGCCCAAGCCGCTGGACTTGCCCTTCGACCCGATTGAACGGGCCGCGCAGATCTGGACGAGCCGGTTCGGTGACGCACACGCCATGGCGGCCGTCACGGCCATCATGCGGGTGCAGCAGATCCTGCTGGCCGAGCTGGACGGCCTGCTGCGGCCCTACGGGCTGACGTTCGCCCGCTACGAGGCGCTGGTACTGCTCACCTTCAGCCGTGAGGGCGCGCTGCCCATGCGGCTGATCGGCCAGCGGCTGATGGTGCACCCGACCAGCGTCACCAACACCATCGACCGGCTGGAGAAGCAGGGCCACGTGGTCCGCAAGCCCAACCCCGAGGACGGCCGCGGCACGCTGGCCGAGATCACCGCCACCGGGCGCGAGGTGGTGGCGGCGGCCACCAAGGACCTGATGGCGGCGGAGTTCGGCATGGGTGGCTACAGCGACGAGCAGCTCGAGGACATCTCGGCCATGCTGCGCAGCCTGCGCATCTCGGCGGGCGACTTCACCCCCGAGCGCACCCCCGGGTCATAACCCCAGCCAGCATCAGCCCGCGATCGGCTTGGCCGTCCAGGTCTGGCCGCCGTCGGTGGTGACGAAGACCTCGCCCAGGCGGGCGTTCGCGGGCACCGCGACGCCCTGGGTAGCGCTGGTCATCCCGACGTACCGGAAGCCGCCCGCCGGCGCCCCGCCGGAGATCGTGGCCGGCCGCCAGGTGGTGCCGTCGGGTGAGTACTCGATGCCGGTGGTGGTGGCCAGCACGACCTGATTCTGGCTCGCGGTGGCCAGTGAGGTGGCCTGGCCGCCGGCCGGGGGCTGGCTGACCTTCGTCCAGTGCGCGCCGCCGGACGTGGACTCGAACAGCTTCTTGACCTGCTGGGTCCCGCCGCCCGTGCCGGTCCGGGCGTTGCCCGTGCCGCTCGCGCCGCTGGCGCAGTTGATCAGCAGCCGGGTGTTCCCGGCCGCCAGCTGGGCCCCCAGCGGCGTGCCGCTGGCGCTGGCCGCGCCCGGCGTGCACGGGGCCTGGCCGGCGTACTTCCACGGGCTGCCCGTCAACGACCCGCTGAGGATGGCGCCCGACGGGGCAAGCAGGTAGCCCGTGCCACCGGACGGCCCGCCGGTCAGCACCAGGGTGGCCGAGGACGCCACGCCCGCGGTGCCCATCACGGTGGCCCGCTGTCCGGCCGGCAGGTCCAGCGGCACCGGCTGGAGCGTGGTGCTGCCCTCGGCCGCGGAGTACAACGAGAACGTGGAGCAGTCCGCCGCGTACGACGCGCCCGTGCCCTGGCAGTTGCCCAGCAGCGCGAAGGCCCGGCTGCCGGCCGTCTCCAGGTCGGTCACCCGCAGCCCGTGGGTGTCCTCCGGGCCGCCCCAGGTCTTGCCGCCGTCGCTGGTGGAGTACAGCTGCGGGCCGTAGGCCCAGCCGTAGGTCAGGTTCAGGAAGCGCAGCTGACCCGTGCCGGTCGTCCCGCGCGGCGCGCCGACCACCGGCGCACTGATCCCGTACCAGCTGTTGCCGTCGGTGGAGGTGCCCGCCAGCGACGTGCAGTCGGCCGGTACCGGCCCCGTGCATTGCCCGGGCGTGCCCGCCTGGCCGATGACCGCGCCAACGGAGGCGGTGACCATGGTGATCGAGGTCGGCTGGAAGTTGGGTGGCGCGGGCGCGCCCGAGGTGCTCATCGACAGCCCGGTCCCGCCGCTGACCGGCGACGAGGACGTCGCGGGGGTGGACGAGGACCCGTGCGCGGAATGGCTCGCGCTGGCTGACGTGCTGGTCGGCCGGGCCGGCGTGCTGCTGGTGCCCCCGGCCAGTGGCCCGCCGGTGTGATGGCTGCTGCCGGTCAGCAGCGTGGGCACGACCGTGGGCGCCAGCACCGCGCCGGCGATGACCACGACGGCGCCCGCCGCCGTCACCAGGAGCTGGTTGGTCTTGCGGCGCCGGGCCCGGCGCTGAACGCGCTCGAAGGTGCCGGGAGGTGGGGCGAGCGGGTGCACTTCCGAGCCAAGCCAGTCCTCGATCTCGTCGTGTCGGTCAGTCACGGGCATCTCCTAGCGCCGCTTTCAGGCGGGCCCGCGCGTGGTAAAGGTCGGCCTTCACGGTCCCCTCCGGGCGGCCGAGCATGGTCGCCACCTCGCGCACGCCGAAGCCGGCGTAGTAGTGCAGCAGGAACGCGCTGCGCAGCCGCGTCGGCAACTGCTCGATCAGCGCGCGTACGTCCACATCCTGGGCCGGATGATAGGCGGGATCGGCCGGTGCGCCGGCCGTCATCGTGCGGATCGCCTTGCGCTCGCGCCCCGACTTGCGCCAGTGATCCCGGACCAGGTTGGTCGCGATCATGTACAGGTAGCTCTGCGGGCTGTCCAGCCCGGTCCACCGGGCCAGCAGGCGGGTGAACGCCTCCGAGGCGATCTCATGCGCCGTCTCGTCGTCGTCGACCAGGCGCCGGACCCAGCCCGCGAGCCTGGGGTAGCACGCGTTGAAGAGGTCCTCCGCGGCCTGCTGGTCGGCCGTGCGGAGCCTGGCCGCCACTGAGCTCCCTCGACTAGCCGCCGGCGTCGGCCCCCCCGGCCAGGGCGCCGCCACAGCCACGACATCCCCGAGTACCGCGCCGCACCCCAAATCGCTGCGATAACGCATTGGTTGTACCACATTTCCCGTCGCGTTCCTGACCCGGATGCAACCGTCGGCTGCCGTCTCGCTGCTCAGGGCCCCGCAGGACCGGAGCAACAACCCTTACGACGCCGCACGCCGTCGACCGGTTGGAACTCGCGTAGACTGGCGGACAGATAGTAGGACGTCCAACTATCTGCCTCGCTCCACCAGTTCGGGGGAAAGGTCTCATGGACAACCGGCCAGGCACCGAGGACACCCAGAACGTCGAGGACACCCAGGACGCCGAGGACACCCAGGACACCGCGGATATCCAGGACCCTGAGGGCATCCAGGATCACGGCCACGCCCGCTGGCAGCGGCGCTACGACCGCTCGCGCAAGCGTGACGCCGACTTCACCACCCTGTCCGGCCTGGAGGTGGAGCCGGTCTACGGCCCGGCGCCGGGCGCCGTCGTGCCCGGCTTCGAGCGGATCGGCTGGCCCGGCGAGTTCCCGTTCACCCGCGGCCTGTACCCCGGCGGCTACCGGGGCCGGGCCTGGACCATCCGCCAGTTCTCCGGGTTCGGCAACGCCGTGCAGACCAACGAGCGCTACAAGATGCTGCTGGCCGCCGGCGGCGGCGGCCTGTCTGTCGCGTTCGACATGCCCACGCTGATGGGCCGCGACTCGGACGACCCCCGCTCGGCGGGCGAGGTCGGCCACTGCGGCGTGGCCATCGACTCCGCCGCCGACATGGACACCCTGTTCTCCGGCATCCCGCTGGCCGACACCACCACGTCCATGACCATCAGCGGCCCGGCCGTGCCCGTCTTCTGCATGTACCTGGCCGCCGCGCAGCGCCAGGGCGCCGACGTCGGCAAGCTCAACGGCACCCTCCAGACCGACATCTTCAAGGAGTACATCGCTCAGAAGGAGTGGCTGTTCCCGCCCGAGCCGCACCTGCGCCTGATCGCCGACCTGATGGAGTACTGCGCCCGCGAGATCCCCGACTACAAGCCGCTGTCGGTGTCCGGCTACCACATCCGCGAGGCCGGCTCCACCGCCGCCCAGGAACTCGCGTTCACCCTGGCCGACGGCTTCGGCTACGTCGAGCTCGGCCTGTCCCGCGGCCTGGACATCGAGACCTTCGCCCCCGGCCTGTCGTTCTTCTTCGACGCCCACATCGACTTCTTCGAGGAGATCGCCAAGTTCCGGGCCGCCCGCCGGATCTGGGCCCGGTGGCTGCGCGACGTCTACGGCGCCCGCACCGAGCGGGCCCAGTGGCTGCGCTTCCACACCCAGACCGCCGGCGTCTCGCTGACCGCCCAGCAGCCCGACAACAACGTCGTCCGCACTGCCATCGAGGCGCTGGCCGCCGTGCTCGGCGGCACCAACTCGCTGCACACCAACGCCCTGGACGAGGTGCTGGCCCTGCCCAGCGAGAAGGCAGCCGAGATCGCGCTGCGCACCCAGCAGGTGATCATGGAGGAGACCGGCGCGGCCAGCGTGGCCGACCCGCTGGGCGGCTCCTGGTACCTGGAGGCGCTGACCGACCGGCTCGAGGCCGAGGCCG
>Ga0134126_10003131_pt1 | contig 20660 bp, 9 predicted proteins | sample KB31752_FD_96881 | JGI IMG/M metagenome (GOLD analysis project Ga0134126, IMG submission 96881) | Terrestrial soil microbial communities with excess Nitrogen fertilizer from Kellogg Biological Station, Michigan, USA - KB3-175-2 | ecosystem: Environmental > Terrestrial > Soil > Unclassified ... | reverse complement strand
GATGAGGTTGTCGGCATCGGGGACTTCCCTACCCTGCCGGTCGACGACGCTGATGTTCACCACGGTCGCCTCGCTGCCATCCGCACGCATGGTGGTCTTGTACGGTGTCACCACGATCTCGCGCGGAGCGCCGGTGGTCTCCACGGAGGCGTTGAGTTTCCGGCCCTTCTTGTAAGCCACAGCAGACAAGGTGCCCGGCTCATAGGGAACAGTCCATTCTAAATGGCTATTTCGGGGCATAGGCTTCTTGCCCAGGCTGCGACCATTGAGGAATAGCTCGACGTCATCTGCGTTGCTGTTTACCCAAACCGGAATAGGCTGTCCCTCGTGTCCCTTCCAGTTCCAGTGTGGCGAAATACGCAACACGTCCTCGTCCGTCCACCAAGATTTATAATAATAAAAGATATTCTTGGGAAAACCACACATATCCATCACGCCAAAATGGGAATTGATGTTCGGCCAGCGATACGGTGTAGGCTCGCCGCGATAGTCGAAACCCGTCCATACGAACCCGCCGAGCCAATAGGAATTGACGGCGGCCAGGGACCACCACTCTTCGGCCGTGTTGGCCCACCAGGGCGCGGTGATGTCCTCATCCGGCACATAGCCGTTGACGGTATCCTTTACATAGATACCACGGGTAGTGACCGTGCTACCCATTTCGGTGCCGATGATCGGCTGATCGGGATGCTCGTCATGGTACGGTCCGACCCCCTTTATCCGATAGTTGAACCCACGCACAGGGATGACCTCGTTGATACCCTGGTAGACATTGCCGAGATCGGCCGCATAGGTGCAGGTCCGCGTAGGATCCCATTCCTTTTGCCGGGCGATCAATGTCGAAGCAATACGCCGGCCCACGGGACGGGTCTGCACGATGCCTTCTTCGTTGCCGAGACTCCAGAGAAAAACGCTGGTCCGGCTGCGGTCCCGAAAGACCAGCCGGCGAAACTGGTCGAGATACTCTTCGCCGTTGTTGAGCAGCCGGTTCTCGTCGCATACCAATAACCCAAGGCTGTCACAGGCATCGAGCCATTCGGGTGTTGGCGGATTATGACTGGTACGGCTGGCATTTACACCCATCTCTTTCAACAGCCTTGCCCGATAATATTGCAGATAGTCGGGCATCGCCGTGCCGACACCGGCATGGTCCTGGTGATTATTGACGCCTTTGAGCTTGGTGTAGACACCATTGACATAGAGGCCACTCGAATCCAAACGGATGGTACGGATTCCGATGCGGAGCTTCTCGTCGTCGAGAACGGCAGCGGTCCCTGCGTGGGGCGTCGGTCCCGCCGCATAAAGCGTTGCACCGGCACGATAGAGATAGGGCGTTTCGGGCGACCACAGGATTGGATGCGCTATGGTGACGGTTTGGGTAAGCGTTCGGGTTTCGTTGGGACCGAGTGACACGGTCTGGACAGGGGCCCGGCCAAGCAGTTTGCCGTCGCGGCTGGTCAGATAGGCGGAGACGTTGGTTGCCGCGGGAACAGTGTTGTCGTTAGTGACGGTGGTTTCGACGGTGACCGTAGCAGAAGAGGCGCCAACTTTGGAATGTATGTAGAGGCCGTCTTCGGCGATGTGGACATTGTTGTATTCATTGAGCCATACGTGACGGTAGATGCCCGCACCTTCATAATACCACCCTTCATACTGAGAGGCATCCACGCGAACGATGAGGACATTGTCGTGTCCATAGCGAAGATAGTCTGTGATATCACAACTGAAGCTGCTGTAGCCGCTGGCATTGCCGCACAGATAGAAACCATTGATCCAAACCTTGCTGTCGCGATAGATGCCATCGAAACGGATCACGAAGCGATGTCCGGAATCAGTGTTTGGAATCGTAAAATGTTTACGGTACCAGCCGACGCTCGTCGCCGGATAATGCCCACCCACCGGCTTGTAACCATGCGCCATGACATCGGAGTCGGGAGAATATTCGAAGGGAAGCTCAACCGCCCAATCGTGGGGTAGTGACAATTTCCGCCAGCCGCTGTCATCGAAGTCGATGGCGATGGCGGTACCCTTGGCCTTGCCGGACTTCACGAAGATGCCGACGGTCCGGTAATTGAAGTCTTTGGCAGGGTCGGCGGCATTGCCCAGATGAAATTTCCAGTCGGCATCGAAGTTGCGGCGCTCACGGGGCTGCGCGGATGCGACGAGAGGAAACAAGGCCAGGAAAAAGAGTGTTCTCACATGCATGATTTTAGTTGCTGAATGCATTCATGGCGACGGTTGGCTTTCCGGTATTATCAAAGGCGCCGAGACCATAATTCTGCCAGTTGTAACTTTCCGGCTCCCAGTACAAAACGCCCAGGCCCTGTTTGTTAGGCACGGCGCGGACCTTATGGATCAAATCGGTGAGAAAGGCCTCGCAGTTCGACGCTTCGCTTTCGGGCATGCCCACCTCACAGATCATCACGGGCTTGTGGTACCTGCTGACCATATCGCTCATGTTGGTCGCACAGGAATCGTTGTAAGACTGCCAGGCATCGACGGGATAAAGCGACATACCGATGATATCGAACTGGGCCTTGTTAGCGGTCAACCCATCGAAGACCCAACGGAAAAGACTGTTGTTCCAGCCATTGGAGACATGTACGATTACCTTTGTGGTATCGCTCACGGCTTTCACGGCCTTATAGCCCGCGGTCACGAGCGCCGCGAAATTGGCCATACTGTCGGAAGCCTTTCCGTTCGGCCAGAGCATGCCGTTGTCCACTTCATTGCCGACCTGTACCCAGGAAGGCACCACACCCGCAGCTTTCAGGGTGTCCATCACCCCCTGGGTATAGCTGGTCACCGTGCTCACGAGAGTGGGCAGATCATAGCTCGTCCAGGCGGCCGGTTTAGTTTGATGACCGGGGTCCGCCCAGGTATCGCTATAATGAAAATCGATGAGCAGGCGCTGCCCCAATGCGCGGGCCCGAAGGGCCTTGTTTACAACATCCTTGGTACCACACCAGCCGCCGGAAGGATTGACCCAGACGCGGAGCCGGATGACGTTGATATCGAGCGACTGCATGAGCTGGAAACAATCCGTTGCCGTCCCGCCAGCGTTATAGAATTTGCGGCCCGAATCTTCCATCTGGGTGACCCAGCTTATATCGGCGCCTTTATAGATGGGTGTATCGAGGGTACTCGTTTTTGTGGTGTCGCTCTTGCCCCCGCCTCCACCGCTTTTTTTACAGGCGGCGAAGGTGGCGAACAGCAAGAAAGAGATACATGTCAGCGTAATGAACTTCATACGATCGCTAAAAGATTATTGAACGGAATAAGTATAGTTTCCGGCGCCCTTGCTAAGATCGAGGGTCACGGTATAGGTACCCGTTTTGGTCACCGGAAAATTTCCAATGTTACCATTGCCGAATACAAAGGTACCTTTTGAGTCCTGACCGAAACAGTTGTTCCAGCCCGAATCGCCTACAAATTTCCATTGGTTGCCGGCGGTCATCTGCACACCGGTAGCCGTCCAGGTGTTGGTAGCGGGATTGAAGGTCATGGGGTTGCCGGTCAGGCTCCAGCTGTTGAAATCACCGGCCACCACCCACTTCGTAGTCGTATAGTTGATCGTAAGCTGGTTGACATCGGCTACCACGCGGGTATAATTGGGACCTGCAGACCACAAGTTACCAGCGGAGCCGCTGGTGCTCATCGTAGTGGCGGAGGTTCCCCAGCCGTAGTTGGTGCCGTTCCAATCGGGCTCCGAAGTCAATTTGAAATTGTTGCCCGAGTTGGGGAACCAAACATACCCTTCGTATGACCCGTTGCTTAGAGTAGAAGCAAGGACAAAGCCCGGCTGGTTCGCCGGCGTCCATGAGGGATTGGTCCAGTCGCCAGCAACATACAACTTGGGATAGATGAGGACGACCTTATAGGGGGTCACGGTCATGGTCAGGGTGGACATCAATGTCGGAACCGTGGAGGAGTCCCCGGTACTTTGGTTGACGGCCTGTTTTAGCCGGATGACAACGGTACTGGCTACGCCATTGGGTACACCCAGCTGATTCATGATGTGGTTGAAATCGGTACCCAGCCAGGATTTGGTCAGGCTGCCGGTGGTAATGGTCGTATTGATGGCATTGCCCCAGGCATTGGCGCCGCTGGTGTCGGAAGGCTGGTCGATCTGGATGCTATAGGTCACCGGAGTGGTGACACCATAGTTGGCGGCCTGCCAGCTGAATACGGCGACGGTCGCCGAGTCGTTGGCGGAAGAAAGGACGACGGAGCTGGCTGATTCGGTAAAGCCATTGACGCCGGACGGCGAATGTAACACGGGTTCCGTGATGTTTTTGCTACAGCCGGAGAGTAGCAAAGTAAAGAGGGCGATTGCGGCGAAGATCTTTTTCATGTCTAAGCATTTATATAATTAGTAGCCCGGATTTTGTTTAAGATTGGGGTTGGCGGATAGATCGGTGGTTGGAATGGGGAAGAGATTGTATTTATCATCCACCGCGGTACCGCCGAGGACCCCACCCTTCCAGGCCCAGAGATAGGTGCCGGTCGTGAACTCGCCAAAGCGGATGAGATCGGTGCGCCGGCAGCATTCGTAGTACATCTCGCGGCCACGTTCATCCAAAATAAAGGGCAGGGTAAGCTGACTCGCGTTGATCGTATACGTGCCGCTGTCTCCATAGGCCCGGCCGCGCAGCGCATTGATATAACCGAGTGCCGTATTGGCATCTCCGCCCGAACCGCCGCGGACCACCGCTTCGGCATAGTCCAAATAGATCTCGCCGAAACGAAAGAGCGGGAAGTAGATGCTGGAATAATTGCCGGCAGGGTCCTGATCGGGATCTTTGGCGCCGGTGCTGGTGACGTCGCGGTATTTGAAGGTGCTGAGGCCAGCTGTAGAGGTATAGAGGCTGGTCATGTCGACTGTCTGGCCCGTGGTCCAGAACTCGGCGCGGTGGTCGGTGGCGCCGCTGGGGTCGGGAAACTTCGAGATAAAGTCCTGCGTCATACGCAATCCGCTCCAGCTGCCGTTGCAACCCGAGACCGAATCGGGTATAGCCGCAGGGCCGTGGATGAGGTAGGTGGTACCGCCATAGTTCTGGATATATTTACCGTCGTATTCGATGTCGAAGATGTTCTCGTCGGTATTGTTCCTGTTATCGGCCAGCATCAAGGTGCTATAGTCCTTATGCAATGAATAGCCGGCGGCAATGATCTTATTGCAATAGGTGATCGCATCGGTATAACGTGCAGTCCCCGTATAGACCTGGGCATTAAGATACAAACGCGCCAGCAACGCCCATGCAGCAGCCTGATCGGCGCGGCCTAACTGATTCTGATGCGGAGCGATGAGCCCGCTATCGGCGGCGCCTATGAGCTCGGATTCGACGTATTTGAAGAGATCGGCACGGCTGATCTGTTTGGGGATAAAGGTGCCGATAGCCATGGTCTCATCGACGTAGGGCGGGTTGCCGAAGAGGTCCATAAGCACCCAATACTGATAGGCACGGAGGAACCGGGCTTCGGCGCGATAGGCTTTGATCGTGTCGACTGTAGCACTGGAAAACCCTTTGCCAGCGAGTGCCGCATCGGTAGAATGCGCGATGAAATCATTGCAGAGCGTGATCTGGAAAAAGCTGCGGTAATAGAGGCCATCGATGATGGCATTGTTGGAGGACCAGCTCATCTCGTGCAGACCCTGGATACCGGCGTCGCTCTCCCAGCTCCAGGCCGCCTCGTCGGTCGTGAGTTCCTGGAGGTTGAAATACAGGCGGAGGAAGTCGGAGTTGCCCTCGTCCGCGATGATCTGTGAAGGAAGGTCGGCGCTACCGGTACCCCCGACGTTACCTGTATTGGCGAAGGCCGCGTAGACCTTGGCCATGGCCTGGTTATACCCGAGCGGAGTGCTGTAGACATCCGCGGCTGTAATAGCGTCGGAAGGCTGACGGTTGAGATCTTTTGTACAGGCGGCCATCAGCATGCTGAGAGCGGTGATGGCGGCGAATATTTTGATGTTCATACTTGTGTGTTTTTGGATCTATCGGTTTAAAAATCCAGGTTCAGACCAAGGTTGAAGACTCTGGGTCTGGGATAAAGATTGTTGTCGATGCCCGGATTACCCAGACCATTATCGGTGCCGGCGCCGATCTCCGGATCCAGGCCTTTGTATTTAGTGATCACAAACACATTCTGTACGCCGGCGGTGATGCGAAGGTTGGTACGGGTATGCTGCAGCGCGCCAAAGTTGTAACCGATATAGATATTGTCCATCCGCAGGAACGACGCGTTCGAGATGTAATAATCACTAAGCAGGTTCTGCGCGTTGACTCCGCGGAAATGGGTAGTCAGGTAATTGGCAGAAGCGTTGTAAAGGGCGGGATTGCCTTTGATCTGGTTGAGATTTCCCGTTTGGCTCCAGATATTGTTATAGTCGTACATGCCGAGGCTCGACCGGAGGACGAAGCCGGCATTGAGGCGTCGCCACGTCACGTTTGTCGTGAAGCCCAGGAAGGTTTGCGGATCGGCGGGCTTGCTTTTGTAGAGATCGCTCTGGTTAATGTCACCATCGTTGTTCTTATCAACGAAGACCCCTTCGATGGGCTGACCGCCGGCGTTGTATACCTGCCGGTACAGATAGAAGGTATTTTTGGGTCCGCCAACGGCGCTGATCTCGGCGGTGCCGCCGCCAATGCCACCGGCAATGGTTCCGCCGGGAAGACCAGGGTAGGCAGTGTCGTTAGGGATCACGGTGAGGTTGGTGATCTTGTTCTTGTTGTACGTCACGTTAAAGGCCACATCCCAGGTAAGGTCCTTGGACCGGATGGGCTGAAAACCGAGATTGAACTCGATGCCCTGGTTGGTCATGGAGCCAACATTCGCGACGATATAGGCGGAGAAATTGCTGCCGGCGGGTTGAGTTACGTTGTTGAGGAGGTTGGTCGTCTTTTTGTAATATACGTCAATGCTACCGTAGATGCGGTTGTTGAGAAAGCCGTAGTCGAGGCCGGCATTGGACGTTGCCGTCTGTTCCCACCTCCGGGCAGAATAAAAACCCGCGGGGCGGTAACCCTGATAAACGTTATCGCCGAAGATATAGGCGGCACTGGAGTCGCTAAGACTATAGTAAGCGAGGTAATCATAGTTGCCGATACCGTCCTGCTGACCCGTAAGGCCGTATCCAAGCCGGAGTTTCAATTGTGATACCGCGTCAACATTTGTTAAGAAGGACTCGTTTTTGATATTCCAGGCCAGGGCCGCCGAGGGGAACAAGGCCCAGCGATTCTGAGGTGCAAAACGGGAAGATCCGTCATCACGGAGGGTGGCGGTCAGCAGGTATCTCTCGTTGTAACTAAAGTTGGCGCGACCAAAATAAGAGATCAGCGTATGCTCTTGTTTGTCGCTGGGCGCAGCGGGTGTGGTACTGGGAATCATCACGCCATTGGCATAGTATTGCGCATAGTTGTAGAGCGTGGTCAGATAGTTATTAAAAGAGTACCCGCCCAGGATGTCAACATGACTTTTAATCCGGGGCAGGTCTTTGGCATAGCTGAGGTAGGCCTCGAATACGGTGTTCGTGTTCGTTAATTTATAGGGATTGTTCTCGCCGTTGCCGGGTGCATTGGCGACATAGGTCTCCGCGGCGCTGTCGGTAGTGCGGGTATGTCCTTGCCCGTCGGACACGTCGTAACCGGCATTGACATTGGCGTGCAGGTCCTGCAGCCAATGGAATTTGTAATCGAGCTGAATATTGCCGATGCTCCTTTTGGGGCTGGAGGTATTGTAGTGTTCTTCCAGTAGGCCAAGGGGATTTCGGGTAACGAGGGCCTTAAGGCCGGTGGCCGTGGTCGGGTCCAGGTATTCCCAATAACCACCGAAACGGGGGCTTTTGGAATATACTGATTGGGTGGGGTCGAAGGTGGTCGCTGCGCCGATGGCAGCGTTATTGCCGAATCGGGTGGATTCCAGGGCGCCCAGCAGATGAACGTTTATCTTAAGATGGTTGTCGAATAAAACGGGGCTAAGGGTAAGCGCGGCGGAGGTCTTTTTGAGATAGTCGGTCTTCAGAATACCGTTTTGGTCCTGGTAACCTATGGAAACGCGATAGGGCAATTTTTTGATCCCGCCGCTGATGCTGAGGTTGTCGTTCGACCCAAAGGCGGTCTGGAAGATCTGATCCTGCCAGTTAGTGCTGGCGGACCCCATCGTAGCGATCTGTGCGGCGGTCGCATTGGCGTTGACTACCGAGCGGAACTGCGCCGCACTCAGGACGGGTACCTGTTTTATGAGCGTGCTCACCGAGTTGGCGCTGGTTAAGCTGAGCTTTACCGGTCCGGTGCCACCTTTTTTTGTGGTAATGATGATCACTCCGCCGGCGGCCCGGGCGCCATAGATGGCCGTTGCGGAGGCGTCTTTGAGAACGGTAAACGATTCGATATCATTGGGGTTGATGAAGCTCAGGGCGCTGCCGGCGCCAGGGATCACACTCTTTTGGCCTTGCAACACGTCGTTGTTGAGTGGCACCCCATCGACGACGATGAGCGGATTGTTGTTGGCGCTTAGGGAGGAGCCGCCGCGAATGCGGATAGTGCTGCCGGCTCCCGGTTCGCCGCTATTGGAAATGATCGATACGCCCGGCACCTTACCGGCGATCATTTGTTCCGGTGTGGTGATGGTACCTTTCTGAAATTCCTTTTCATCGACCACCGTCACGGCGCCGGTGAGGTCTTTCTTTTTAGTCGTACCATAGCCAATGACGACGATCTCGTTAAGATTCGCGGTCTCTTGTGAAAGGGCGATCAACATTGGGCCTGAACCCAGGGCATGATCCTCGGAGCCATAGCCAATGATCGAAAAAGTCAAAAATTTTACATTGGGCCCTACGGACAGGGTGAAACTTCCATCGCTGTTCGTGACCGTACCATTTTTCAGGTCACCTTTTGGCTGAACCGAGACTCCGGCGAGTGGGGAGCCGTCTTTGACATCGGTTACCCGCCCGCTGATAGTCCTTTTTTGAGCGGACAGGGTGAAGCCGATGCATAGGAAAAATAGAAGGATTTGCATCCTTACAAGCAATCGTTTTGTCATAATGAGTCAATTTTTTTTCAATGGCATTATGCAGTCGGCTATCGCCTCGTGCCATAATGAGAGAGTTTTGATCGGTAAGGCAAGTTAGGCGCGGGGTGGCCGAAGGCTTTGTTCTATCGATCAATTCTATTGTTCAAATCGACCGTTTTGGCCTTTGGGGCATTAATTACCGGTGAAAGCTGGGGGCAGGTTATTAAATTTGTTTATTATGTGGAGGTGGTTTGGCATTTATATAATAATGGTGTTGGCCTCGGTGGGGATTTTTTTGTCAGCCCGGGCGCAGGAACCCAGACTGCGGTTTACGCATCTGTCCGGGGAACAGGGGTTATCGAACAGCACCATCGAAGCCATCTGTCAGGACAACCGTGGTTTTATGTGGATCGGCACCCGGGACGGGCTTAACCGATACGATGGTCATACCATCATCGTATTTCGTAATGACCCTTCGGACAGTACCTCTTTAAGTGAGAGCTATATCCGGTGTATCTATGAAGACCGGAGTCATGAGCTTTGGGTGGGCACGGTGAACGGATTGAATCTTTTTGATCCGGCCCATGGGACATTTAAAAGATGGAAACACCGCGAGGGGGATAGCGCTACACTTAGCCACAATATCATAACCGCCATGCTGGAAGATCATAAGGGACGGTTTTGGGTCGCCACGTACGGCGGTGGGCTCAATCTGCTGGACCGGGCCACGGGCCGATGCCGTTCCTTCCACATGGGCGGCGGACCGGGCAGCCTGCGGGATGACCGCATCCTTTGTTTACTCGAAGACAAGAGCGGGATGATCTGGGTGGGAACACAAAGCGGGCTGGATCAGTTCGATGCTTCAACCGGCCAGTTCACCGCCATGGAAAACCCGGCGGTCACCAACGCCAGCGGGAACACCATCATCGCCATGCAGACCGATCGCCAGGGTGATCTCTGGCTGGGGACGGAAGACGACGGACTTTATCTTTTCGACCCTCTGCGGCGATCTTTTACCCGCTATGGTCATTCCGATAAGGATGCTTCGAGTCTTGGCAACAATATGATCAAGTGCATGCTGATGGACCACAAGGGGCAGCTCTGGGCCGGAAGCATCAATGGCGGGTTGAACCTCTTGCACCAACCTGCAGGCAATTTCTATCATTATGCCCATGAGCCGGGGAACGGCAGCAGCTTGTCGCAACGGACCATCAGCGCCTTATTCGAAGACAAGCAAGGTAATCTATGGGTGGGCACACATCGTGGGGGCATCAATATCTATTCGCCGGGCATCGAGAAATTCGATCTGTACCGCCAAGAGCCTACGCCCGGCAGTCTGAGCTATAGCGATGTCAAAACCTTTTGTGAAGACAAGAGCGGGAATATCTGGGTGGGCACCGATGGCGGTGGTCTCGACCTGTTTCGCCGGGACCAGCATAATTTCAAGAATTATCGCAACGACCCGTTCAACGACCGGAGCCTGGGTTCCAATGCCGTGCTCGACGTGATGCAGGACAGGCAGGGCAGGTTATGGGTCTCGACATGGGGAGGCGGGCTGAATCTTTTTGATGCTTCGCGCGGTAGTTTTACGCGGTATGTCAATGATCCCCGTGATCCGCATTCCATCTCTTCCAACTTCGTCCAAAAGACCATCGAGGATTATGCAGGCAATCTTTGGGTTGCGACCTATTATGGTGGTTTGGACCTTTTTGATCCGGCGCACGGAACGTTCCGCCGGGTGATCGACGACCCCAGCGGTACGACGAGTCTTTCCGGGAAGGACATCGTATCGCTGCTGGAAGACAAAGAAGGACGCATCTGGATCGGCACGGATGACGGCGGATTGAACTGCTGGCATCCGGACACGAGGCATTTCACCCATTATTTTTCTTCTTTTGAGCGGCTGCCTGATCTGCGGGTATTGTTCGCCGACAGTAAGGGGCGGCTTTGGGTGGGCCAAAAGGGACTTTATGTGCTGGATGCCGAACGCGACAGCTTCCGGCTGTTCACCACCAAGGCCGGCCTTGCCAACGAATTCGTCAAAGGCATCACCGAAGACGGGCAGGGCAATCTTTGGATCAGCACGTCCAATGGATTGACCTCGCTGAATCCCAACACCTCTGCCTTTTCAAAATACAATACCGGCGATGGACTGCAGGATCTGGAATTCGAGGCCAACGCCTTTCTCAAGACCAAGGATGGGGAGATGTACTTTGGCGGCATCAACGGCTTCAACTGTTTCTATCCCGGGGCGATCAGGGCGAATGGTTTTGTTCCACCCGTGTATATCACAGGATTACAGATGTCGAATCGGCTCATGGAACCGGGTGCGGCGGGGTCTCCCCTGACTGCCGATATCAGCATGACTCGTAGCATTCGGTTGTCGTACCGGCAGTCGACGTTTTCGTTGAGCTTTTCCGCGCTGAACTTCGTAACGCCGGAGAATAATCAATATGCCTATAAACTTGAAGGACTGGACACCGACTGGAACTATGTAGGTAAAGAGAATAAGGTCACCTATACGAATTTGGGTCCCGGCGATTACACCTTTCGGGTCAAGGCGTCGAATAACGACGGCGTTTGGAACGAAGAGGGTACTTCCATCCGCATCGTGATCACACCGCCCTTTTGGAAAACGGGGTGGTTCATCTCGCTGCTTGTCCTGTCGGGCCTGCTGGCGCTTTATGCGGTATACCGGTTCCGGACGGCGCTGAAGCTCCGTGAGATGGAGGCGCGAAAGCGTGAAGAGATCCGGCAGGTGCAGCTGCAATTCTTTACGAATGTGAGCCACGAATTCCGGACACCGCTGTCGCTGATCCTGGGGCCGCTGGAGCGGATGATGAAAGACCCCGGCGCGCCGACGAGCCGGTATCTGGCGTCGATGCACCGGAATGCGCAGCGGCTGCTGAGCCTCATCAACGAGCTCATGGACTTTGGCAAGCTGGAGAGCGGGTCGCTGAAACTCCACGTCCTGCCTGGCAACCTCCCCGCCTTTATGGAGGAGCTGGCGGAGGAGTTCAGGGACTGGGCAATACAGAAAGAGGTCGATTTCTCGCTCGGGACGGATGGGCCGGCGAGCGCCTGGTTCGACCGGCAGGTGCTCGAGAAGATCGTGCTCAACCTCCTGCATAACGCCTTTAAGTACACGAAGCCGGGCGGGCAGATCACGCTGGAAGTGCTGCCTACGCTGGACGACTTTTCCCCTTCTTTTGCGAATGAGCTGGTGTTGAAGAATCCTTTCCGTGGCGGCCGCTATGCGTATATCCGCGTCGCCGACACCGGTATCGGCATCTCGGCGGAGTCGATCCATCATCTTTTCGAACGCTATTATCGGATCACGGATTCGCATCTGGGGTCGGGGGTTGGGCTTGCCTTTGTGAAGAGCCTGGCTTTATTGCATAAGGGTGATATCTATGTCTATAGCGAACGGCTCAAAGGCACGGAGATCATTATCGGCATCCCTGTGGAGGAGGGAGATTACCGGAAAGAGGAAAAACGCGCGATGGTGGAAGGCGGCGTGCGCCTGGAGGCGACGATGCCCGGCAGCGATCTCCCGCCCGTTTCGCGAGCTGACCCTGCGGCCGCGCCGGGAGCTGATTTGGCCGTAGGGCGGGTCGATCTGCCGCCGGTGGAAACGATCCTTTTAGTAGAGGACAACGAAGAGCTGCGGCATTTTCTCAAAGATAGTCTGAGTCCTACCTACCAGGTGATCGAGGCCGCCGACGGTACCGAGGGCCTGGATAAGGCTCGGGAGATCTCACCGGGGATGATCATCAGTGATGTCATCATGCCCGGGATGAATGGGTTCGCTTTTTGCCGCGCTGTCAAAAATGATATCGATACCTGTCATATCCCTTTCCTAATCCTCACGGCCCGGACTGCGGCGGCGGCGCAAATGGAGGGGCTGGATGCCGGCGCCGACTATTATTTTGGCAAACCGCTCAACATGGAGCTGTTGTTGTTGACGATACGCAACCGGTTCAGCGTGGACAGGAAGCTAAAAGAGCGGTATACGCGTGAGGCGCATGTGGAGGCGATGGACCTGGTGCATTCCGAGAAAGACCGCGAGTTCATGACGAAGCTGTTGCAGACCATCGACTCGCAACTGGCGAATCCCGATTTCAATATCGACTGGCTTTGCCAGGAGATGGGCACGAGCCGCACGCGGCTGTATCAAAAGATCAAAGGGATCAGCAGACAATCCATTGGCGACTTTATCCGAACGATCCGGTTGAAGAAGGCGGTCGAGATCATGACGCATGAGGATGTGAGCTTGACGGAGGTCATGATGCGGGTGGGTATACAGACGCAATCTTATTTTACGAAGGCTTTCAAGAAGGAGTTTGGGAAGACGCCGGGGCAGTTTATGCAGGAGATGAGGAGGTAGATGGATACACTTAAAATGCGCATATCTTTTGCGCCGCGCCACGGGACCTGAGGCGGCGGGGATCGAGGGCGTTGGTCGGAGGGATGGGCAGGTAGGTGAATTCGACGATGCAGCCGCGGTAGGTTTCCTGGCGGAGTTCGGCGCGGGAGGGGACGGAGGTGAAGGCGGAACTGTCGACGGCAAGATAGAGATGGAGGCCATCGGGGGAGATGGTGACGTCGCGGATACGGCCAGTGCGGGGGAAATAGGTGAGGGTGTCACCGACGATACGGTCGCCGCGCGCGCTCAACTTGAGGCGGATGAGCCGATGGGTCTTGAGCGAAGGCATCAACAGCGAATTCTTCCAGCCGGGGATCGCGTCCGATGTATCGACGGCCAGACTGCTGGGCGCCTCGGAGGGCCAATGCCCTTCGTCGCCGGTAGCGCGGTTGTAGACAAATAACTTTCTGAGAAACGTATTTGAATTGGGATAGAAGGTCTTCAGCGGATCGCGGTAGTCGACGCCCAACGCATCGCGGTTGACACGCTCGCTGACGATCGTCGGATAACTGGTGTGCCAACGCCCCGGCACATCCTTGTAGTTCGTAACACTTGCAGCCAATCCATCGTAATTTCCATCCGCAAAGCCGATGACCAATGGATGACCATAGTTCTTGCCCTTCTCGATGAGGTTGATCTCATCATCCGAATACGGTCCATGCTCGGAGGAGTAGAGGCGCCCCACCCCATCGATCACCGCGTACGCGAGACCCTCGGGGTTGCGGTGGCCATAGCTCCAGACGGCGTTTTGGCGGGAAACGCGGGGGCCGTTGAACGGATTATCATTGGGGATCCAACGGTCGAAGACGCCGGGGTCGCCGTCGGGCTCGGTGTTGAAGCGGAGGATCTTGCCCTCGTAACAATCCTTCTGCTGCGCGTGATTGAGCCGCCCTGCATTGTCGAACTGGCCCGCGCCAAGATCGCCAATCCCATAAAATAAATACTCACGGCCGTCCACCGGAGCGATGAGGAGACGGCCTGCATTGTTGTCGCTGCTTCCCGGGATCGTATCGCATAATATAACGGGATCGATCAGTCGCTCCCTTCGGGCATCCCAGGTATATCGCACGAGCTTTGTCGTGAAGAAGCAACCTTTGTAATGTAGCGCGCAGCCACTGCCCGGACTATCAACCCCCCGAAACCGATAGATATAAACCATATAGACCCAAGGCTTACCTTTGAGCAAATCCGGGTGCACGGCAAGGCCCATCAGCCCCCCTTCCGGCCACGGCTTTTCCGTGAGCTCCTCACCGATACTATCATAACGTGGAAAATGCCGGTCGCCGGCGAGATCAAGGACCATCTGACGCCTGCCGGTCGACGGATCGAGACGGCTCACGCGATAGGTCTTCTCCTCCGTGATCCACAGATAACGGTCGGGGCCATAGACCACCGACCAGGGATCGCTCAGATGGTTTGCGAGGACGCGAACAGCGAAGTGTTCGCCGCGAGGGCCGATGGTCATGGCGCGTAAGGGGCGATGCGTAGAATCGGACGCGGAAGGCACGGTGCGCCGAGAACCCGTGATAGATCGGGCAATTGCAGACGCGGGATCTTGTACATTGGCACGCGCAGGACCTTGCGCGACCACAGACGCCGGCCCTGGGACGAGAGCAAGGAAAAGGATCGACCTGATAAATAAGGTTATTACGGTGCTATGTGGTCGCATGACCTAGCCTATGCAAGTTTTGGGCCTGGTCGACATACCTTAGAAATCAATACGATACAAGATATCGGGAAAGAAGCGGATCTGGTACACCGGCACGGTGTTGCCCTTGGCCTGATCGTATTCGAGGATAAAGATATTCTTCCGGTTCGTGATATTCTGCAGATCGAGATAAACGGTTTGGCTGAGCTTGTGCTTTTTGCTATTTGTCCGATAGCCGAATTTGGTGTCGAGCCGGAAATAATCGGCGAGCCGGTCCGAAAAATAATGCAGCGTGTCGTCGATCTCATACCCGGCTTTGAGCGAAGCGGCAACATCCACCGGCGTAGCATAACGCCCACCAATGGTGGACACGCGGGCATCGAGCGTAAAAGCATTCGAGCCGGAGTGACCGACACGCCACTCCCTGCCGGCAAGTACGTTGAACACATATTTGTAGTTGAAAGCGGTGTTGCGTTCGATGCCGTCGCTGCCTTTGTAACGCGAATCGAAGAGTGAGCCCGTGAGCAATACATAATATCCCTTGTTCAAAAACCGCTCGAGGGTGAGCTCGATGCCTTTATTGGAACCTGAGCCTTTGCCCGCAAGCCCAACTTTATCCGGGAAACCGAAATCGGCGCCGGCATTGAGCATGGAAAAGCCGCTGGAAGTACGCTCGACGGGGACATCGAAGAGATATTGATAATAGGCTTCGGCTTTGAATCGCCATTGGGGAAGAAAACGCCATTCGTAGCCGAGAACGACATGCTGCGCCCGGGTAAAGCCGAGCTTACGATTGGTCGAATCGCGGGTATGCTCCGTTTCATCATACGTCTGGAAATATACCGGCAGTGGTTGCAGCTGGCTATGCAATCCATAGCTCAGGGAGACCGATTGTCCCACAGGCAGCTGGTATACGAAAGACAAACGTGGCTCGACCGCGGAGCTTTGTTCGAAGTGCATCCCGTGGACCCCGCCGATCACACTGAATTGTTCGCTGAAGCGGTATTTGAACTGACCGAAATACTGCAACAGGAACGGCGTCCCATCGTAGTTGCTCACCGTATCGAAAGGAGCCTTAGCAGGACGCGCCGTTTTATCCAATACCTGTATATTCAGACCGAGCGCTTCGCCGGAGGCGCCTATACGATAGGAGAACCGGCTGTTGACCTTCCTGTTCAGAAAAGAGGAAAAGCGGAAGGAACTGGTGCGGTTGTCGGACGTATAATTGAGCCAGCGGTTCTCATAAGGCGGCACCGGATCGGGATAGCGGTATTGATCATATTTATCCAGGGTATGCGCATAGGTAACCACGGTACGCAGATAAGTCCGGCTATCTAGATCGAGCGTATTCTTTACGCCTACATAGGTGAAATTGCTTTTGTCATAGGCATCCTGATCCGGCTGGCCATAGAAATCGGTGGAGTCCACCTTGCTGCCGATCAACGCGATATTGCTGAGGCCACCCATACCGAAGAAGGACCATTTGCCGAGAGCGCCATTCCCCGTGGTGATATTAAAAGCCCAGTCCTGGTAGTGCGGAACGGCCTGTGTGCCGATGTTGAGACCAACGCTCTGCGCGATTTGAGCCACGCCATACCGGTAACTGGCGAGATATGCCGCACCGTTGTTTTTATTATTGAGCGGCCCTTCGACGGTAGCTTCGAGTCCGCTGAACATATTGAACTGGAACATCTCTTCGTGTTTGCTGCTGTTGCCGCTGCGGAAATCGATGTCGAAGACGGCGGCTACGGCGTTACCGTATTCGGCGGGGAAAGCGCCGGTGAGGAAATCCGAGGTCTTGAGCATATCCGTATTCAACGCGCTCACCGGCCCCCCGGTGGTGCCGAGGGTCGAGAAATGATTGGGACTTGGCGCCGGACTGCCTTCGATACGCCAGAGCACCCCGGCAGGGGAGTTGCCGCGAACCACGATGTCGTTACGGGCATCACTGTTAGCGGCCACGCCGGCGTAATTGCTCACCAGTTTGGAAGGATCATTGCGGCCGCCGGCATAGCGGGTGACGTCTTCGGGGTTGAATGAGCGGGCGCTGCCGGCAGCAAACTCGTTGGTCGCCGCGCCTTTTTTCGCCGACCGCGCGGTAATCGTAAACGTATTCAGGGTCACCAGCCGCTGCTCCAATGCTGCGTCGAGGATGACCTCGTGTCCGGCGGCTACCAAAACCTCCGGAATGGTAATCTGATGATAGCCGGCGCTGCCAAAAGCAAACGCATGGCGACCCAGGGGAACGGCTGGAAGGATATAGCGGCCCGATTCGTCCGTGACGGCGCCAAGGTTGGTACCGGGTATCGTCACCGAGACGCCGGCAACCGGCATTTCCGAGGTCTTGTCCGTCACGACGCCGCGCACAACCTGGGTCGATTGGGCGAAGGTCATTAATGAGGCGCAAAGAAGGGCGATGAGGATGGTTAATTTTTTCATAGCCAGCGTTTATTTTCGGCACAAACATATCGGAGCGATTCGGGGAGCACAACAGAAAAGGAGTGAGCTGTCGAAAGGCGGGAATGAACCGGCGTTAATTCATGCCGGCACTTGGGTCGAATTCGTACTTTTATGGTATGCGTTGGAAAAGCGACAAGATAGGGTTCGATGACCGGCTGGTGGTAATCGCCGGTGTCGGCGTGTTCACTTTCCTGATACCGATCGTCTTTTTTGGCTGGCGGATCGGCCGGCCGCCGTATCTGGGCTGGGCCAGTCTCTGGCCTTGTCTCGTGATCACCTCGGCGATCTGGGCGGGATGCCGGTTCACCATGATCTGGGCCCGAACAAGATACCCGCTTTTTGGGCAGGTCAAGAAACGGCTTTGGGTGGAGATGAGCGTCATTTTGCTCTATGTGCTGCTGATCAACAATGTGCTGGGGCTCATCGTCTTTAAAGATTGCGATAATCAACTGCGGGGTGCCGGCTACATGCTTACGCCAGGCGATATCGCCATCGATTCCAATGCCGCTACGATCCTTTGCACGATGCTGGTGTGCGCGATCTATGAAAGTGTGTACTTCGTGAGCGAGCTGCGTAAATCCGTAGAGGAAAAGGAGTTGCTGAAAAGAGAGAGTCTTCAGGCGCAGCTTTATGCGCTAAAGACGCAGGTGAATCCGCATTTTCTCTTTAATAATCTAAACACGTTGAGCGCCGTGATACCCGATAACCCCGGCGCTGCGATCGATTTTGTACAACAGCTTTCCAAAGTATACCGGCATATCCTGGAGGTGCGGGATGAGCAAAGCATAGCATTAAAAGAAGAATTGGAAGTGCTCGAGGCCTATGCCTTTTTGCTGAAGACACGTTTTGGCGAGAACCTCAATATCTCGATCCGCGTCGCCGACGAACTGTTACAGCAACGGGTGGCGCCGTTGTCGCTTCAGATCCTGATGGAAAATGCGATCAAGCACAACATCGTCTCTTCGGCCAAGCCGTTGCGCATCGATATCTATGCCGGCAATGAGCACCTGGTCGTGAGCAATACGTTACAGAAAAAGAATCAGCTTGTCGAATCGACGGGTATAGGGCTCGACAATATCCGAAACCGGTACCGGTTGCTGGGAAACAAAAAGGTAGAAGTAGAAGAAGGACCCGAGAGCTTTACGGTACGCATTCCATTGATCGTATGAAACCGAGCATGAAAGTCATCATCATAGAAGACGAAGCCCCCGCGGCGACCAGGCTTGGCCGGATGCTGCATGATCTCGGCAAGGGGATCGAGGTGGTCCGCACGCTCGACAGTGTAGAAGCGGCTGTGAGCTATCTGGGAAGCGGGGAGGCCGACGGCATCGATGTGTTGTTCATGGATATCCAGCTCGCCGATGGGATCAGCTTTTCCATCTTCGAGCAGGTGCAGCTGGCGCAGCCCGTGATCTTCACCACGGCCTTCGACCATTATGTGCTCAAGGCTTTCAAGGTCAATAGCATCGATTACCTCCTGAAACCTGTAGACGTAGTGGAGTTAACGGCGGCGATAGAGAAATATCAAAAGCTGCATGGCGGCAACGGGGATCTTGCAACGAAGATCGAGCGGCTGGTACATGAAATGAGTCCATCCAAATACCGCGAGCGGTTGCTGATCAAGCGAGGCCAACAGCTCACTTTTCTCAAGACCTCGGCGATGGCGCATTGTCATGCCGACGGAAAATTATGTTATGCCACCGACTTCAATGGCGCCAGTTTTTTACTCGACAACACGCTCCAGCACCTGGAGGCTTCGGTGAATCCACGACAGTTCTATCGGGTCAACCGGCAGCTGCTGGTCAATATCGAGGCGATCCGCAAGGTCTATACCTGGCTGGGAGGACGGCTCAAGCTGGAGCTCGCGCCGCCGACGCAAGCCGATACCATCGTGAGCCGTGAACGGGTGGGCGGGTTCAAGGATTGGATGGGGCAGTGAACCGCAGGGCCGGGGGCAATCAGCGGTTGCCCAGCCAGTGGATCGCGTCTTCGAACATCCGGTTCTGAATGGGTGAATCGAAAATGTGATCGCCATGGCCCATGTTCAGATAGAGCATGTGATAGCGGGTATTGGTCCAGACCACGGGAACATCGCCGGTGCGGAGGATGTCTTTTTTCCCTAGCGGATAGTTCGACGGGTCGAGCGTCAGCAGCACTTTTACCTCTTTGTTATTGCGGGGGTTGGGTTGCCAGCCATACCATTCGTTGATCGGAGCGATGTAGTGATCCGGCAGACGATGGGTAACCGGATCTTTCGTGTCGTTTACAATGAGTCGCGCGGGAAGCGGCGGCCAGCTGTTGTCGAGGAATACGGCATCGCCGAAGAAATGGACGAACCAGGGCCAATTCGTCCCCTTGTCGTTATAGCCGGAGACGTGAAAGCCCAGCCAGGCGCCGCCGTGTTCCATATACTGCTGGAAGGCGGTGCGTTGTGTTTCGGTGTGAGGGAAGTCGTTGAGCCAGATCACGAGCTTATACTTGCCGAGGCTGTCGTTGCAGTTGTCCCAGTTCGTTGTGGTGTCGAGGGCGAAATTCTCGCGGGCGGCCTGTGCGGCGTAGAAGCGGATGGCGTCTCGGGCGAAGTCTACGTGGTCGGGTTCGACGGTGTTGGAAAAGAATGCGAGGGCGCGGTAGCGGGGGGGCTTGGTGGCGCTGGCTTGGCCCTGGGCCATGAGGCCCGGCGGAGCCTGGGACGGCGCGAAGGCCTGCGCGGGGCGGGGCGGCGCGGAGGCGGCCCAGAAGATGGCATTAGAGAAAAGATGCCGGTACACGCTGTCGTCGAACAGGATCGGGTCATGCCCCATAAAAATGTAGACGTTGCGGGCCTTGACGTGTTCGTTGGTCCAGATCACGGGGTGGTCGCCCATTTTAATGGAGGTATCTGGTTGGTAAGACGATTCATCCACATGAGCAAGAACGTGAACATTTGGGCGTGGGCTTTTATCATAGGTATACCATTCTTCTTTTTGAACACGGAAAGTATCGGGGATACCGCGAAGCACGGGGTTGTCGTGGTCTTCGAGGATGACATTGGCTTTGGCGAAACGGGCGATATAATTTTTCCAGCGGATGCCACCCATGAAATCGTGGAACCAGGGCCACATGGGATAACCG